>OFMK01001748.1_pt1 | contig 14281 bp, 12 predicted proteins | sample 1541781 | NCBI WGS metagenome assembly OFMK01 (sample SAMN04209250, study PRJEB22552) | human gut metagenome | biome: gut; material: feces | host: Homo sapiens | place: USA: Oklahoma
AGCGTTTTATTTAATACTTTGTCATCTTCTACAATTAAAATTTTCCTCAATCCAGATTCTTCCTTTCCCATCTTCTAAACTTGTCCCTATTTTAAACCTCAAATGTTACAGAAATGTCCTAAATATCGTTTTTCTGATGTTCGTCATTCCAAAGCATAGATTGATTATATCCTATTTTCTTTCAGGAAAAAATGTTTTCCATAAAAAATGCTTTTGCCGAAATGTTCCACACTTTTAAGCAAAAGCATTTTTCTCTTATTCCATTGCCCGCATTTGTTCAATCAGAGATTGTTTTTTCTGCCTGCGGATTGTCCATACAGACAAGATCAGTTCCATTCCAAACAATACCAGAATGAACAGACCCATTTCCAAAACTGGGAATTTGTAAGGCACTACATTTCCGGCAAAAGCCCCTACACTAAATTTGCTACAAGCAAAAATGGAAACAGGAAGCCCAACGATCAGAGTTGCCAATGTTGCAAAGAACGCATAGCACAGCCCCTCGCAAATGTTCATTTTACATAGCTGCTTTTGGGTCAGGCCAATGGAACGCAAAACACTGTTTTCCTGTTTTCTGGACATCTGGTTAGAGAGGGTCGTATTGATAAGGTTTATAACACCAAAGAGGAATACCACCCATGAAAACGCTTCCATACTTCCAAAAACAATAGAATTTATCATTTTTTCATATTCAATTACAGTGTTAATATCATCTAATGCAATATCCGCATGAGCGGATATAATATTTTTTAATTCATCCCTCACATGATCCGCTTTTTTTGGATTACTTACAATGCTCCATGAATAATCAAAGGAGGTGATTTCCGGGTGCAGTTCGTGGAATAATGCTTCCGGTGCAAATTCCAATGCACCGTCAAAGTGATGTGTTCCATGTCCATTATCTAGAGCATTGTTAAACACCCCGGATATAGTAACTGGAATGGTTGATTTCCCGGAGGTAAGTTCAACCGTTTCTCCTACTCCTATATTATCACGGTCACTTGTATGGGAATCAATTATGATGCTGTGTGCATCCGGCGGCATGGTTCCCTCTATCAATGCAGCTTCAACCGCAGAATAATTTTGTTCAGTCAGTATGTCACACATACCACCATCCTCAATTCCGTTGATGCTATAATTTACAAAAAGACTTTGCCTTTTTGCAATCACATCGATTACACCCTCAATAGCCAAAATTTCCTGCTTTAATTCCTCATTCAGTGGATTTCCTGCTGCCATAACTTCTTGTTCTGGCAACTTTGAATCCAAATATATTTTATAGTCACCATCCGGGAAACTTTGTCTTGCAAGTGCCTCTGGTGAGCGCAGCAAAACAATGGAGGATACCACAAGCAGGATAATTCCGCCCAAACTCAATGAGGCTACAATAGCAACGGTCTTTTTTCGGTCACGCTTAAAATTCGCAACTCCCATTGAAACAGGATTGAGCTTGATGTTCTTTTTCCTGCTGCGGATATTCTTTTGCGCCGGGGTAAAACGGACAGCTTCAATAGGGGAAATCCCTGCCGCAATTTTCACCGGCTTACGGATGGAAACAGATACCATAATCCAACTGCTTATGAGCGTCAAAACAACCGTTGCCACATAGGAAACAGCGTTAAACCCCTTAGAAAACAGGAGAAAACCGCCGCATACGCCCAACACTGTACCTATCACAATCCCGATACTACCGAGTTTGCGTCCCTCCTGCTTTACAATCCGCTTGATTTGTTTTGGTGTTGCACCAATCGTCCGAAGCTGCCCGTAGCTCTGGATTTTGTCATTGATGGAGATACGGAAAATACTCTGGATTACAATATAACCGCCGATCAGAACAATGGCTATCACACCAGCTATCGGTGCAAAAGCAAAGGATTTAGAAGTATAAGCAAAATATTTGTTGTTCATTTTGGGCATAGGAAGCTGATATTCCTCTGCAATCCCCCTGCAATAAGAGGTCATCAGTTCTTCTCCCAACTGGTCGCTGTTTTTGAAATGGACATAGGCACGATACCCAGCCGGATCAAACCTATTCCATTCTGTCAGGGCAGCTTTGGAAAGAATGATAGCGCAGGTATTCGCTTCTTTTTCATTTACGCTGTCCATAATGCCGGTAACGACATAATCACCATGAAAACTCTCTGTATCTAAGGTCACAGTGTCCCCGATCTTGGCATTGTTTCCATAGGTGGAAAGAAAGTATTTGCTTACGACAATTTCATTTGCCTTTTCAGGAACCCGGCCCTCCAACAACTCCATCTGCGCCTTGGTAATCTCCATCATTTGCGCGTCACAATACACATAGGACGCATGATAACCCTGTTCCGAAAGTTCCTCGCCGAGCGTATAGTAGCCACCTACGCGCTCAAACTCCGGCAGTCCTTTCAGGGTTTCAATGTCGTTTTCCTCTACGCCCAGCCAGACCGCCTCATAAGTATCGACAACCTGATTGCGCTGCATCTGTGTCAGGGAAGTAGATACAATTCCCGTAAAGCAGATCAGAAACGCCGCCAGCGCAACGGCGATTATCACCATGACATTTCTTCGTTTTTCGCTTTTTAAATTTCTCTTCGCCAGATTCTTGACAATTCCGTTTGTATTATTTTCAAAAGGCCAAGTCATAGCCTGCCACCTCCTTATTCTGTTATTTTAATTCGCTCTACTAATGATTGTTTCCGTATAGAACGGATGGCGTATATCGAGTAAAGTGCCTGCACAAACATGAGTAGTACAGCAAAAACAAGCAATTCCCAGATTGGAAACTGATATACTAATTGTCCGAAGATTTCTGTTTTCCCTAAAATTATCACTAACAAAAAGCCAGCCAAACCGCCTACGATCAATGTGATTAACAAGGTTACGGCTACATAGCAGAAGCATTCCATGGTCAACATTTTAGAAAGCTGTTTATCGGATAACCCTACTGATTGTAAAATTCCAAATTCCTGCTGTCTTGCAATCAAATTGGTCATTAACGTATTGATCAGATTAACCAGAGAGAAGAAAAACAGAAAAGCGAGAAGTCCGTAGATAAACATCATAATATTTTTGAATTGGGCTTCTAGCTGTTCGGCATAATCTGACCGGGAAATAATATTCAGTAACGGATCATCTAACAATGCATAAAGTTCTTTACGCAAAGTATCCGTATCTTCATCTGTAAAAACATTCCAAACCTGTTCCATGTTTTTAATATCTGGATAAAGCTGTTTCGCCAGATCCTCTGGTACGCTGAACAGTCCTATCCCTGTAGTCTTTGTAATATTTTCGCCATTCGCTATGCCCATGACCGTAAATTCCATAGGTTCTCCACCATAAGGTTGAAAAGTCAGTGTATCACCTATCTTAGGCTGATATCCTGAATACATCGCAGACAAAGGCTTCTCAAGATCATCGGTTATAACGATTCCATGGTTTTTGACTAATTCATCATAATCAGCAGTTCCCTCCAACACCATCTCTGGAGAAAGTAATTCCTGCTCTTCCTCTCTTGTAAAGGTGTGCAGATAAAAATCTGCGGCAGCGCCATTGGGCAATGACACAAAAGCCGAGGAAGAAGCACGTGAATTTATAGATTTCACTCCATCTACCGCTAAAATTTTTTCTTTAAGTTCTGGAGTCAGAGGATTATTCCGACTAATTTCCGGAAACTCTTCCAAGTCTGCCTCCCATTGGATCGTATAATTACATTTTTCATACATTTGAACAGCAGCCATATTTTTTGCATTGACGGAATGCACTACAGTTGCTGTACTGAACAAAAAGACACCTGCCATTCCAAGGGAAAGCAGCGTTAGTACTGCTTTTTTAGGATTCCGGCGAAAATTCATAACAGCCAGATAATTTGGTGACAGATGTTTTCCAGATTTTCGAGAAGTTTTCTTCGAACCCTCTGCCTGATAACCACTGGCTCGGACTGCCTCGATTGGCGATACTTTCGCTGCAAGCCGGATAGGCGCATAAGAAGAAATTCTCACAATAAATTCTATAAAGAACATCACGCCCAAAGCAATTATAATGTTCTCAGTCCAATCCCAGTAACCCGGAGACGCTGCAAAGCCTGCCGCTCCACCGATTGCAATTCCTATTGGAATACTGCAAATTGATAATCGGAAGCTTTCTCTATGAATGATTTTTCGGATCTGTTTAGGCGTAGTACCCAGAACTTTTAATCGTCCATATTCCCGAAGTTTTCCCCGGATGGAAATAAAGAAAATGCTATAAATAACTAATCCGCAAGCAGCTAAAAAGATGAGTGCAATGGGAATACAAGCATATACACCATCGGATTGAAAACTGCGAATATCAAAATAATTGGAACTGTAAAAAATTCGGTTCTCAGGAATATTATGATCTGCTAAAAAAGCTGCAATATCTGATTTCAGCGCATCCATATCTGTACGATCTGCATCTACGAATCGAAAACGGAACTCATAAAGCGGTTCTCCTTTTGCCTGTGCTTCTAAAAAAGCTTTTGACACTATAACAGAAAACATTCTGGAATTATTTTCCTTTTGCAAAATACCAGAAATGATATAATCCTGATCTCCGTTGCCTAAATTCAAACGAATTGTCTGTCCTATTTCCTGTGGCAATCCAAAATAATCTAAAAAGGCCTGTTCTACGATGATCTCTTGTTCTTTCTCCGGGAAATTCCCAACATAAGAAGGTCTTTTTCCTAGCTTCATCCAACCCTTATCCGCATATTCCACTGCAAGAGTACTGTCTTGATACCGGGCAGATCCAAAATCTTTTGACAATCCCCACTGCTCAATTTCAGGCTGTGTAGAAAGATGTTCGATTTCTTTTTGTGTTGTTTCCATTACTACTGTTTGATACTGTCCTCGAAGATCTGATAACATCTTACGTTGTTCTGCAAAAACAGTAAAAAATATACCAGACAAAAGAGCAGTTGTTAATGTGATCGTCACAATCAGAAAAATATTTCTTCTCTTATCAGCCTGCAGACTTCGCTTTGCCAGTTTTCCTGTAATCGCGTTGGTATTGTTTTCAAAAGGCCATGTCATAGAATCGCCTCCTTAACTTACAATCTTTCCATCCTCAATCCGGACAATCCGGTCTGCAAGCCGGGCGATCTCATTGTTATGTGTAATCATTACCACCGTCTGGTGAAACTCATAACTGGTCCGTTTGATCAATCCCATAACATCTGCACTGGTTTTCGAGTCGAGGTTCCCTGTAGGTTCATCGGCAAGCACGATCGCAGGTTTTGCAACTAAAGCCCTTGCAATCGCAACCCTCTGCTGCTGTCCTCCTGAGAGGTTATTCGGCATATTCTTTAGTTTATCTTCCAGCGCCAGCATATGAACCACCTCGTCCATAAATCCCTGATCCACCGTATCTCCATCCAGTTCTACCGGAAGGACAATATTCTCATAAACATTCAAAATCGGAACCAGATTATAATTTTGGAAAATGAAACCAATATTTCTTCTCCTGAAAATCGTCAGCTCCTCATCGTTTTTCTTTGCCAGTTCTTCTCCACGTACAATAACTCTTCCGCTGGTAGGAGTATCCAGACCTCCCATCATATGAAGCATCGTAGATTTTCCGGAACCCGAAGTGCCTACTACCGCTACAAATTCGCCTTCTTCCACCGAAAAATTCACACCGTCTAAAGCCTTTGTAATATTCGGTTCTGTACCATAATATTTTTTTAAATCGATTGTCTGTAAAATACTCATATTCTATAAGCTCCTTTCTGCCTTTCTTTGTGATGACTCCATTATAAAATACAAATGTCACAGAAATGTCCGAGAAAAGAACAAAATTCAAGGAATTTCAGCCTGAATTGTTACAAATCTCGGACATTTCATTTTTTGCTATTTATTTTTCATAAGAACTCTTCGATATAGGATTCCGGGAGTTACCAGACTGACTGCTAATAACAACAGTAATATTCCTGCCATTTCTTTCAGCGGATAATAGAATACAAAATAAGAAATCTTTGTTTTCATGTACCATCCAATCCCGCCTATCAACAACGTTCCCGTTGTTACCAGAAGAACACTCAGCAACAGCCAGGTAAACATTCCTTCCGCAAGGAACATACGCTGCAACTGCTTTCTGGTCATTCCCACACGATTCATAATGGCATATTCTTTTTTCCGAAGTAACATATCCGTTACCCTTACATTTAAAAAATTCATAATCCCAATAAAGATCAGGCATCCGCTGATTACCAGAAGCAACAGCCTGCTGGTCTGAATATACTCCTGTTCTTTTAATAAAAGGTCTGACCGACTCTCCATCTGGAATAAATTTAATTGCTCCGCATATCCGTTTTCAGACTGAAATTCCATATTTTCTGTTTGGATCATTCCCTTTAACCTGTTTTTGCAGCCGGATTCCTGTTCCTTTTCTACAGAAAAGCTCATTTCAAAGGTCTGTGGGGTCAGATTCTCTGACAGGTTTTCAAAGGTTTCCTCTGTTACAAGAAGAAGATTGGTATTTCTGCCATCCCAGCACAACTCTAATTCCGGAAATCCTTCCTTTGTAATATCCAGATACCCGCAATTTACCAGTGTCTCTGGAAGCAGATCGGACATATCGGTTCCCACCGGAACCAGATCATACACTTCTATTGTATTTCCAAGCTGCTCCAATGCCTGCTCTTCTGCATATTCTGATACTCTGTGATCATGGAGAAGAATCGTTCCGTTTTCGTGTGTAAATGTTTCCCAGTCTGCTGTTATCTCCTGCTCTTTCAAAAATTCCTGCAGTTTTTCTTTTTCAGAAGAAGAAATTTTTTGGATTACAGTCGGAACGGTTTCCCCGTCATTTAATAACTTGATGCTATCCCGACCTTGTTTCCCGATAATAGGGTAAAATCCCTGGATCTTTGTTTCATCCTGCAGGCTGTTTCCGGCAGTCTGCTTGATGTTCTCCAAGAATTCTTTCGGGAAAAAGACCATATTTTCTGTATCCGGGGAAGTTTCCATCAGTGTGCTGCAGGCTTCCTGTGTGATACGGATTTGAAAATCAGGTTCTTTCATAAACTGGTTTTGCAGATCTACTCCCTTTACAATCACCGAAGATCCAAGCGCTAAGCCGCAACCTATGGTCAGAGAAATCATGGTGATGAAAAAAGCCTTTTTATTGTAAAACAGATATCTTCTGGCCAGATAAACTTCCGGCTTGTTTCCAAAACTTTGGAAAACTGCTTTCTTTTTCTTTGTTTGTTTCTTCTCTGCAACATTCCCAGTTCCATAGTTCATACATTCCAGAGGACTCAGGATTTTGATTTTTTGCTTTACCAGAAGTATCACAACACCCAAAGTCATTGCCACTGGCAGAATGGCTATCAGAAAGAACACAGGCTGATAGAAAGAAATCCCCTCCAGTTCTTCTGCCTGTCCAAGATACAGTTTTCCAATGACAGAGGGCAGGATTCCAAGTACCACCAGACTGCCTATGGCAACGCCTGCAAGGCTTCCCTTCAAGACAACTTCCATCATCTGCCGAAATATCACTTGTATAATCTGATGCTGCTGTACCCCGACTACTTCCATCAGACCATATTGCTGTAAATCTTTTCCTAATGATAAATTCAAAATATTATAGATGAACAAAAACATACACAGCAGAATCAGGAAAGAGAACAAGGCTGCAAATCCATAGCTTCCCAGCATTCCTTCCACTGCCCGGTATGCAGCCGAATCCATGCTGACGATCCGCTGCCCTTCTTTCAACCGGATATCTTCCTGCAACTGTTGTTCCATCTGTATGCCACTGACAGAATCCTTTTCCGGTTTCAGCAGTATCCTGCTGGGATTCCATCCAGCTCCGCTTTCTTTCAGTTTCTTCTCGGATAAAAATGCAATGGAAAAACTTGCCCCCTGATTCTGATATTCTGTAAAATATCCGGAAAGCTGAAACGTCTGTTGTCCGGTTCCTTTTGTTTGGAAAAGATCATTCCAATAAAAATCCAGCTTTAATTCCATTCCCACCTTTGGATCCGAAATTCCCAGATACGTTAAGGTTTTGGTGGAAAGCATGATTTCGTTTTCCTGTTTGGGATACGTTCCTATGATCTGTGTATAGGCCGGACAGAGCATAGTTTCAAATGCTGTTTCATCTGCCACAACACAGTCGCAATATTTTATCGTTTGATCGCATAGTTTTCCGGCAAATTTTTCTTTTCCCGTTTCTGCTATGTAGGAAAGCGTATGCAGCTGTCCTGCCATTTCTTCTGTACCATTTTCAAGATACGTTGACACCGTCATTCCATCTGTCCGGATATGTTTCTGGATGTCCACCTGGATCTTCCCATAGGCAAAACTTATCATACAGAAAATCACTCCAACGGTAAGTGCAACTGCCAGAAACAAAAGGCGGTTTTTGTTCCGGTTCTGCTTTCGATAAGAATCCAAAAGCACTTTTTCTGCCGGACGGTGATAATCATAGTCTTTCATCTTCCACCACCCTTCCGTCTTTCATGCGGATGATCCGATCTGCCATGGCAGCGATTTTTTCATCATGGGTAACCACAAGCATGGTCTGCTGATATTGCCTGCTGATCTTTTTTAACAGTTCCATAACAGAGGCGCTGGTTCTGGAATCCAGATTCCCCGTCAACTCATCCCCTAACAGAATGGTAGGATGGGTGTAGACAGCTCTGGCAATGGCAGCTCTCTGTTGCTGTCCTCCCGATAACTCATCCGGCATCTGAAAGAGTTTCTCTTCGATCCCCAAAGTTTTTGCCAAATGGAAAACCTCTTTTTCATTTACTGTCCTCTCCAGTAATTTTGCCGGAAGCACGATATTCTCAAACACATTCATGGCAGGAATCAGATTATATTTTTGAAAAACAACACCAATGTGCCATCTGCGAAAAGAAATCTGTTCTTCTAAAGATAATTGCGTCAAATTTACATCATGCACATAAACACATCCATGGGTTGGCTTTTCCAATCCGCTGATTAAATTTATCAGGGTTGACTTTCCGCTTCCGGAAGCACCAATGACTGCAATAAACTCCCCTTCTTTTATAGAAAAGGATACATCATCAACGGCTCTTATATAATTTTCTCCATTTTGATATTCTTTTGTAAGTGAAACTAATTTTACAGCTGCCATAGTATCCTCCATATATTTCTTTATCTCGGCAAAAAAATAGAAAATGCAGATCCCTTTCCCACCTGTGATTCCACCGTAACGTAGCCGCCCTGCTGTGTCACAATTTCCCTGGTCAGATAAAGACCGATTCCAACACCCGGCTGATTATGAATCTCTTCTTCCCGGTAAAACCTCTTGAAAATAGATGCCTGATTGCTCTCTGAAATTCCTTTTCCGGTATCAGATACTTTTATCTCCACATACATTTCCCATTGCGCTACAGACACATGGACACTTCCCCCTGTCGGGGTATATTTTACCGCATTGTCCAACAGATTAAAAATCGCTTCTTCTGTCCACTTACTGTCATGGGACACACGCACATCCTCCGGACATTCCACAGATACATGGATCTTTTTTTGCTCTGCGGAATATACGATTCCGCTCATAGCCTGCGCTAACGTATCATATATAAAGTGATCTTCTTTTTCTAATTGAATCACCCCGGTTTCCAAACGGGAGGTTTTCACCAATGCCTGTATTAAAAAATCCAGCTTATTGATCTGTCCTCTTACACTTTTCAGAAACTCATTTTGCTCCTGTTCTTCCAGGGATTTTGTCAAAAGTGTATCTACAATCATTTTCATGTTGCTTACCGGAGTCCTGACCTGATGGGAAATATCTGACACCAAGGACTGTAATTCCTGCCTTTCTGCTTCTACCTTCCGGTTACTTTCCTGCAGGATATTATACAGACGCACCAGACGATGATGGATACGGGCAAAAATCGTCTCCCTGTCTGATACATTTTCAGGCTCTTGACTACGGTTCATCATGTCGTCAAGGATCTGGCACAATTCAGAAGTAAAATTTGACAATCTCATCCCCAACAGTTGTACCATAAAAAGCATCCACAGTGTTGCACAGACTATTAATGCCAGACCAACCCATAACACTACGATATTTTTTGTCAGAAAGAATGAGACCAATATGATTGCTGTCATTGAAAGTGCCATTCCAGAAGTCAGCCAAAAAAACATCTTTTTTACAGAGATTTTCTTTCCTATCATGCTGGTTCACCTCCGGTCCATTTGTATCCCATGCCATACACCGTTTTGATATATACTGTTCCATTTGTTTCAATCTTTCCCCGGATGCGGCTTAACGTTGTCGTCAACGTATGCTCGTCCACATAATTCTCTGTGCAGTCCCATATTTTTTCCAACAACTGCTTTCTCGTTAATACACGATTGCGGTTCTGACAGAACAGGTTCAGCATCCGAAACTCCAAAGTAGATAAGGTCAATGGCTTCCCACCCAGCATAGCTGTCTGCTCTGCAAAATTTAAAAACAACCTGCCATCATCAAAGACATCCTGCATGGACACATGATGCCCCATCATACGCAGTACATTTTCCACTTTTCTCTGCAGGGAATAAATGGAAAAAGGTTTTGTGATATAATCTACTGCTCCAAGTTCATACCCCCGGATCTCATCACTTTCCCTGTCATTTGCAGTCAAAAAGATTACAATGGTATCGCTATATTTTTTCCGGATTGTTTTTGCAATCGCATATCCATCTCCATCTGGAAGATTGATATCCAATAGTACCAGATCAAACGGTTGGCTCTTCAGCACTTCCATGGCTTCTTTTACCGTTTCCACCGAAACAATCCCATAGGATTCTGACTGTAGGTTGTAAACTAACATTTTATTCAAAAGTTCATCATCTTCTACGATTAAAATCTGTTTCATTCCTTTTCATCCTTTGCAACAATTTTGCTAGCATTTCCATTCTTATTTTACAACAGAAATGTCCTAGAAATGTTACAGATTGAAAAATTTATGATTTTCTTTTTGAAATCTTAAAAATCTTTTGAAACACAAAAAGAAGATGCATGTCACCACACACCTTCTCGTCACTTGCTAAAATCACTTTATACCTCTTGCCTGACTTTAAAACCAATGAATTTTTTCTTCTCTGAATTGGGGCGTATCACTCTTTTGATACGGATCGTAGTTATGAAGATTACAGCCGAATTCCTTCAAGGATTGAATTTGATCCTCTGCTGACCATTCAATCAATGAAATTCCATCAAATTCTTCAATATCCCCATTATCCATCACATTTTTAAAATACCATTCAACAATGGTCTGATTTTCTTTATGAAAAAACTGTTTGATATCCCAAGCGATTACACTCCCCCTCATATTCCATTCCTGAAACCAATGCTTTACGGTTTCACGATTGCTATAACATGGTCCCCAGCTTTCTGTATAACTCACGTTCTCTGCAAAAATATCATCCATTCCCAAATCTTTCTTTTCCAGCCACATAGAAAACCATAACCGGATCATCTGTTCTCTCTTGTCCATAATAGAATCCCTCCTATATCAAATTCGTTACAGAACCTCTAAACTCAATCCTTTTTCCCATCTATCAAATCATAACTCATATCCAGAAAATCTAAGATTTTTGCCTCACTTACACTTCCATCTAACAACATGGTGATCCAATACTTCTTATTCATGTGATACCCTGGCAGAAAACCGTAGGTCTGTGTCAGAAGTCCAACCATATCCGGTTCACACTTCACATTGATGATATCTACGGTTCCTTCCTCCTTCAAACCCAGTTTTGATTTTTCAACTCGCAGAATAGCTGCATACCACTTTCCATTTTTATGCCGGAGTATTGCACTCTTAGGAGAACTCTTCCAAAGATATTCCGGAATTGTTCCATATTGTTTTTTTACATATTCAAAAATTTCTTCCCGTTTCAAATATTCCACTCCCCAATGACTCTATTTTATCAATCTCATGATTGTACTTTTCGTATTTATCACCAGGCAGGACGTGCGCCCTGCCTGCTTCCCTATTATAGCATTGTTCCTTTGCTCCTACAATGCAATCTGTTCTTTGATTTTCTCTCATTTTTTAGTAAGCAACCAGTCCATATCCCAAAATGGACTGAGAATTCACCGTATAGTTGTTCTGCTTTACTGCATCTCCGCTGTTTCCCTCAATCGTATGTACCGTAGTTCCATCGCAGCTTTCCACGATTCCTACATGGTCACTGGCTCCGTCATGATCCCAATCAAAAAAGATGATAGTCCCTGGTGTCGGAACACTTCCTCCACTCTGCCATTTCCCCTTTGCCTGAAACCAAGCTACACCATCCGTACAAACAGAAAACTTCGGTACTGCTTCCTTTTGAATGAGCCCTGCCTGATCCGCACACCAGCTGACAAAGCAGGCACACCATTCTTGTCTCTCTGTAAATCCCCACCATGACCAGAACTTCTCTCCGCCTTCATTTCCAAGCTGGCTTTTCGCAATGGTAACAAGCTGTCCGTTTCCAAATAGGCCGGCAAACCAACCTCCACCGGAATAATACCGCATCACATGAGGCACATACTCTGGATCGCCATAACCAGACCAGCCATGGGCGGCTGCCTGTTCCTGGGAAAACTGCAACGCATTGGCTTCACTGTAACCGCCAAATTTTTCCAACGCCCATGAGATATAGCCATTGCCATAATTGTATCCCTGCCAACTGAGTTTCAGCTTGTCCATATCCTGGGGACTTTCACATCCGGCTTCCCGGACGCAATCTGCATAATACTGTATCCCCACCTTGATGGAATAGTCTGCATCCTGAATCGCACCGGGAGTATTGGGATACTGGGTATTATAAGGACACTCACTAGCCTGCATGGGATGCCATACATGATGGCGCCTTGCGCCAGGGCAAAGCGGATAAAGGCTTTCAGGGCATGCTCCGGCTTCTTCATGTCCGTAAAACTGCCACAGGTCTTGACAATCCCGGCAGCAAAAAACAAGACCAACAACCCATATCCAATGGCTGTCAGCGCTCCGTTAATCCCGGTGATGACGCTCCAAATATCCCCGCCCTTAAAAGATTCCGGGCTTTGGGTAAGCAGTGTCCAGATTTCTGACAGTTTCTCATTCCAGGTGTTCAGTGCAGAGTTTAGGTTCTGCACGATCCAGTTATCACTCAAACAGCTTCACCTCCTTTGCCGGGGCAGGAAGAGTCTCTCCCTACCCCTTTCCATTTCTTCCTGCTACCCAACGATCAGGTCCAGGATCTCTTTTGCAAAGGTGATGATGACGTCTCCTGCCAGAGTCAAAAATCCATTGGCTCTCTGGCTGGGATCGTGACTTTTTAAGCTCAATCCCACCTGCACCACACCAAATCCCAATAAGATCAGACCAATGGCCCGGATCAGGGAAAAGATAAAGGTGGACAGGTTATTGATGACCGCCAACGGATCTCCGGCGGCAAGCACCGGAGCTGCCCCTACGGTCATGGACAACACCAGAGCCACATAAAAGGCAAAGGGATATTTAGGTCCTTTTCCCATAACTTTCGGTACTGTGGTATGGTTTCCTGTTTGATTCTTTGGCATTTCATTTGTTTTCTTCAATGGCATTCCTCCAATCAAAAAGACTGCTCCCCTCCGAGGATTTCCTCAGCTGAGAGCAGTTCATAATCATCCAGTCTCCTGGTATCAATGGTTACATCTTCATGAGACAGCGGTGCTTTCGCATAATCATAGGGAGGCGCACCGCCATCCTCCGTATATTTCACATTCACATGCTTGTGCAGATCGTATTTCTCATCCAAAATAGGACGCTCCCCACGCACCAGCAGCACCGCTTTCCGGTTATCCAAAAGCCGCACTTCATCCGGGGTGAGAAGTTCCCTTCCAGACTGTTGGAAATTCACAGAATAACTTCCGCTTCTTCCTTTGGTCTGCCCATAGGTATTGGTATCCAGTGTTTCTTTTCCCAGTAGTTCTGAGACATATTTATGCCCCTCTTTTTCATTGCCGCCCAAGTATAAAAATTCATCGCAATTTCCTATCAGACTTTCCCAGCTATCCTTAAACAAGGCTTTCATCTGGGCAATGTTCTGGATGATGATACTGCAGGAAATTGCGCGCGACCGCATGGTTGCCAGCAACTTATCAAAGTCATCGGGCAATGCCACGTTGGGCCACTCATCCATGATGCAGTGTACCGGAATGGGCAGTTTCCCATGGTATTTCCGGTCTGCCACATAGTAAAGGGTCTGGAACAGGTTACTGTAGATCATACCCACCAGATAGTTGAGACTGGTATCTGCATCCGGGATACAGCAAAACAGCGCCACCTTTTTCTCCCCGATGCTGTAAAGAT
>OFMK01001751.1_pt1 | contig 14275 bp, 14 predicted proteins | sample 1541781 | NCBI WGS metagenome assembly OFMK01 (sample SAMN04209250, study PRJEB22552) | human gut metagenome | biome: gut; material: feces | host: Homo sapiens | place: USA: Oklahoma
AGAAAATCATCCGTGTCTGTCTGGATTTCTGCTTCAGATTTGCCCTTTACACAGACAAACAAGAATTTAGATTTCCCACTCGATGGCCATGGTTCCCCATGTCAGTCCGGAACCAAATCCGGCCAGCATCAGCTTATCACCTTTTTTCAGCATACCTTTACGGTTGACCTCATCCAGAAGAATTGCCACACTGGCAGCGGATGTATTTCCACATTTATCCACATTCATCGGAATCTTCTCATCCGGCACTTTCAGACGTTTTGCAATCGTTGCCGTGATTCTCGCATTCGCCTGATGAAACAGATACCAGTCAATGTCCTCTGTGGTCAGATTTGCTGCTTCCAGTGTCTGCAGAATGGACTGCGGCACTTTTTTTACCGCAAACTTAAATACTTCTCCACCGTCCATATACAGATAATCCATTGGCTTCTGCTCTGGTACAAACGGATTGTAATTTTCTCTGTTTTTCACATAGATCGCACCGCCGCGGGTTCCGTCGCTTCCCTGTGTGGATGCGATCACACCGCGCTCTGCTGCACGGACAACTGCGGCACCGGCTCCGTCAGCAAACAACACACAGGTGGAGCGATCACTCCAGTCCACAATGCGGGATAATGTCTCTGCACCAATGATCAGAGCAGTTTTATGTACACCGGCCTGCATATAAGCATCCACCAGGTTCAGCGCAAATACAAATCCGGAGCATGCTGCACTGATATCAAAAGCAACCGCGTTCACAGCCCCCAGTTCGCTCTGCACCAGACATGCTGTGTTTGGAACCAGTGTATCCGGCGTACAGGTTGCCACAATGATCAGATCCAGTTCTTCTGCCTTTACACCTGCGGACTCCAATGCTCTTCGTCCAGCCTCTGTTGACATGGATGCCGTCGTCTCTTCTACTGCAATATGACGCTGACGGATACCGGTTCTGCTGCTGATCCACTCATCGCTGGTATCCACGATGGTGGAAAGAAAATCATTTGTTACTATCTTTTCCGGCAGGCAACTGCCGGTTCCTATAATCTGTGCTCTCATCTATCCCTCCATTTAGTTTGATTATCAAAACATTCTATTTTCAAAGTATACAGAAAAACATACTTATTGTCAACACTGAACCATTTCGATTTTATTCTTCTGTACATCTTCTGTACCTCTGTACACTCCACCGGAAGCTATCTCAGAAGTGAGATAGCTCATCTGATGTACTATTTTGAAAGCTGCATCATATATTACTTACATGTAGCTGATCAAAGTTCCTTTGTTCATACGCATATTACTATTGGTACATCCGATGTGCCTGAATTCTATTTCAAGTAGAACGCACGTGAGACTTGGGCGTGATTCTGGTCAGCGAAAGCTGACATATTCTTCTCAGAATCACTGCACATTCTCGCGGAGCGTTTATCTCAGTCAGAGATTGTACTCCCACTGTGAAAGACTTGTTATTACTCACCACTTGCAGAAGTGGGCGTCTTCTCGACTGAGATAAAGCATTTTTTAGGGGGAATATTTATGGACGTAGATATCATTCTGGATGCCGGTCACGGCGGTTTTGACAACGGTGCATCCTACATGGGACGCGCAGAAAAAGATGATGTACTCCGGCTGACACTGGCTGTCGGAGCAAAGCTAAAAGAAGCAGGTTATCATGTCTACTACACTCGAACTACGGATATCTATAACTCACCAACGGAAAAAGCAGCCCTTGCCAATCTCTCCGGTGGAAAATATTTTATTTCCTTTCACCGGAATTCCGGCATGGAAGACAATCTGTACAACGGTGTGCAGACCCTTGTCTATCAGCATGATCCAACGGTTGATACGCTGGCTGAAAATATTAACCGGCACTTGGAGCAGGTCGGTTTCAAAAATCTCGGTGTGGAGGAAGTTCCGGGACTGATCGTCCTTCGAAAAACAGAAATGCCCGCAGTGCTGGTAGAAGCCGGATTCTTAAACAGCGACATTGACAATCAGCTATTTGATGAAAAATTTGATGCCATTGTTGATGCTATTGTCGCTGGTATCGAGGAAAGCATTCCACTCTCTGCCCAGGAAATCCCGGAACAATATTATGTACAAACCGGCCTGTTCAAATATGACGTCAATGCTGCCTATCAGCTCGAACGTCTGCAAATTCTTGGTTTCGACGGCACCATCCACTACGAAGAACCTTACTACGGCGTCTGGATCGGCAAACCGAAAAACCTGGATGAAGCAGTTCTCCTGCAGGATGAACTCCGCCAGAAAGGATATAGCACCCTGATCGTGTCGGTATAGATCCAACTTTTTTCCGATTAAGTACACGTAAAATTTTGATATGTAAAAGTAAAACCGACCTGTTATTATCAAAAGTAACTTTTCAACTGTAGAACCATTATAGCAGATCAGAAACAATCCGTACAACGACGCAATACTGCAATCAATACAATGACAGAAATTGAGGAATCTTTTTTCTGGAAGCGATTAAGTGAGTGACCGATTTTCACAAGGTTTTGCGCGAATGGGAACGACCTCTTTTTCAGGCGTGGGAATGAGCGCGATAAAACCGCGTGAAATGAGGGTAACGAACGTCTAGCGCCAGAAAAAAGATTCCTCAATTTCGTCAATTTTATACGCAAAAAAATTCTTTACAACAATGCCCCCATTCCGTATAATGAAGATGTCTTTATTCTTTCTTTTTCAAATACATATCATGGATAAATCTTACATCATCGCTTTCTGGAGCCCCATTCAAACCCTTCACCCACAGTTTTGTCTGGACTATTTTATTCCGCTTTTGCAAAAATTTGGTGATATTCAATGCATTGATTTTCAGTCCCGCCAAGATCCACGTACCATGCACCTGCTACAACAGGCAGACCTTGTTGTAATCGGTCTGCCTGCTGATTCTGCTTATTTTTATTCTTTTTTCTGTGAACACTGGATTTCCTTTTCCAATGTATGCTACGCAATCCTGGACTATTTTCCATGTCTGCAGCAAGAAACCGATCACTTGTGTCGTCAATACCGCATTCCGGAACAGTCTGTTCTGAGATTCCCATACAATGCTCATTTTCTGGAAACACTACGGCGCGGAAAGTCTTTTTTCCGGCATTGTCAGCCAAAGTCAACTTCTCTTTCCCCAACGGAAAACCAGCGTCTTTTTCTCACAGAACTAGCCTGCGCTGCCCGGCGCATCCTGAATACACTGGATGAGACGCTTCTGCTACAAACCCCGGACATTATCCAATCATTCCGGTAGGTAAAGCGAACATTCGCAATCTGCTTTCGCTACTTGCCCTTCAAGTCGAACGCACGTGAGACTTACTCTCCGGCTTTCATCCGAGCTGCAAATTCTTCCCAGCTTCCACCCAGAATCCCCTGTGACTTTGACTGTTCCTCATCATCAAGATGCTCCAGTTCCTCCATCCAGATACGGGCACTGGCATCGGACGGCATACGCAAATCGCCACGCGGAGATACCGCTACCGTACCTACCTTCGGTCCATCCGGCAGGCAGGAACGTTTGAACTGCTGACTGAAAAATCTGCGATAAAAAGTTTTCAGCCATTTCTGAATGGTTTCTGTATCATAAGTTCCGGCAAAAGCATAGTTTACCAGACGATAAATCTTTTTCGGGGTACATCCAAAACGCAAAATGTAATACAGGAAGAAATCATGCAATTCATACGGTCCCACAATATCCTCTGTCTTCTGTGAAATCTTCCCATCCTCCGGCGGAAGAAGTTCCGGGCTGACCGGTGTATCCAATACATCATACAACACCTTCTGTAGCGTCTCATCTGCGCAGGTATCCGCATAATAACATACCAGATGACGCACCAGTGTCTTCGGCACTGAAGCATTCACGCCGTACATAGACATGTGATCGCCGTTATAAGTCGCCCATCCCAGGGCAAGCTCAGACATATCACCGGTTCCTATGACCATACCGCCGCTTTTGTTTGCGATATCCATCAGAATCTGGGTACGTTCTCTGGCCTGACCGTTTTCATAAGTCACATCATGCACAGCCTCATCCTGTCCGATATCCTTGAAATGTACACGGACAGAATCTACAATGCTGACTTCCCGGAACGTAGCACCCAGAGATTTGATCAGACTTACTGCATTGTCGTAAGTACGATCTGTAGTTCCAAAACCAGGCATTGTCACAGCTACAATGTCTTTGTGATCCTTTCCGATCAGATCAAACGCTTTTACCATAACAAGCAGGGCAAGCGTAGAATCCAGTCCGCCGGAAATACCAACCACCGCTGTGGCCGCATGGGTATGTTCCAGACGCTTTTTCAGTCCCATGGCCTGGATCATAAAAATCTCCTCGCAGCGTTTTTCACGGTCTGCCTTGTTTCCCGGCACGAAAGGCGCCGGATCCACAAAACGGGTCAGTTCTGTTTTTTCTTCTTTCAAACTGAATTCGACGTTAATGTAAGACTCATCGGAAGTCATGAAGGTACTCATCCGACGGCGTTCCTCATTCAGACGTACCATATCAAGTTCTGTATATATGCTTTCGTTGCAGAAACGTCTAGACTCTGCCAACAGCGTTCCGTTCTCTGCGATCAGATTATGACCGGAATATACCACATCCTGGGTGGATTCCCCGTCTCCGGCACTGCAATATACATAACCACAGATCAGACGGCCGGACTGCCCGGTCACCAGGCTCTTGCGGTACATATCTTTTCCGGTTGTCTCATCACTGGCAGAAAGATTGACCAGCAGTGTCGCACCTGCCAGAGCATGCTCTACACCCGGTGGATTCGGAGCCCACACATCCTCACAGATTTCCGCTCCGATCTTCAATTCCGGCATCTGTCTGCACTGGAATAACACTCTGGTTCCCATAGGCACGACCGTATCTTCATCCAATGCTACCGGAACCGGCTGTTTCATACCCGGTGCAAAATGTCTGCGCTCATAAAACTCATTATAATTTGGAATGTGAGTCTTTGGCACCAGCCCAAGCACTTTTCCCTGTGTCACAGCTGCCGCAACATTATACAGTTTGCCGTTATATTCCAGCGGAAGTCCCACAAAAGCCAGATAGTCCTTGCGCTGCGTATATTTTGCAATCGCAAGCAGTTCCTTTTTTGCCTCCCGGAGAAGCACCTGCTGATAAAACAGATCCCCACAGGTATAACCGGTAATACACAGTTCCGGAAATACCAGTATCTTGGCACCCTTTGCTTCTGCTTCATCCATCAGGCGGCAGATTTCTTTCCGGTTCGCCTGCGTATCCGCCACAGTAACCTTCGGTGTCAGAGCCGCTACTTTGATAAATCCCTGTCTCATTTCTTCACGATCTCCTTTAATTCTTCGATACTAAATGTATATGCGGTATTACAGAAGTGACACTTTACCTCGATGGGTTTGCCTTCTGCAATCATTTCATTCAGATCTTTCTTTCCAATGCTGATGATTGCTTTTTTCACACGGTCCTTAGAACAGTTGCAATAGAAAGAAGCCGGAATTTTATCTGTGATCTCCACGCCGAAATCTCCCAGAATATACTCCAGCATGCGTTCCGGTGTATATCCCTGCTCCAGCAGGTTCGTGACAGATGTGATCTCAGACAGTTTTTTCTCCAGCGCATCAATGATCTTCTCATCCGTAAACGGCATCAGCTGGATGATAAATCCACCGGCCTGGCGTACTGTATTGTCCTTATTCATCAGAACACCGAGTCCCACAGAAGACGGTACCTGTTCAGAAGTTGCGAAATAATAGGTCAGATCTTCTGCAATCTCACTGGTCTGCAGCACAGTGGTTCCCACATACGGCTCTTTCAATCCCATATCTTTGATGACACGCATCATACCGACACCTACAGCTCCGCCCACATCCAGCTTGTGCTGTTTGTTTGGTGGCAGCATAACATCCGCAACCACCGGATATCCTTTCACATGTCCCTGGGAATCCGCGGTCACTGTCATTCCTTTCATCGGTCCGCCGGACTGGATCTGTACCGTCAGCAGATCTTTGTCGCCCTTCATCATCACACCCATCATGGCGCCTCCGGTAAGCAGACGACCAAGTGCCGCAGTAACTACCGGACTGGTATTATGACGCTGCCGCGCTTCCTCCACAATTCCTTTTGAAGTCATGGCAAATGCGCGAATCGAACTGTTCGCAGCAGTTGCACGTACAATATAATCTTCCATTATTCTCATTCCTTTACTAACTTTTAGTCAAGCGGATATTCGCAATCCGCTTCGCTACTTGCTTGATTCGGTTAAAATACGTGTGGCTGGGTTCTCACTGCCACAAAATAAGCCCGCTCACAATTTTCATCCGCAGGATCCGTAGTTCCCTCCGCACAGACTGCTTTCAGCGTCAGTCCCGCCTGTTCGAGAAGTGCCGCCACCCGCTGCAATTCATAGGCTCTCTGATAGTGAAACTCTTCAAACCGGGCAAACAGACCGTTTTCCTGTTTCACAAACAGTGTCAGTGCATATTCATTGATGCTGCTTTCCTCATCAAAATAATTTTTCCAGATAAAGCTTCCTTCTTCCCTGTTTTCGCAAATTGTGGCATCTCCGATCAGATCGCGGTATTTGTGAATGGTATTCATGTCAAAAATAAACACACCGTTTTGATCCAGATAGTTGTGCACCAGGGAAAATACCTCCGCCAGATCTTCCTCCTCCAACAGATAATTCAGAGAATCGCAGACACACACCACCGCTGCCACGGTTCCGTACAGCTCGAACTCCCGCATATCCTGCTGCAGATACAAAATCCCTTCATCCGGATGGTTTCTGGCAATCTCCAGCATTTCCGCTGAAGCATCCACACCGATCATATCATAGCCTTTCTGACGCAGCAGCCGTGTCATCGTTCCGGTGCCGCAGCCCAGATCCAGTACGAGTCCCTCTGAGATACCATGCTCTGTCAAAATTTTACTGATACCTTCACACCATGCTTCGTAAGGCACATTGTCCATGAAACGATCGTATACCTGTGCAAATTCTGTATATGCTTCCATGTTTCCTCCATTAACGGTTAAACAGGCTCTTGATAAATGCAATCAGTTTTGCAAAAAAACCCTGTGCCTGCTGGGTCAGTGCTGATGTATCAACCTTCAGACCCATATCCTTTAATTTTCCATATAAATTTTCCGCCTGATCCCGGATATTGTTCCAGTTCAGATCCAGTCCCTGCAGTTTTTTCAGCAGTTCCTTCAGCTGATCGATCTGATCCTGGGTCAGACTTACATTAAATTTTTCCGATGCCTGGTCAATCGCATCCGCCAGTTCGCTGTCAGAGAGATTTTTGCCGCCCACCTGATCCTTCAGATAAGCTACCATACCGGCAATTTCATCCGTCTTGCCGGTCTCATCTCCGATTTCACCGGTTACCACCATCTCATTGATGGCACCGTCGATAACATCCGTATCCACTGCTTCACCGGTCATTCCGGAGTAAGCCTTCACTGCACCGATCAATGCCGCCGTACCGGACATATCAAAAGGTCCGACTACAACCACATTGGCATCCTTTACACCGGCTGTTGCCAGTGCATTCTCATACATGCTGGTGGTGCAGTAGTTGATATTTTTTGTGGTTACTGTGATACCGCTGCCTTTCTTCGCCTTCATTACAGCCACAGAAGATAAGGCACGGCTGCCGATGTGGTCATTTGTGATATAAGCATCCAGATACTGATGTTCTTCTGCATTGGTCACAGTATTCACATTACATTTTTCCAGGTCTGCTTCCGTCAGCCCAAATAATTCCAATACCTTTGCTTTTTCGTCTGCACGCAGATCCGCACCAAATGAAATGTACGGTGTATCTCCGTCTGCGATGGTAACCTGTGTCGCATTCCCGCCATCCGCGGCAAATGCGCTGACACTCATGCCCATCACCATCACTGCTGCCAGTAATAATACCATCCCTCTTCGAAAAAATCCCTTTTTCATGATTTACTCCTTTCGAGCTCGCTTTCTTTTCAGTATGCCTTCAGACAGATACCCCTGTCAACCGTAATTTTATCCGGGGTGTTTCATAATAATGATCCATTTCCGGATAATAAGTAAAATGCAGGGCCGCTTCGTGGACACACCTGCCTGCCAGAGTATCCTGTGCCACTACTTTACCATATTTTTCCGCCAGTGGTAACAACAGATCTTCCGCATCGCCAAAGTACACCGCATCCATGGACACACCTGCCGCATTTCTGACTTTCATCTGAAATACCCGGCCTTCTTTTCCGCAGATGCGCAGGCGCTCGATCACCAGATTCCGGTCTGCAAATACCGGTTTTTCGTTTCCTTTTCCAAAAGGTTCCAGACACCCCAGCTGGTTCACCAGACGTTCTGTAATATAGCTGATCGGCATCGGCACATCAATCACTACCTTTGGTCGGAGTTCTTCTTCGGTCAGTGTGCACACTTCATTTAATTTCCGCCGGAAGGCATCAATATCCGCTTCCTTTAGTGAAAAACCCGCTGCCATCGGATGTCCGCCAAACTGTGTCAGATATTCTTCGCATTTGCACAGTTCCTCATACATGGAATAGCTTTCAATGGAACGGCCGGACCCCTTTGCACCGTGTTCACTCCGTGTGACCACCAGTGTCGGCCGGTAATAAGCTTCCCGGATCCGTCCGGCCACGATACCAGCCAGACTTTCGTGACAGTCCGGAAGAAAAATTACCAGCACCCGGTCATTGACATATTCTTCCTGCTGCGCAATCTCTTTTGCCTGCTCCACCGCATGCATGGTCAGCAGCTTCCTGCTCTCATTCAATTCCACGATTTCTTCTGCCAGAACCGCCGCCTCTGTTTCGGATTCGCACAGCAGCAGCTTTAAAGAAAGCCGTGCCGTGTCTAATCTGCCGCTGGCATTCAGACAGGGACCGATACGAAATCCAATATCATGGGACTTGATCGCACCCATCGTTAACTTGTTTTGCAAAATCAGCGCTTTCATTCCGATATTCGTGGTACGGTTCAGCATCTCCAGTCCCAGTTTTACCAGAATCCGGTTTTCGCCCTGCAGATCCATGACATCACCTACCGTAGCAAAACCGGCATTTTCGATAAAGCAGTCTGCCTCGGACACCTCCAGTCCAAATACTTCGTAAAGCACCTGCACCAGCTTGAAAGCAACCGCCGCTCCGCACAGTTTCTTAAACGGATAATGACATGCCTGCTGCTTCGGATTCACCACTGCATCTGCCTCACACATTTTTTCCCTGCGTACGCCATCCACCTCTGTGAACGGTACTTCATGATGATCTGTAACCACTACGGTCATTCCCAGTGACTTAGCCAGATGAATCTGATCAATGGCAGAGATTCCGTTATCGCAGGTCAGGATCGTATCTATACCATCCTGACTGGCCCGAGTCACCAGATGTTCATTCAGTCCATATCCATCCAAAATCCGGTCCGGAATCACAAAATCTGCGTCTGCCCCCAGTCGCCTCAGGGCACAGTACAAAATGTAGGTGGATTGGATTCCGTCAATATCATAATCTCCAATGATCCGGATCCGTTTCTTTTCTTTTATTTTTTCTCTCAGAATCTGCGCCGCCAGATCTGCATCTTTCAACAGATGCGGATCGTTCAGGTCTGCTCTCGTTCCATGAAGATACAGATTCATTTCCTGCAGATCGGTCAGACCCCGGTTCCGCATGATCCTGGCTAATACCGGGTCGATGCCGAAATGCTGCCCGATTGCCTGAAAATCAGCTTTTTTTGCTGAAACTACCCATTTTTCTTTCACGTAGTCACTCCTGTTTCCATTTTTTCATCAGGTTAATATATTACTTCCCATAAAGTCAGTCCCTGCGCCGGCATTGTTGGACCTGCCTCCGCCCGGACCTTGGATGCCAGAATTTCTACCACCCGTTCCGGCGGATAGACACCGCATCCCACATCGACCAGGGTTCCGGTCAGGATACGGATCATATTCTGTAAAAATCCATTCCCGGTATATGTAAAACGGATTTCTTCACCGATCCGTCTGATGTCAATTTCATGTATGGTACGCACTGTGGATTTTTTCATTTTTGCATTTCCGCAGAATGCCGCAAAATCATGCTTTCCCAACAGATACTGTGCTGCCTGCCGCATGGCTTCCACATCCATTGGCCGATTATCGTGCAACATATACTTCCGTTCAAACACATTCGGATAATCCGCATTCCAGATGCGGTACACATATGTCTTTTTCACCACATTCAGACGGCTGTGAAATCGTTCGGACGCTGCCCGCACCTCTGTCACGGCAATATCTTCCGGCAGATACTGTACAAAAATCTGTCTCAGTTCCTCACAGAGTTCCTCCGGTGTCTTACCCGCACAGCAGGCATCCGGAAGGCGGAAATTTGCCACCTGTCCATGCGCATGCACACCGGCATCGGTGCGCCCGGAACCGTCAATCTCTATGGTACGTCCATACTGTCTGCTTAAAATTGCTTCAATTTTCCCCTGAATGGTCTGATCCGTAGTCTTCTGACGCTGCCAGCCTTTGTAGCGGGTTCCATCGTATTGAATAATCATTTTATAATTTGCCATAAAAATATTCCTGTTTGCTAAAGGGGAAGTTCGGTACAGACCAAACCTCCCCTTTTATTTGTTTACATTTCAAGAATGCCCTCGACATTTTTTACATCTATACATTCTTTTTACACGGATTGCTGCATGCTTCGCATTCCCGCAATCCTGCTCGCACTTCGGAAATCGCAAGACTTCGTCTTCCTTTTTTCCTCAGTGCGAGGACGTGCCCTGAATTACATGTGTCCTTTACATGCAAGCATGACATGCCACATGTATTCCGGCACTGTAAAAAGAATTACAATTCACAGTTATTTACTGTTCTTGGGAATGGAATTACGTCACGGATATTTCCCATACCTGTCAGGTACATAACGCAACGCTCAAATCCCAGACCAAATCCTGCATGTCTTGCAGAACCGTATTTTCTCAGATCCAGATAGAAGTCATAATCTTCTGCTTTCAGTCCGAGTTCTTTCATTCTTTCCAAAAGCTTGTCGTAGTCATCCTCACGCTGGCTTCCACCGATGATCTCACCGATACCCGGAACCAGACAGTCCATAGCAGCTACTGTCTTGCCATCTTCGTTGAGTTTCATGTAGAAGGCTTTGATCTCCTTCGGATAATCCGTTACGAATACCGGACGTTTGAAGATTTCTTCTGTCAGATAACGCTCATGCTCTGTCTGCAGATCTGCACCCCAGAATACTTTATAATCAAACTTGTCATTGTTTTTCTCAAGGATTTCGATCGCTTCCGTATAGGTAACATGTCCGAAATCAGAATTTAATACATGATTCAGACGATCCAGTAATCCCTTATCTACAAATTTGTTGAAGAATTCCATTTCTTCCGGTGCATGCTCCAGCACATAGCGGATAACATATTTCAGCATGCTCTCTGCAAGAACCATATCATCTTTCAGATCTGCGAAAGCAATCTCCGGCTCGATCATCCAGAACTCTGCTGCATGACGTGTCGTATTGGAGTTTTCTGCACGGAAGGTCGGTCCAAAGGTGTAGATATTCTTGAATGCCATCGCATAAGTCTCACCGTTTAACTGTCCGCTTACGGTCAGGTTGGTCGGTTTTCCGAAGAAATCCTGTGTGAAATCAACGCTTCCGTCGTCTGTTTTTGGTACATTGTTCAGATCCATGGTGGTAACCTGGAACATCTCACCGGCTCCCTCACAGTCACTGCCTGTAATCAGTGGTGTGTGTACATAGACGAAATCGCGTTCCTGGAAAAATTTATGGATTGCATATGCGATCAGTGAACGTACTCGGAACACTGCCTCAAACGTATTGGTACGCGGGCGTAAATGAGAAATTGTTCTCAGATACTCAAAACTGTGACGTTTTTTCTGCAACGGATAATCCGGTGCGGATGCACCCTCGATCTCCACTTTGTCTGCCTGGATCTCAAACGGCTGTTTTGCATCCGGTGTAGCTACCAGCTTACCGGTTACAATGATTGCAGCACCTACGTTTAATTTTGAAATTTCTGCAAAATTCTCCAGATGATCACCGTAAACGACCTGTAACGGTTCAAAAAAGGTACCGTCATTTACTACGATAAATCCAAATGTCTTGGATCCACGAACGGAACGAACCCATCCACCGACGGATATCTCTTTGTCAAGATACATTTCTTTGTCCCGGAATAAATCCCGGATGTTTGTCAACTCCATGTGATTGCCTCCCAAATCTCAGCCCCTCAGCTGTTTTTACATCAAAATAAAATCACTTTATAAATATCACGTTTTTATACTTCAGCTTTACAGTCCCTAGTTCATGCGCTGATTATTCCGCATCTGCAGAACTGTCTGCATCATCAGAAGCATCTGTATTGTCAGCAACTTTTGTCTTTACACTCTCCATGATCTTGGATAATGCCTGATTTTCTGCGTAACTCAGTCTTATATAATCCTCTCCGCCGTACTCCTTATAGAATGTATCACGGTCTGCGATATTATAGCTGGATACATAGCTGTCCACAAACTCCTCAAAGTTTTTCTGGGACACAGACAGATTCATATCTTTTACAACAGCCTCAAGGATCAGCTCCTGTTTCAGGCTTTCTTCGATGTAATCACTTACCTGATTGTTGAAGTCATCCTCTGACATACCCATATAATCTTCAAAGCTCTTTCCGCTTTTCTCTACAGCGTTATTCACGCGCTCTTTGTACTCTGTAATTCTCTGATCCAGTAATCCATCCGGAAGTGTCACTTCACACTCATCGAGCAGTTTCTGAAGAACGCCGCTCTGGATCTCTGTCATTTTGCTGGAGTGATTACGATTCTCCAGTACGCTGCTTACCTGTGACTTCAGATCATCCACTGTTGAAATTCCCTTGTTGCCGAAATTCTCACTGACATACTCATCGGTCAGATCATCGTATACCATTTCTTTTTCTGTATCAATACTGTTGATGGTTACCGTAAATACGACAGCTTTACCGGCCAGATCTGTATTGTTGCTATAATCCTCCGGGAAAGTCAGATTCAGTTCTACCGTCTCTCCCACATTTTTACCGATCAGCCCATCCTCAAATCCATCGATGAAAGAACCGGATCCAATCTTCAGATGCTGTCCTGTGGCACTTCCGCCGGAGAACTCCTCTCCATCAATTTTTCCCACATAGTCAATATTAACAACGTCACCGCTCTCTACGGTCTTCTTGTCACTGACTTCATAGGACGGATACATAGACATCAGATACTCAATATAAGACTGGATATCTGCATCACTGACTGTATAATCCTTGGAAAGTTCTACGGTCATATTCATGTAGTCATTTAATTTTACATATTTTTCTACCTTATAATCGGTAGCCTTTAATAATTCTTTGGCAGGAATCTCCACATCTTTTTCTTCTTCTGCAGATACGCTGCTGTCTGTGGTGGCACCTTTCTGGCCACAGCCACCCAGTGCTGCTGTCGCAACCATCACTGCCATTAATACCATTACGAGTTTCTTTTTCATTTTCTTATTGTTCCTTTCTTTGAATGAATCTTTCCCCAAAAATTCATCCCCTTGTCTGCGCTTCTCTCAAAAGGCATCACTGTCTTTAAAGATACCATATTTTCCTATAAATGAAAAGGTGATTCTTCTATTTTTTTCTTGAGTTTTCACCTGATCAATGATACAATATCACCTAGACTTAGTTTTACTATGAACAAAATACCGATAAAGGAGGAAATATATCCGTGTCACCACAGATCATTACACTTATCATTGTTCTTGCTATTTGTGTTGCCGCTTTTATCCTGCTCTATTTCCAGGGAAAACGAAATATGAAAAAACGGGATGAACAGCAGGCAGCCATTGATCAGGCAGCACAGTGGGTCAATATGCTGATCATTGACAAGAAAAAACTTCGTATGAAACAGTCCGGTCTGCCACAGCAGGTCATTGACCAGACACCGAAGTTTGCAAGACTGGCAAAAGTACCGGTTGTCAAAGCAAAAGTCGGACCACAGATCATGGTTCTGATCGCCGATAACCAGATCTATGATCAGATTCCGGTAAAAAAAGAAGTAAAAGCTTCTGTCAGCGGTCTTTTCATTTCTGATGTTCGCGGTCTCCGTGGACCATTGGAAAAACCGGAGAAAAAGAAACCCGGTTTCTTTGCACGCCTTACCGGTCAGAAATAATTATCCGAATATGCACGAAAAAACGAGCGTGATGAACATCAGTCATCACGCTCGTTTTTATCTCAGTCGAGAAGACTCCCACTTCTGCAAGTGGTGAGTAATAACAAGT
>OFMK01001761.1_pt1 | contig 14191 bp, 10 predicted proteins | sample 1541781 | NCBI WGS metagenome assembly OFMK01 (sample SAMN04209250, study PRJEB22552) | human gut metagenome | biome: gut; material: feces | host: Homo sapiens | place: USA: Oklahoma
GGGGGCAGCTTTTTCCATCCGTCGTCCGCAGACGGCCCTTATTCCATCATCTGCCGGGCAAAGCGCTGTGCCTTCTCCCGGATCCCCGGCAGGCGCACCAGGCTTCCCCGCTCATTGGCCGTCTCCAGCAGGCAGAACCGTGGCGGCAGATAGAAGGCCTTGTTCATGTTCAGGGCGGAGATCAACTGCCGGGCCAGCAGATCTCCGCCGGAATAGCCGGACACCACCAGCCCGTAAAGCCGCTTGTCATAGAACCGGGTCTGGCGGAACAGCGCCGTCAGACGGTTGACGCATGCGGTGAGATTGGCGGAGAGGGCATCGTTGTAGTTGGCGCAGACCATCACCAGCGTGTCGCAGGAGCGCACCGCCGGATACACCTCCTCCACCATCGGCCCGCCATAGAAGCACCCGCCCTGCTCCCCGAAGTGCATACAGGCGGTGTAGCTGCATCCGTTGCAGTCGGCCATGGTCCCGTTCCGCAGGCAGATCTCCTGCACCTGCACCTCCGGCGGCAGGGATCGGCGCACCATCTCCCACAGCGCCAGCGTGTTGGAGGTGCTGCGCTGGGAGGCGTGCAGCGCCAGCACCCGCCCCACGGGGGCAGGCCCCTCCCACGCCGTCAGCCGCTCCAGCAGCTCCGATACGGCGGCCCGGAAGGCCGTCTCCTCATCGGTGCCGCCGATCTGGGCCTGCACCCGGAAGTTCCGCAGGGAACCGGTGGCCTCCACCAGCGGGCGTCCCAGAAAGGCACAGCCCGCCTGATTTGCAGCGAACACCAGATCACGGGCGGCGTCCTTGGTGTAGAGCTCTCCCCGCCCCGTCACCACCAGCCCCGCTACGCAGCCCTCCAGCAGCGTCCGGCTCCTCCGCAGGGTCATCAGCATCCGATATCCGCTCTCGCTGCATCCGCTCTCGTCCAGTGCTAAGGCAAACAGCAGCCGCTGTCCGGCCAGCCCCTCCAGCCCCGCATCCGGGTCACGGATCCGGCTGTCCGGCGGCAGCAGCGGCCCCAGCAGCGCCAGCAGTTCCCGGCTGTATGGATTCTCCGGCAGCAGCACCGTCAGTGCCATCCACGCTCCCTCCTCTTCATCGGATCGCCCGCAGGCGCTCCATGGTATCTCTCAAACGCTCCTGCAAGGCCTCCGGCAGGGGCAGCCGCTCCGGCTCCGTCCCCGTGGGGAGCAGCCGGTTTCTGTCCCCCATAAACACCCCATCCAGATAGGTGGACGAGCAGTGCCACTGCCCCCGCAGACAGGCCAGCAGGCTCAGCGCCCCGGAGCTGAGGGCCGGGGCCACATAGGGCTTGAACCCCAGCCGCCGCATCTCCAGATTGGCCTGGACCACCCGCTCCGTCAGTTCACGGGACAGTGCGTCATCGTAGTGTTCTATGGAGTTGGCCGCCACCAGATCGGCTCCGTGGGGGCCGTAGGTACGCCCCTCCGTCAGAAAGGCGGCAAACCGAGGCTCCTTCCGGGCATAGTACATGGCTCTGGCCTGCATGACCCCCAGTCCGAAGCCCCGCACCTGATGGGAAAACAGCCCTCCGCCGTCCCACCGGCCCGTCTCGTCCCGGTTGCTCTCCTCCAGCACCGCCCGGCACAGGGGATCCACCGGATCGCTGACCACGCAGAACATTCCTCCATAGCGCCGCTGCCGGGCCATGCGGGCATAGCGGACCGCCAGCTCCCGGTTCACCTGATACTGGGCCATGCGGACATCCCCGGAGGTAACGGAGGTATCCGGCACGAACCGGGAGGCGCAGAACAGGAACACATCCCCGTCAAACACCTCCTCCGGTGAGACGATCTCCACCGGCGGCGATCTCTCCCCCTCCGGTGAGACGATCTGGTTCAGCTCCATCTCCCACCGCTGGGGAACGTTCTCCCTCACGTCGCAGATGCCGACGGAGTCGATGACGTCGCCTCCCAGCAGCCGCAGCCCCATGAGAAGGGTACTGCCCACGTCGCCCAGCGCCAGTAGGTTCACCCGCACACGCTCCCTCCGCCGAAGGGGCGGCAGCAGCTCCTCCTGTCGGGGGTGGGCCAGATTTACCGCCCGCATACGCCCGGCGGCTATGACCGCCGCCAGCGCCGGATCTGTCTCCGGCTCCTCCGCCGTCACAAGGGTCGATACCCCCTCCTCCGCGGTCAGCAGGGACGGCGCCGTCACCGGGAAGGTATCCCGCCCGGCGCCGGGAGTGCGGTGAAAGCCGAACAGCACCTCCCCCGCCTCCGGCAGAGCGTGCAGCGCCGGAAGCGCCAGCACCTCCCGGCTGCACAGGGGATAGCCGCCGCAGTCATAGTATCGCACGTTAGCCTCCTTATTCTGCGGGACGCACCCGCTTCAGCAGCTCGATGTCCTCCTCCAGATAGGTGGAGGCGGTACGGCTCAAATCATAGGTCATGCACCCGCCCTTATCCGGATACAGGGGCAGGATCACTGCCTCGCTGAGGCGGTTCAGCGTCAGGTTCCGGGCATAGAGGAAGCGATACTCCGCCTCCAGCGCCAGCAGGATGTCCCTTGCGTTTTCCAGACAGCACAGGCTCAGCCGCCACGCCACATCCGGGGCAATGGGGGCAAATTCCGGGGAGGCGTAGGGCAAAATGCGGTTGACGGAGGGCTGAAGCCCCTCCGTGGGCCGCTCTCGCCGCCGCACGGTGTCCCCGCCGATGAAGGGATACAGGGTGGACTCCACGAACCGCATCCGCAGATTGGGCAGATAGTAGATGCTCTCCACCGGATACCCCAGTTCCTCCATCAGATCCCGGCCCATGCCAGTTAGATAGCCCACCAGCACCAGATCCACCTGCGTCCCCGTCTCCTTCAGCAGCGGCGACAGGCTCCGCAGCCGCTTGCCGTCGTGGAGCAGATCATCCACCAGAATGACGGGCCGGTCAAAGGCCCGGATGGTTCGCACCTGATCCGGCAGCGGCGAATACTCCGGGTAGGCCTCGATGGCATAGTCCGACAGATCCGCCTCGTATACCTTGTCGGTACGCAGGGTCTTAGTGACGGTGTTAGGCACCGCCACGCCCCGCAGCAGCTTTCCATAGGGGACGCAGATATCCGGTCCCTGCCGCCGGGGCGTCACCGGTTCGGCGGGTACGCCGTTGCGTGCGGTGATGCGCTGGAGCAGCCGGTGATAGATGATCCCCGCCGACAGGCTCAGCACCAGCGACCCCGGCTGCAGCTCCGTCAGCGCCTCCTGCAAACGCCGATGGGCGACGGCCACCGCCGCCGTCACACGGGGCATGGAGGCCAGCGGAGCCTTGATGGAGGTGTCCACGTTGTGGCTCAGCACGATGGGGCAGCGCATATCCACCTCCAGCACCGGCCGCCCCGGCACCGGAGCCGGGACAAAGCCCTGCCGCCGCAGCAAATTCAGCACATAGCTGTGCTCTGCACCGGGCAGCGGATCGTACAGGGCGCAGGGATACTCCCGCCCCAGTGCCATGGTAAACACCTCCGTCAGCAGCAGCTGCCCCAGCTCCCGCTGCTGGTTGCCGTCCGGCACCCACAGTCCGCTGATGAGCAGCGCCCGACCCCCGGCCTTCTGCCGCACATAGCCGGAGAGCTCCAGACTCCCCAGCCGGTCATACAGCTCACGGGACTCCAGCTGCCGGTAGCTGACGGCTCCCAGCACCTGCCCCTGCATCCCGTGGCGCAGCAGCAGGAGACTGTCGCCGCACTGCCACAGCTTCTCCACCATGGCAGCGGGGCAGATCCCCTCCAGCATGGCCTCCATGGACGCATCCGGCCGGGGATAGTCGGTAAAATCCAGATCCTCCGTCCGCAGCAGGGGCTTGTCCTGCGGCTCCCGCAGATACAGCCCCCTCCGATAGATGAACTCCTGCACCGCCGGGTCCACCAGATTGCTGATGTCCCGGTTGGCGTCCACCGCCTCCCGGATGCGGGTGGAGCTGATCTCCTCCAGCGGCTCCGGCAGCGTCAGCTCCAGTACCTTGCCGTAAATGCCGCCGTAGCCGCCCCCGGCCTCCTGACCGGGCCGGCGGAAGATGATGTGGTCAAAGGTATGGATGGAGTCCGGCTCCACGGGCTTGCGATAGGAGGAGGCGTGGGCCACCACGTCGCTTCCCACGGCGATGGACACCTTCCGCCCGGAGAAGGCCTGCCGCAGCCGGTGGAGGTTCTCCGGGTTGGCGATGTTCACCGGGAAGTCCTCCGGGAAGATCTGCACATGGAACTCGTCCGCCACCGACATGGCGGCAATGCGCCGCCGGATGCGGTAGGGCTGGGTGCGCTTGGACCACGAGAACTCATCGATGGCCAGCAGCACCTCGAAGCCCCGATCCCGGATGGTGCGGACGATGGCCTTGTGGGACAGGGTGAAGGGATCGAAGGTACCGGGGAAAAAGGCGATGGGCCGTGGCGCTTCAAAGGTGAAGCCGCCTCGCAGCCGCTGGGCCGTCAAAAAGCGGTACAGCCTCCCCAGCATGGAGGCCCGATAGTAAAAGGACAGTGCATCCCCGTCCTCCTGACGGCAGGTGGTCAGCAGCTTCCGTGCCGTCAGGGGGAAGGCCCGGCTCTTCTCGCCGTTGCTGAGCTGTGCCGAGCCGAACACCCGTTGTCCCAGCACCAGCATGGCCTCCTGCCGGGTCTCTCCGTCGATGCCCGCCAGTCCCCGCATCAGCATCCCCAGCAGCCGGTCCCGGCGGCGCAGGCACGTCTCCTCCGCTTCCTCCGGGAACCGCTGATGATAGACGTCATACTCCTCATAGATGACACCCACGGTGTCCAGCACCGGGGCCACGATGCGGCTGCTGGAGGCGCTGAGGGTCACCCCCAGATCCGCCAGACACTCGTCCAGCTGCTCCGGCGGCAGCCACAGGGCAAACCGCCCCAGATAATCGGGGATGTACTTGGTGAACTCCTGCTGCCCCAGCTCCAGCCCCCGGCACAGCTCCACGGAGACCTCATTGCGCTGATCCACCGTCAGCCGGGGAGCGATCTCCAGCAGCGCCAGTCCTGCGCCGTGGCGCACTGTGACCCGGTCGCTGACCTTGATGAGGTTAGAAAGATGCGTGGCGATGTGCAGGGCCGAGCCGTGGTCGTTCCGTGCATCGTCCGTCAGCAGCCGCAGGTTCACCTGCTTGATGATCCACGGCGTGGCGGTCTTGAGGTTATCCAGAAAAATATCCGACACCTGCGCCTCCTGCAAATGCAGCCCCCCGGCGCAGATATCCTCCCGCAGCAGGGCCAGCGACATATTGCCGCAGTCCATCTCCTGCAAAATTTTCAGGGGCCTCCTCTGCCGGGGCATGGAGGTGTGGACGTGATCCAGCAGCAGCATGGCCGCCGCCTGCACCGTCAGGCTCTCCCGCCCGGACAGTACCTCCGCCGCACGGAGCAGTGCATTCAGCTGGGGCCGGGTACACAGCTCCAGCGGCAGGTCCGCCGCCGCATCCAGCAGCTGCAGCGCCACCTGATCGTCCAACTGCTCCGGCCGCCGCAGATACGCCAGCACCGGCGCCAGAAACCGCTCCTCCCGTCCGGGGCAGCGGGAGAGCAGGGACTTCACGCAGAATTTCAGGGTGAACCGGATCCACCCCCGGTGCTGGGGCATCAGCTTATGATCCGGATAGATGATCTTCTCCAGATACAGCCTCCACTGATCCAGATCCGTCACCGTCCGCAGGTCGGGACGGCTGTCCGCCGGACGCTCCTTGGCGTAGCCTGCGTGGAACCCTGCGATGATCTCTCCCATGAGGGCCGCCGCCTGACGGCGGATGTCCCCCTCCCGGTGCATCAGCAGCTCATAGAGAAAGGCCAGCGTCTGCACCTTCTGTGGAATGTGCAGATATAGGGAGTAGGACTCGAACACCCCCAGATAGGCCCGCAGCCGCCGCCAGTTGGTCTCGCCACGGGCCTGCTCCAGCAGGGAGGCAAAGCTCCGCTGCCCGGTAAGCCGGTCCATCAGCTCCATATTGTGGGCCACACACTGCATGGTCAGGGACTCCAGCACCCCCGCATCCTCCATCAGGGCCACCGCCCGCTCCGGCAGCGGCTGCGTGTCCGCCCCCTGCATGGTCACGTCCACCCCCCGGCGGATCATATACGCCTCGAAGTCCTGCAAGCGGGCATAAACTCTGGTGTAGCGGCGGCGCTTCTCTCCGTCCACGTCGTCTAACTTGTTCAAAATCACGTCAAAGGCCTCCGCCAGCGACGAGATGTGGGTGATCTCATGCCCCTCCGGGTCGTGGGTCTGCTTCACCCGGAAGTCCGCATAGATCAGCAGCAGCGCCTCCGCCGACAGATACTCCGGCTCCAGATCCCACACCGAGTGGTTGGCGGCCACATGGCCGATGTCCGTCAGCCGGTGGCGGCGGAACCACAGATCCGTGTAGTAGTAGTGCAGATACGCTACCCGCTCCCCCGGATGGCAGCCGAACTTGCCGATGTCGTGTCCGGCGGCGCTGCCGGATACCAGCGCCAGATCCACCGCCGTGCCGCTGCGCCGCAGCGCCCGGCCGCAGGTCAATGCGATGTGATGCACCCCGGCGATATGCTCCAGCGTGCGGTAGGGCGTCACCTCCAGCCCCAGCCGCATCATCTCATAGACGTACTCCCGCTTCCACTGCCGCAGCATCTGTCGATAGCTGGCGCCGCAGGCGCACTCTGCCGCCTCCGCCTCCGACAGGAAGGCGAGATCCCACGCCGGGTCAAAGGGCAGCTTCTCCCGTTCGGCGGCAAAAAGCACCTGCAAAAGCGACAGGAAAAACACCGCCCCGGCGTCATAGGCCGCAGGGGCCTCCTTCTCCGGGAACAGCTGCCGCCGGGCAAAGTCATAGGCAAAGCGCAGCCACCCGCCCTCCGGCTCCCCGCCGGAAAGCTCCGCCAGCTCCGGGCGGCACAGCTCCAGCACGTCGCCGCAGCGCAGTCGGGTGCCGTCGTAAAGGGGCGCAAAGCGCTGGATGTAGTTCTCGCTCTCCAGCCGCTCCAGCATGGGCTGGCCGCTGAAATACTCCGCCGTAGGGCGGCCGGTGAGCCGCCGCAGCAGGGCCGTGTTCATCTGTCGGATGCGTTTTCTGTTCATGGTGTGACCTCCCGCCGGATGGATGCTGTTTTTTCCATTATGCCACAATTTCCCTCCGTCTTTCAAGGCACAGCCGGGATTTTTTCACAAAAAGCCGCCCCTCCCGCTTCAAAGCACACCCCCCTTGGCCCCGCAAAAAGCCTCGCAGCGTTTGCCGCCCGCAGGCGGCAAAGAAGTAAAATCATTTTCTCTTGCGATATGTGCGTGAGAGAAAATACTTCTCAGGCTGCCAGTGTGAAATTTGTGCGCCTATGGCACACAAATTATGTGCGCAGCAGACTGCAAGCCTTTTGTCGAAAAAACCGGAGGGTTTATCGACAGTCACAAGCGGCAGGAGGTCACTTCCTCCTGCCGCTTTTCGGATACGCCTTATTCCGCCGTCTCCAGCGATGCCTGCACAAAGCCCCGGAACAGGGGGTGCGGCCGGTCGGGACGGCTCTTGAACTCCGGGTGGAACTGCGCCCCCACGAACCAGCGGTGGGCAGGCTCCTCCACGATCTCCACCAGGCTGCCGTCCGGGGACAGCCCCGACAGCCGCAGCCCCGCCGCCTCCATCTCGCAGCGGAAGCGGTTGTTGAACTCGTACCGATGCCGGTGGCGCTCGGAGATATCCTCCGTGCCGTACTCTCTCCGGGCCAGACTCCCCTCCGCCAGCCGGCAGGGGTACTTGCCCAGCCGCATGGTGCCGCCCTTGGCGGTAACGCCCACCTGATCGGACATCAGGTCAATGACGGGATGGGCCGTCATGGCGGTGAATTCGGCGCTGTGGGCGTCGGCCCAGCCCACCACGTGGCGGGCAAACTCGATGACAGCGATCTGCATCCCCAGGCAGATGCCCAGATACGGCACCTGATGCTCCCGTGCATATTGAGCCGCTAAAATCATCCCCTCGATGCCCCGATCCCCGAAGCCGCCGGGAACCAGCACGCCGCCGCACCCGGCCAGCATCTGCTCCACGTTCTCCGGTGTCAGGGTCTCGGAGTCCACCCACCGGATGGTCACCTCTGCGTCGCAGGCGGTGCCTGCGTGGAACAGGGACTCCACCACGCTGAGATATGCATCGTGCAATCCCGTGTACTTCCCCACCAGCGCAATGGTCACATGGCGGTGTACCCCGTGGATCTTCTCCACCATGGCCCGCCACCGGGCCATGTCCGGCTCCACCACCGGCAGCCCCAGCTTGCGGCAGGCCACCCGGCACAGCCCCTCCCGCTCCAGCAGCAGCGGCACCTCATACAGGGTGGAGGCCGTGACGTTGGGGATGACGCAGTCCTCCTCCACGTTGCAGAACAGGGCGATCTTCCGCCGGATGTCCCCGGTGATGGGGCTGTCCGTGCGGCACACCAGAATGTCCGGCTGGATACCGATGCTCAGCAGCTCCTTCACCGAGTGCTGGGTGGGCTTGCTCTTCAGCTCCCCGCTGCCGGGGATGGATACGATCAGCGGCACATGGATGTACAGCACGTTCTCCTTGCCCTTCTCCGCCGCCACCTGCCGGATGGCCTCCAGAAAGGGCTGGCTCTCGATGTCGCCCACCGTGCCGCCTATCTCGGAGATGACCACATCCGTCTGCCCGTCGTCCATGGCGTAGATGCGGTTTTTGATCTCATCGGTAACGTGAGGGATGATCTGCACCGTGCCGCCCAGATAGCCTCCCTGCCGCTCCCGGTTCAATACGCTCCAGTAGATCTTCCCGGAGGAGACGGAGGAGTTGGCGTCCAGCGCCTCGTCCACGAACCGCTCATAGTGGCCCAGATCCAGATCCGTCTCCGCCCCGTCATCGGTGACGAACACCTCCCCGTGCTGATAGGGACTCATGGTGCCGGGATCCACGTTGAGGTATGGGTCAAACTTCTGGTTCCTGACCCGCAGGCCGCACTGCTTCAGCAGCCGCCCCAGAGATGCGGCGCAGATGCCCTTGCCCAGCCCGGACACCACACCGCCGGTGACAAAAATATACTTCATGGCTCCCTCTCCTTTTGACAGCGGGGCGCTTCTCCGCCCTCTGATTTTTTACCCACCGATTTTACCGCCGGAGAAAAACGCCGTCAAGCCCGCAGAATCATCAAGATTTTCCCCCTCCCGCCCCCTGTGCATGGGGCAGTCCTCTGAAATTTCCCTCCCGGAGAAAATTTCTCTTGCATCCCAGCCTTCGGCGTGATATGGTAGGTTTGGACCCGCCTTTTCCGCCGGGTCCTTTTCCGCATAAAAACAGCCCTCACGGCAGCGCCGTGAGGGCTGTTTCACCTTTTGTCATTCCTCCTGCCGCAGCAGGGCCGTCAGTGCCTGCACCCGTCGGGCCAGTCGGGCAAATTCGACGCAGGTCAGGGCCTGCCGTCCGTCGGAGAGGGCCTCCTCCGGTCGGTCATGGACCTCGATCATCAGTCCGTCCGCCCCGGCAGCTGCCGCCGCCAGCGCCAGCGGAGCCACCAGTTCCCGCCTCCCGGCAGCATGGCTGGGATCGGCCAGCACCGGTAGGTGGGACTGCTCCTTCAGGGCGGCAATGCCCGCCACATCCAGCGTGGCCCGGCTGTCCGTCTCGAAGGTGCGGATGCCCCGCTCGCAGAGGATCACCCGCTCATTGCCGCCGGCAAGGATGTATTCCGCCGCCTGCAATAGTTCCGTCACGGTGGCCCCGAAGCTGCGCTTCAGCAGCACCGGCTTCTCCTGCCGTCCCAGCTCCCGCAGCAGTTCGAAGTTCTGCATATTCCGTGCCCCCACCTGCAGGACATCTACCTCCCGGAACAGCGGCAGCTGCCGGGGATCGGTGATCTCCGACACCACCGGCAAGCCCGTCTCCCGGCCCGCACGGCACAGCAGCTCCAGCCCCTCGGCCCCCAGCCCTCCAAAGGTATAGGGGGAGGTCCGGGGCTTGAAGGCGCCGCCTCGCAGCAGCTGCGCCCCGGCGGCGGACACCTGCCGGACGATGGAGGTCACCTGCTCCGACGACTCCACGGCGCAGGGCCCGGCAATGAGGCAGAAGTCCCGCCCGATGCGAGCCTTGCCCACGGATACCACCGTGTCCTCCGGATGCCCCGTCCGGGCCGCCAGCGGATACGGCTCCGTCAGCCGCTGTACCGCCCGCACGCCGGGCAGAAGCCGCAGACTCTCCCCGTCCAGCCGAAAGGTTTCCCCTTCCAGCACCAGCACCTCCCCGCCGGGATGCGCCACCGTAACGCCGGTGTCCTCCAGCCGCTGCCGCAGCGCCTGCCGCACCGCCGCCGCCTGATTTTTCTCTGTGAGAATGAACATATGCCGCCTCCGGGATCATGATCTGAACCTTTATTATATCGGACTGCGCCCCGGATTGCAACGGGGAAACCACAGGGACTTTTCGTTGACACGGCGGCGAAATGTGATATAATAGACAGTGTGTTGCAATATACCCTGTCAGTGTGCCTATTTTGTGTATTGACCGGAGGAGGACATATGGAACGTAAATTCATTCTCAGCTGCTGCTCTACCGTGGACCTTCCCTATTCCTATATGCAGAGCAGAGACATTCCCGTGCTGTTTTATACCTACGTGGTGGACGGGCAGGAGTACGTGGACGACATGGGCCGTGACCCGGAAGCTCTGCCCCGGTTCTACCGTTTTCTGGAGGCGGGCAAGCTGCCCCAGACCTCCCAGATCAATGTCGGCACCTATCTGGACTTCTTCGAGGCCCAGCTGGAAAAGGGCGATCTGCTGCACATCGCCTTCACCTCCGGCCAGTCCGGCTCCGTCCACAACGCCGTGGCGGCGGCCAAGCTCCTGCAGGAGAAGTACCCTGATAAGAAACTCGTGGTCATCGACTCCCTGTGCTCCTCCTCCGGCTACGGCCTGCTGGTGGATGCGGCGGCGGACCTGCGGGACAGCGGCGCCACGCTGGAGGAGACGGCTCGGTGGGTGCTGGAAAACCGCAACAAGGTCCACCACCAGTTCTTCTCCTCCAACATGACCCAGTTCCGCCGCACCGGCCGTGTCTCCGGCACAGCGGCCATGGTGGCCACCATCATGAACATCTGCCCCATCATGCGGCTGGATGATAAGGGCGCCATCAAGGCTTACAGCAAGGTCCGGGGCAAGAAGAAGGCAGTGGAGACCACTGTGAACGCCATGGAGCAGCACGCTCAGGGCGGCCGGGACTACGACCAGCGCTGCTTCGTCTGCCACTCCCAGTGCCCGGAGGACGCCGCCCTGCTCATCACGGCGCTGGAGGAGCGCTTCCCCCACCTGAAGGGCAAGATCCGCCTGTGCGACATCGGCACCATCATCGGCTCCCATAGCGGCCCCGGCACGGTGGCCGTGTTCTTCCTGGGCGACGAGCGCCCCACTATGGACTGACCCCTTATCCCCCTCAGCGGTACATGGCAAGCCATGTGCCGCTTCTTTTTCGCCCCCACTGTCCATCCTCCCGGACGCCCCGCCGCACTTGTGCAGGATACCGACCAAAACCGCCATTTTTCGTTGCAAAAAGGGGATTGCCATGATAGGATTCGTGTGATACAATATTTCCGTCGCAAATTTACGAGATTTAATAATATACAGAAAGGTATCTGCTAATCATGAATATTAGAATATCCGCTGACAGCACCTGTGACCTGTCCCCGGAGCTCATTGAAAAATACGACATCCGCATCACCCCCCTGTATATCGTCCGGGACGGTCAGTCTCTGGTAGACGGCAAGGACATCACCCCCGACGAAATATACGCCCACGTCAATTCCGGCGGCGGAATGTGCAGCACGGCGGCGGTGTCGGTGTACGACTACACCCAGTTCTTCCGCCGCCAGCTGGAGGAGTGCGACGCCGTGGTGCATTTCCACATCTCCGGCGATATGTCCGCCTGCTACCAGAATGCCTGTATCGCCGCTCAGGAGGTGGGGAACGTCTACCCCGTGGACTCCCGCAGCCTCTCCACCGGCATCGGCCAGCTGGTGCTGGAGGCGGCGCAGCTGGCCCGTGAGGGCAAGCTCACCGCTCAGGAGATCGCCCACGAGATGGAGCGCCGCCGGGAGCTGCTGGACGTCAGCTTTCTGGTGGAGCGGCTGGACTTCCTGCACAAGGGCGGCCGCTGCTCGGGCGTTGCCCTGCTGGGGGCCAATATGCTGAACCTGCGCCCCTGCATTCAGGTGAAGGACGGCCAGATGATGGTGGGCAAGAAGTACCGTGGCCCCTATGTGAGCTGCCTGCTCCAGTACATCCGGGAGCGGCTCAAGGGCCGGGATGACATTGACACCCGCCGCATTTTCATCACCGAATCCGGCGGCTTCACCCCGGAGGAGCTGGCGCAGGTGGAGGCCGCCGTCCGCAGCTGCCAGCCCTTTGACGAGGTGCTGCACACACGGGCCGGCTGCACCGTCTCCAGTCACTGCGGCCCCCGTACGCTGGGCATCCTCTATTTCCACACCAAATAATTATCCTATCATCAACGCCCCACCGGAGAGCCGCTGCGCTCCCCGGTGGGCTTTTTCCGGAAAAGCTGCCCCGAAATTTTCGCAAGACAACTGTCACGGCGCTTGCTTTTCCTACCAGCTTAGTGGTATAATAGGCTGAATAAATGAGGAGGCATACACCATGATTTCCACCAAAGGACGTTATTCCATTCGGATCCTGCTGGATCTGGCCGAGCATCGGGGCGTGGGCTATACCCCCATCAAGGACGTAGCCGCCCGGCAGAGCATCTCCCTGAAATATGTGGAGAAGCTGATGCCCGCCCTGAAAAACGCCGGCCTGCTGGACAGCAGCCACGGCATCGGCGGCGGCTACCGGCTGAACCGTGACCCGGAGCAGTACGACCTGTGGGAGATCCTGCGGGTGACGGAGGGCGAGCTGGCTCCGGTGTCCTGCCTGCAAACGGATGCCTCCCCCTGCCAGCGGGCCGGGGAGTGCCGCACCCTCTCGGTGTGGCAGGGCTACTATGACCTGACCCGGAAATATTTCTCCGGCATCACCTTGGCGGATCTGATGGCCGTTCCGCAGGGCGACAACTACGTCATCTGACCTCCCACTCCATCTCCCCCCCAAACGGCAAGGCCCCCGAAGCCATTCGCTTCGGGGGCCTTGCTGTCTTTTACTTCTTCCGCAGCACCATGGCGATGAAGTTCAAATACCTCCGGCCTCCATGACCTTGCGGTCGCCGATGGCGTATTCGTTATCCTGCCGCAGCCAGTCGGCCCAGAACTCCTCATGGCTCTCCATCTCCCGGACCTGAACTCCCTGACACCGCCCCAGCAGCGCCCGCCAGTAGGCGGCATCGTGCAGATAGTTCACCTGCTCCGGCATCCACGACAGCAGCAGCTCCGCCCGCAGCCGATCGTCCTCTACCCGTCCTGCTCCTCGCCTTTGGCCTTGGCGGCCCGGAGCTTTCGCAGGGTGTACACCACGCTGCACACCACCAGTACCGTGTTGATGGCCAGGAAGACCCAAAACACCGGCGAACTGAAATCCAGCGAATTTCCGGCGATGACCAGACATACCATCCCCGGCGCAATGGCCAGCCACGACCCCGCCAGATACGTCAGGTAATCCACCCGCAGCATCCCCAGCAGCAGTCCCAGCACCTCCATGTTCAGCCCCAGCATATGGATGGCAAAGCACATGGCAAAGCCGTATTCCTGCGTGGCGCTGAAGTAGCGTTTGATCTTGGGACGCCGGTCCAGCACCGACTCCAGACTCTCCGTCTTGGTGAACCGCCCCATGGCGTAAGAGATGGATAAGCACACCGCCGTCCCCACGCCATTGACGGCCAGCGCCGCCGGCAGCGGCAGCACCATGGACACCATGACCACCAGCGCATTGTATACCACCACGCCGGAAAAGCCCTTCAGTACATATAGTCCCAGCACCACCAGCACCGCCAGCACAGGCCGGTCCGCCACCAGCTGCGGCACCGTATCCAGATCCATGACCCCTGTGGCCAGCAGCACGCCGAATATCGCCGCACACAGGACCATGATCAGCACCGGCAGGTAATCCCTCAGCCGGATTTTTTTCATACAAGCCCTACTCACGGCGTCCATCCGCTAAAGTTTAGGATATAATGTACCATATCATTATGAATAAAGTGTGAACTTTCGCAGCCTTTACGCTCCGTTCACACTTTTCCGCCAAGTCACGACCCCCCATTCCTGCTGGACACAGCAAAGCCCCGCT
>OFMK01001763.1_pt1 | contig 14188 bp, 10 predicted proteins | sample 1541781 | NCBI WGS metagenome assembly OFMK01 (sample SAMN04209250, study PRJEB22552) | human gut metagenome | biome: gut; material: feces | host: Homo sapiens | place: USA: Oklahoma
TCTTAAGTATGATTTTTCCCTTAAGATTTTCTTTCATTTTTTCTTTTAATTTTTGATCAATCCGCTCCGTCATTTTTGCATTCCACATTCGAGAAAGTTCCATGCCTCTCCGGAGCTTTTTCATTCTTTGCCCATTTAATGTGACCAAATCTCCTTCTTTCCACGAAGAAGGACTTGTTAAATCAATTTTTTCGTCTGCCGAAATCCGAATTTGCAAAACATCACCCTTACAGATTTCTTCTTTGGCATGAAATTTGATTTTTCCTTTTTCTAATTTCTCAATTCTTCCTACCAAAAGCCCCTGATGATCCGGACGTTTCATACTCATCATCTGCTTCCCATGATATTGACGATAATATCCGTCTGTAAAGCCTCCGCGGTGAAACAATTCTTTCAAAATCTTCTCATCCTCTTTTTCCACCTGATAAGGAGCCCCGCTTAAATACAAATCAACATATTTTCGATAAATCCTTGTGACTTCCCCTACATATCGCGGTCCCTTCATTCGCCCTTCAATTTTCAGAGAATCTACACCATGATTCAAAATTTCCGGTAAAGAAGCAATGGTACAAAGATCCTTTAAACTTAACGGATACGGATCTGACTTTCCATTCCCTTCCTCTAACGAAAACGGCAAACGACAGGTTCCCGCACATCTTCCCCGATTACCGCTTCTCCCGCCAAGCATACTGCTCATAAAACACTGTCCCGAATAACAATAGCACAACGCTCCATGAACAAAACATTCCAGATCAAGCCCCGTATCCTCCTTAATTGCCTGAATTTCCTTCAACGACAATTCTCTTGCCGGGACAACGCGTTTGATTCCCATTCTTTTTGCCAGTCTCGCGCCGTAAATTCCGGTGATTGTCATCTGTGTACTTGCATGAATTTCCAAATCCGGAAACCTTTGACGAATCAGAGAAACTGCGCCCAGATCCTGTACGATCACCGCATCCAAACCCTGTTCATAAAACGGCAGCAAAAACTCAGGAAGTTTCTCCAGCTCTGAATCTTTCATTAAGGTATTTATTGTCAAAAATACTTTTTTCCCAAATAAATGGGCATAATCCATACCTTCACATAATTCTTCCCTGGAAAAATTCCCCGCATACGCTCTGGCTCCATATAGTTCTCCGCCTAAATAAATGGCATCAGCGCCATTGGATACCGCCGCTTTTAGGCAATCCACAGAACCTGCCGGTGCCAACACTTCTATTTGTCTTCTCATACTTAAATTCCCTTATTCTTCTTCCGGCATTGGCATTTTAAAGTGCTCATACGCATACCGGGTTGCAACTCTTCCTCTTGGTGTTCTGGCAATCAATCCATTTTGGATTAAATATGGTTCATAAACATCCTCGATGGTTCCTGCATCTTCTCCAACCGCTGCTGCTAAGGTATCCAGCCCAACCGGCTTCCCTTCAAACGTTTCCATCATGGTCCGAAGCAATGTTCTGTCCGTCTGATCCAAACCAATGGTATCTACCTCCAAATGATTCAGGGCATCCTCTGCCGTTTCCAACGTGATTCTTCCATCGTACTTTACCTGAGCAAAATCACGAACTCTCTTTAGCAGCCGATTAGCAAGACGCGGCGTTCCTCTGGATCTCCTCGCAATTTCCAGCGCCCCCTCTGAACTGATTTCAATTTCTAAAACCTTTGCCGAACGCTCTATAATGGTCTTTAAGTCCCGGCTATCGTAAAAATCCAACCGATTTACCACTCCAAAGCGGTCCCTCAATGGTGCAGTCAGCATTCCTGCTCTCGTTGTGGCCCCTACAAGAGTAAAGCTTGGCAGTTCCAGACGAATTGATCTGGCGGCCTGTCCTTTCCCTACTAAAATATCAATGGCATAATCTTCCATCGCTGGATAAAGAACCTCCTCCACCTGTCGGTTCAATCGATGAATCTCATCAATAAAGAGCACATCTCCTTCCTGAAGATTGTTCAGTAATGCTGCAATTTCTCCGGGTTTTTCAATGGCAGGTCCGCTGGTTACTTTTAAATGAACTCCCATCTCATTGGCAACAATTCCCGCAAGGGTTGTTTTTCCCAACCCCGGAGGCCCATAAAACAATACATGATCCAAAGATTCGCCTCTGCTCTTGGCTGCTTCGATAAAAATTTTCAAATTTTCTTTGACTTTTTCTTGTCCGATATAGTCTTCCAACATCTGTGGTCGCAGATGATTTTCAATTTTAATGTCTTCCTCCACCAATTCTGTGGAAATTATACGATCTAACATATTCCTTCCCCTATATCATCATATTTTTTAAGGCTTTCTTTAATAAGTCTTCCGGTTCCATGGTTTCTGCGTTTTGAACCTTCCGTACAGCCTGCGCCGCCTCGCTCTTAGAATATCCAAGACTCACCAATCCTTCGATGGTAATTGTTACTGCATCATTTTCACCCGAGATTTCCTGAAAAATTTCTAATCCCGAATCCTCATCCATCTCGCCAAAACTTAATTTATCTTTTAATTCCAAAATCAGTTTTTTGGCTCCTTTCGGTCCCAGCCCCGGAGCTTTGGAAATCATCTTCACATCCTCGCTGATCACCGCCATTTTTAATTCATAAACAGAGAGCGTTGACAAAACCGAGAGTCCAACTTTCGGACCAATTCCATTGACGCCAATCAGAAGCTCAAAAGCCTCCAGCTCCTCTCTGGTTGGAAAACCAAACAAACTCAAGTGATCCTCTCTCACATGCATGTGTGTATAAATTTTCATTTCCTGCCCGATTTTTAATGACTCTTCGCTTTGCATCGGTATCATCAACTGATATCCGATTCCCTGATTTTCAAGCACGATTGCTCCCGGTTCTTTCTCAGTGAGAATTCCCTTGATATATGAAATCACAATATGTACTCCTTCTGTCTTTTCTTTGCTCTTTTTCTCCATATTATAACACATATGTTCCCCTAATTCCTAGAGATTGAAAAAAAAATCTAAAAAGTCTATAATAAAACCACATCTCTAGAAAGGAGCGACCCTATATGCCAAACAAAACACAACCTTTATTTTATGACATCGAAACCACAGGATTCAACCCGGATATTTCTGCTATTACAGTCATTGGCTGCTGTCGTGAAGACGGTAAAATCATTCAGTGGTTTAACGAGGACGGTTTTTCTCAAAAAAAGATTCTTCAGGACTTTCTTAATTTTCTTTCGCCTTCTGATACTCTGATTTCTTTTCATGGCAAAACATTTGATCTCCCTTTTTTAAAATTTAAAACACAGGAATTCGGGCTGGACAACCCCTTTGAAACTTTGCCTCACATAGATCTTTATCAAACTTTAAAGCCTTTTCGTCATCTTTTTCCTTGCCGGCATTTTCGCCAGAAAGATCTGGAAGCCTGCCTTCATATTGTGCGAACTGACATGCTTTCCGGCAAAAAACTGGTTCAAGCCTATCATTCCTGGCTGGAAACCGGAGATCATACCTTCAAAACACAGCTTCTTTTACATAATCAGGAGGACCTTGACGGGCTTGGAGCAATCTATTCTCTTCTCTGCTATCCATCACTTCTGCAGGGAGAGTTTCAAATAACATCTGCTTCTTTTGAAAATCACCAGTTTTGTGCTTCCTTATCCCTAGATACTCCTTGGCCACTGGATGCTATTTTTGAAGCAGATCAAATAGCCTTAAGCATCCATAAAGCCACCGCATCTTTTTCCTGCATGGAGCATCAAGGGAAATTGAAACACTATCATCCGGATTTTAAAAACTATTATTATCTCCCTCAGGAAGATTTTGTAATTCCGAAATCCATGAAATCTTTTGTCGATGCCTCCAGCCGCATTCCCGCATCCCCAGAGCGCTGTTACTCCAAATTTGTGCCAGGAAATTCTTTTTTGTGTGACCCACATGCGCTGCACACTTTCTGTAAGGATAATATTTTCTATTTATTAAAAACCAACGCATCCATAAAACTTTGAAAAATTTGCTCCGCTTCGCACTCATCCTACGGAGCATTTTTGTCGGATCAGAAATTTCGAAAAATTTCTGATTCAACAAAAAATAATAAGATGCATCTTTGAAAAAGATGCATCTGGTTATACTTTCACTCTTTATATTGTCCCTTTTCCAAAAACCTGCTTACCGATCTTTCGTATCGTTCGATGTTTTCCGATGATTTCTTTTAGCAGATCCACAGAGCGGTTCACCACCAATTCCTCCGGGAAGCCAATTTCTTCCAGAAGAACACTGACATGGTCGAAAACACCCACCGCATCTGCAAAGTGAGAATCTGTATCCGCGACGACCATCACATGCTTCTCCCTACACAACTTTAACATCGTCTGAAGATTTTCCCATGCATTCCTTCTGGAAGACAGACAGTCCAAAGAACTATTATTGACTTCCAGAAGTGTATGATGTTCTTTTGCCGCATCCACAATTGTTTCGTAATCAATCGGGATTCTGGAATCGTCAGGATGACTGATAATATCAATCATAGGATTTTCAATCGCTTTTACATAAGCATTTGTATTTTGTGCCACCGTTCCCACTTCATAGCAAAGATCATGAATTCCGGCAATACGAAGATCCAATGTCCGTTCTATCATTTCTTCATCCATACTCAATGTTCCGCGCTCATCTAAAATATTGATTTCGGCTCCAAGCATCAATTCAATTCCATATATTTTTCTTGGAATGACTTTCATATTTTTAAAATAAATTTCATCACAGGTTCCGTCAATTCCCTTGGCATGTTCCGTAATTCCCAACAATTCCAGTCCTCGATCTGCCGCAGCCTTTGCCATTTCCTGTACGGTAGAATATGCATGTCCGCTGGCAATCGTATGAGTATGCAAATCAAATTTAAATTCCATAAAAACCTCGCTTTGCTGTTATGATTATCGCTTCTTTTTAGTTTCATTATACATCAAATCATAAGATTGTGAAGCCTCATACGACTAAAATCACGTGCTTCCTGTCTGCGCCAGAGTTTCAATCAATGTTTTTTATCTCAAGATGTTTCAGAAATAACCATCTTGCCGTGTTACCGTGAGTATTTTGAGCGCGTCTGAACGCCGAAGCCGGGGCTTACAGTCTACAAGCAGATAAAAAGTGAGTGATATTTATGAGTAATACGAAGAATTTATGATAATCATAAATATGGCATTGTTAATCATTGTTATTCTGACATATACGCACAAAAAATAGTCACCTTGATTCTTGGAGGAACGAATAACTATTTAATGTATCATTTATTCATTCTAAAGCCATCGCCCCGACAAAGAAAAGAATGATATTATGAGCATACCAAAAGACAGATCATTATTCCTATGTTTTGCCTCTCCTTGCTTCTTGAGATGCGCCCCGGTGAAGTCTGCGGACTTTATGACAATACTATTGGTTTTTTTATTACTTCATTTATTATGCCAATTAATTCGATATCAATAAAAAGCAAATCTATAAAATTAGATATCAACTCAACAAAAAAATTGACCTATGAACTGGATCCTGTCGGATCACTGAATAATGATTTAGAATTTATTTCAGACAATACTGATATTGTCTCTCTATCTGAAAGCAAAAATGATACAGAAAAAATTGTAATTAAAAGCAAAAAAAATTCTGGATCGACCATTATTTATATTAGAGACAAAAAATCTAATGTTATAAGCAATAAAATCAAAGTAACCGTTGAAAATAAAGAAGCTATAAAAAAAGCTAAAGAGCAAAAAATTGCCGAACAAAGAAAAAAAGAACGTCAGAAACAACTAGCTGAACAAAAGAAAAAGGAAGAAGAAAAGCAGCAACAAGCAACAACTGAGCAAAAAGAAGAACAAGTATGGATTCCTTCTACCGGAACAAAATACCATTCTAACCAATATTGCAGTAACATGGAAAGCCCTTCACAAGTATCTATATCGGATGCCAAAAGTAGGGGCTATACAGCTTGTAAGAAGTGTTACTGATTTTGTCAGACTCTGACAAATCATAAATAACAAAAATCGTCCAGCGGTCACTGGGCAGTCAAAGGATGAGGGATTCGTTAAAAAAGCAACTAGCGAGTTCTTCTCGTTAGTTCAAAATGCTCTGGCATTACAATCTGATAAATACCATTTCGGTAATCTCGCCAAAATGAACGATAAAATAATGCAATTTGCATTATTTGCAAAATCCAAACATTTACAAATAAAAAAACCGCTTGGCTACCAACCAAGCGGAATTGTGATAGAACCTATCAACTGGATGTTGATATAATCCTAACCAGAACACTAGTATTATATCATACATCCTCTAAAAATCATAGGGTGTATTTTTTATGCCCTTTTTCTAAGAAAGGATGATAAATATGTCTGTAATTACTAAAACTTATACAAGTAAAAAAACTGGTAAAATTAAAAAAAGTTATTGTGCTGTCCAATGGCACCCTCTTTTAAAACGTAAAGTATCTGCTCCTCGCAGATCTAACAAAAAAGAAGCAAAACAGGATGATGCGAAACTTACCCTCCAAATTAAAAACGAAGTCAAAGAAGAAAAAGCGAAAAAGCAATCCGAAGAATATTTTGGTAAGATTGCTGATATGTGGCTTGAAACCAACAAAAAGACTTATGCCGATCAGACTTATCGGACTTACCGCGGATATTTAGACCGGTATATCTTTCCTGTGTTTGAGGATGTTCCAATTTCTGCGATCGAGCCAAAACATATTTTAAATTTTAAGAAGAGTCTGGAAGATGGAAACAATCCTAAGAAACGTAAATACGAAGCTGAAACTGTAAACAAATGTATCAATGTCCTCTGTGATGTATTTAACTTCGCCGTATCTCCTTTAAAATTGATTGATGGTAAAGATGATCCAATGATTGGAATAAAGCGAAATAAAGTGGCATACGTGGTCAAACAGACATGGTCTGATGAACAGATCTCTATCTTTTTAAGTTCCAGAGAAGCAAAAGAGTCACATTATTATGCTATGTTCTGCTGCCAGATCTTACTTGGTTCTCGCCCCAGCGAAACTTGTGGACTTGCAGAAAGTGATTATGATCCTGAACGGCAGTGCTTTTATATGCATCGAACTTTAAATAAACATGGTGTACTTGAAGACAATATGAAGGGTGCTAATTCGTTCAGAGCTGTTTACCTTCCTGATACTTTAAACAAGATCGTTAAGAAAAAGTTACTCTGGAAGAAGGAAATGAGATTGCAGCATCCAGATCTGTTTGACAATGATTTTCTCTTTAATACAGAGATCGGTACTCCTGTCCGTCCTGATCATCTGTATCGGATGTTTACCAGAACCGAGAAGCGTTATAATGCAAATCATGAGAAAAGCTTGCCTGTGATCACTCTGTATGGATGTCGGCATACATTTGCAACGACTAATTATGAGCGTGGGGAATCTGATAAGGTTTTGTCTGAAATTATGGGAAATACTCCTGCTACCTTTCTACAGAAATATGCACACATCCATGGAGATCGAAAGCAGCAATCTTTGGATGCTTTTGAGAATGTTATTTTTAAGTCAGGTAATGAAAAATAAATTTTGGTGGCCAAGTTTGGTGGCGAAGTTTTTTTCTTAAAGAAACAAAAAAGCTACAAACCGCATAAATACGAGGTTTGTAGCTTATGACTCCAACGAGAATCGAACTCGTGATTCGACCTTGAGAGGGTCGCGTCTTAACCGCTTGACCATGGAGCCTTTCATTATAAAGGTAACTGTTTCTCACAGCTACCTTTATAATTATACGCACTTTTCATCAAAAGTCAAGTAATTTTTTTATTTTTTTACAGATTCTAAAGACCCTTTAATGCCTGCTCTACGTCGGCAATAATATCTTCTGCGTTCTCAATTCCAACACTAAATCGAATTAAATCCGGCTGCACTCCTGCTTCCAGCAGCTCCTGATCGTTCATTTGGCGATGTGTATGGCTGGCAGGATGCAGGACACAGCTCCTTGCATCTGCTACGTGAGTTACAATAGCTACCATTTTCAGCTGATCCATCATCTGAATAGAAGCCTCCCGCCCGCCTTTCAGACCGAACGTAAGAACTCCGCAGGTTCCATTTGGCATATACTTCTTTGCCAAATCATAATTCTTATCACCTTCCATATGCGGGCAATGCACCCATGCGACTTTTTCATGATTTTTCAAAAATTGTGCCACTTTTAACGCATTTTCACAATGCCTTGGAACCCGTAAATGAAGCGTCTCCAAACCAAGATTTAATAGAAATGCATTTTGCGGTGACTGAATGGAACCTAAATCACGCATCAACTGTGCGGTTGCTTTTGTGATATATGCTCCCTTTCCAAATTTCTCTGTATAGATAATTCCATGGTATGTTTCATCCGGCTGTGTCAGACACGCATATTTCTCACCATATGCATCCCAATCAAATTGACCGCTGTCCACAATAGCTCCGCCTACGCAGGCCGCGTGCCCATCCATATATTTCGTTGTAGAATGCGTTACGATATCTGCCCCCCATTCAAACGGACGACAGTTGATCGGTGTTGCAAAGGTATTATCTACAATCAAAGGAACTCCATGTTCATGGGCCGATTTTGCAAAACGTTCAAAATCCAGCACATCCAGCGACGGATTTGAAATTGTTTCTCCAAACACTGCCTTTGTATTCTCACGGAAAGCAGCATTTAATTCTTCTTCACTGACATCCGGCTCTACAAACGTGGCCTCTACCCCCATCTTGCGGATAGTATGGGCAAATAAATTATAAGTACCTCCGTAGATTGCAGAAGAACATACAATATGATCTCCTGCTTCGCAGATGTTCATAACAGCATAAAAATTCGCTGCCTGTCCGGAAGATGTCAGCATTGCTGCGACTCCTCCTTCCATATCACAGATTTTTGCCGCTACCGCATCATTGGTAGGATTCTGCAGTCTTGTATAAAAATATCCAGAATCCTCCAAATCAAACAGTCTTCCCATCTGATCACTGGTATCATATTTGAATGTTGTACTCTGATAAATCGGTACAATCCTTGGTTCTCCCTTTTTTGGCGTCCATCCGGACTGAATACATTTTGTTTCGATTTTAAAATCGCTCATTTTCTTCTCCTTCTCTCCCAGTCATTTTATGCCAGTAACATACGGTCATTTGCAAACTCTCCGCCGCTTACTTCCTCAAATTTCTGAAGCAGGTCTGCAACCTTCAATTTTTTCTTTTCTTCACCGGAAACATCATAAATAATTTTTCCATCACTCATCATAACCAGGCGATTTCCGATATTGATTGCATCTTTCATATTATGGGTAACCATCATCGTTGTCAAGTTATCTCTGGCAACAATTTTTTCTGTAATGTCCAGAACCTTTTTTGCGGTCTTTGGATCCAAAGCTGCCGTATGCTCATCCAGTAGCAAAAGACTTGGTTTTCTCAAAGTTGCCATTAGTAAAGTCAGCGCCTGTCTCTGTCCTCCCGACAGCAGTCCTACTTTTGAAGTCATACGTTCTTCTAACCCAAGACCCAGCATCTGCAGCTTTTCTCTGAACAACTTCTTTTCTTTTTTTGTAATGCCCCAGCTTAGACTGCGGCGTTTTCCTCTCCGAAATGCCATTGCCATATTTTCCTGAATTTCCATTCCGGCAGCCGTTCCCATCATCGGATCCTGAAAGACCCGTCCAAGCATATAAGCTCTCTTGTATTCCGGAAGATCGGAAATATCTTTTCCATCTAAAACAATCGTTCCCTGATCAATCGGATACACTCCTGCAATCATATTTAAGGTTGTAGACTTTCCGGCTCCATTTCCACCGATAATCGTCACAAAATCCCCCGGATTTAAATGAAGCTCCACGCCGTTTAATGCCTTTTTTTCATTAATGGTACCTTTATTAAAAGTTTTATGTACATTTTTAATCTCTAACATTTTTCCGAACCTTCTTTCTATGCCGGCGTTCTTCGCTGTGAATATTTGGCTTTCATTGCCGGAATTCCAAGCGCCAAAGCTACAATAATCGCTGTGAACAATTTCATATCATCTGTACTCAATCCCAAATGAAGTACAAGCGCAATGATCATTCGGTAAACAATTGCACCCCCGATTAAAGATGCAAGAATGTATGCAAAGTTAAAGCGTCTTCCGAAAATAACCTCCCCGATGACAATGGATGCCAGACCAATGACAATGGCTCCCGTTCCCATCTTAACATCACCATATCCCTGATTTTGCGCCACCAGCGCTCCGGATAAAGAAATCAGTCCATTGGAAATGACCAGTCCCAGTACCTTGGATGTATCTGTATTTCCACCCAGTGCCCGAACCATAAATTCATTATTTCCTGTGGCACGAAGGGCACATCCGATCTCTGTTCCAAAAAACCAATACAGAGCTGCAATGACAATCACACCAATCAAAATTCCTACCAGAAGCGTTGCCAGCGTTTGATCTACTCCGATCCCCTCTATCATTTTTGTAAACGCCGTATCCTCCCCTAAAAGGGATACATTCGGACCTCCCATTACACGAATATTCACAGACCACAGAGCAATCATTGTTAAAATTCCTGATAAAATGGCAGGAATCATAAGTTTTGTATGCAAAAGCCCTGTTGCCAGACCCGCAATCATCCCGCCTGCCAACGCTAACAAAAGCGTTAAAAAAGGATTCACTCCCTTTGTAATAAAAATTGCGCTAATACATCCGCCAAGAGCAAAGGTACCGTCGCAAGACAAATCCGCAATATCTAAAATCCGAAAGGTGATATAAACACCCAGCGCCATGATTCCCCATAACGTTCCCTGCGCCACAGCACTGTAAAGATTTGTTAATAATACCATTTTCTTTTACCTCTTTTCTATACAAACAAAAGCGCCCTCAAATACGAAGGCACCTTTGATTTTTTCGAAGAAAACCACAGTTTCTATTTTTCACTGGTCTTCTGTGTTGTAACCATTTTTGCATCTTTTTGAAGCTTCTTTGGAATTTTAATTCCCAGAGTTTTTGCTGTATCCTCATTAATAATCAAATCTGCATTTTCCTGATACTCAATCGGCATATCTTTTGCTTCTGCCTTTCCTTCCAGAATCTTCACTGCCTGTGCCGCCGTCTGTTTTCCTAATTTATAATAATTTAATCCGTAGGTGGCCAGTCCGCCTCCGGTACACATTCCTTCTTCTCCAACGATCAAAGGAAGCTTGGCTTCATTGGCAACCATGGATACTGTATTGATTCCTGCCGCAATGGTATTATCTGTCGGGGCATAGATTGCATCAACTTTTCCTTTTAAAGATTCTACAACCTGACGAATCTCACTGGATTCAGATACGGTAGCGTCCACAGGTGTCAATCCCAGTTTTTTTGCTTCTTTCTTTGCAAGATCCACCTGAAACTTAGAATTTGCTTCCGCAGAACAATAAAGCATCGCAACTTTCTTGGCAGATGGAACCAGCTCTTTCAATAAATTCATCTGTTTTGCAACCGGTGTCAAATCAGAAGTTCCTGATACATTTCCACCTGGCTTTTCGTTGGACTTTACCAGCTTAGAACTTGCCGGATCTGTTACTGCCGTTACCAGAATCGGAATATCCTTTGTTTCATTTGCCATCGCCTGCGCCGCCGGTGTTGCAATTGCAAGAACCAAGTCGCACTTATCTGTCACAAACTGCTGAGCAATGGTCTGGCAGTTGGACTGCTCATTCTGTGCATTCTTGTATTCAATTTTGATCTTATCTCCGTCTTTATAGCCTGCATCTTTCAGTCCGTCTTTAAATCCTTTGTACGCAGCATCCAAAGCATCATGCTCTACCAGCTGAACAACTCCGATCTTCTTTTGTCCGGACGCAGAGTCCTTTTTAGAACAGCCCGCCATCACAGACAGAGTCAATATCGCAGCCATCCCTGCTGCCATCACTTTTTTGAATGTCATAACTTTTCCTCCTCGTTCACACACACGTTAATACTTCAACGCTTTTATGTGCTAAATTATATCACTCCCGCGAAAAGGTGTCAAGAAGAAGGAAAGCCATTGGGCAATCCCATCTGCAAAATCAAAAAACTTATATTTTTTTGAAATTTCATGCTTTTTATCGGTTCATACTCATTAAGATTAGCGGTCGGCGCTAAAATATAATACACTGACGACACTAAACTTCCGGATTCCAGCCTTTCACGCTTCATCCAATTTCCAAACCCATCCGTCGGGCGCCTTGAAATCGGCCCAGAATCTAAAACCAGATATTTTTTTGTTTTGGAATTAAAATCAGCAACGGTTATATAATGCCCAGGAACATGAGAAATTGCAACACAGCCCTTTTTTAAATACTCTCGAACTTCTGACGTACTATAGCTTTTTTTCACAAAGGCAAACCCATAGGCAGCTCCGAATTGTTTTGCCGCTGCCTCAAAAATTCCATCGTGAGTCCCGGAACCTATAATCCGAAAATGGTGCTTTACCGCAAAATCTGCCAGAACCATAGGATCTATAAACTGTCCGTTTAATGCATACACTGCATTGGTAATTGCCATAACACCGCAGCCTGCCGCTGCCATTTTTCCACTGTAATCATGAACCTTCCCATAATCTTTCCTTCCCCATGCCGGATCATACTGAAGGAAATTTCGATGCGGCGCAGTATTTTTATTTTTTATGCGCTGAAATTTCCATTGATATTGTTTTGTTCCGAACTCATTTCCTTTGGAAAACCGATTTTGGGCAGCCCCCGGCAAGCTCCTAAAAATTATATGATTTTTAGGAGCCATTCCCAAATATTCTCCTGTTTTCTCATCTTGAATGTAAAAATGATCGTACTCTCGAAAAAGGACAACCCTGTGCTTTTTTCGCTCCCCTTTCAAATCCATTCCCCGTATCTGATATTTCTGATCTCCTTGAAAAACAACCGTTCCTTCCTGTTTCTCCTTGAGCATCTGATTCTCAATCCAATATGTTCCATCAGCCAAAAGCTGTTTTTCCCGTCCGTCATATGCAACAGAATTCTTGCTATAATCACTTCTGGAAATCCATCCGATCCCGCGTCCTTTCTTCTTTTCATAAATTACCTGAACATAAGATTGGGTCTTACTCACCACAAGAACCCCAGAGTACTTCGGTGCGCTTTGAATCTTTTTTGACCCATAAAAATCGCTGTATACCGGAAGACTCTCCTTTAAAAATCCATACTGCATTTTAAATTTCGGATCATAAATCTCTCCCTGAAACTCTTCATATACTCGATTTGGATTTTCAAAATATTCCGGCATCGCCGCCAAAACGACAGAACTCTTCATAAAAAAAATCATCAGACATAGCATCATCAGGTACGCGGCTTTTCTTTTGCAAAACATCTGCATACATTTCTCCTTTTTACTTGTATCTTTCCCTACCTAAAACAAAAAATTCCTGTCAAATCCCCAGAAGTGCCAAAAGACACATTCCGGGATTGTAAGCGGCCGCCAAAATCTCAGTCAATCTCGGACTTTGGCTCATCGTGTGCACCCCGCAGAGCGTTTTATGGTATAGGAAAGTGAAAGCTTTCCTATATCAGAAAAGGCTAAAACATCTCTTTTGATGTCTTAGCCTTTTCTCCTAAAGCTGCTGACGGGAGTTGAACCCGTGACCTCCTCACTACCAATGAGGTGCGCTACCTCCTGTGCCACAGCAGCAGAACTGTTTTTAAATTTATCATAAATTCCCATATGTGTCAATAGAAAAAATAATATTTTATCATGATTCTAAAAAAGCACCGCAGAATCACTCCTTTGATGGATCGTCCCCAGAGTGATTTCTCAGGTACTTTTTGTTTTTATTTTTCTCTCAGAATTTCTTCCGCAATCTCATATACATAATCCACACATGCAGATGCCGCACGCTTCATTTGGTCGCTGCAGCGATGAAAGGTATAGCTGTGGTCGGCTGCTTCAAAAATACTCAAATCATTAAAAGAATCTCCTACACAATAAGTTTCAAGATCTTCACCAATCCACTCTATCACCCGCTTCATGGCGCTGGATTTACTATTCCCCTTTGGAGTAAGATCCAAATAGGACTCGTTCATCGTTGCCGTCACCTGATCTTTAAAACGAGCTTCAATTTCTTCCGCAATCTGTTTTGTCCTGGAATAATCAATCCCCTGCTCCAATGGCTTCACACAAAGAATATCAAAATCTCCCGATTTCTCTGCCTCTTTTGTAAAACTGCAGTTCTTCAACGGCTTGTACCGATCTCCATCAAACTCCATGGCAGTTCCGTTGAGACTGCCC
>OFMK01001765.1_pt1 | contig 14182 bp, 15 predicted proteins | sample 1541781 | NCBI WGS metagenome assembly OFMK01 (sample SAMN04209250, study PRJEB22552) | human gut metagenome | biome: gut; material: feces | host: Homo sapiens | place: USA: Oklahoma
TGTTTGGAGAATATGGCTTGTGGTGCGATGGGAAATTTTTTGCCACAATCGAGGAGGATATGCTCTGCCTAAAGATCACCCCGGTGGGGCGGGCACTGCTGCCCGCGGCGGAAATTGTGATGCCGCATGAAGGTGCACGCTTTTTGTATGTGGAGGATCTGGAGGATCGTGCATTTCTGGCGGAGCTGGTGCGGCAGACCTGTGCGGCGTTGCCTGCGCCGCGTCCGCGCAGAAAAAAGGGATCTGACTGAAGTCAGATCCCAAGAAACAGCAGAATACCGATCAGGAGCAGTTGTTCCCAATCGGTGCTGCCGTCCGATGTATCTTCGCTTCCGCTCAGCAGGAACCATACGATGGCAAGCACGAGAAGGGTATCCTGATCCAGATGGATGTTTTGCAGCCGTGCGGACAGGCCGTGCATCAATCCGGATGCAGGAGACGGATGGTCAGTTGCGTATGTGGTGCTGTCCGGTTCGGGAATATGGTGCGGGATCGGTTCGCTTTCGGCGGCTGCGGTCAAATAACGGTTGTACAATATGGAATCCTCTCCCTTTTTGTTCAGCGGCTTGATGTACCGGGATCGGGATGGTCTGCCGGGCCGGACAGCGGGGATTCCTGCCCGAATTGCCCAAGGGCGGCGCGAGCCATCCGCGCGATGCTGACCAGCCGCAGGGCATGGTCAAACTGGCCTGCAACCTCTTTGGTAACGAACGGCTTGAGCGCGCCCAGCAGGGCGCGTTTTTCCTGACGGACAGCGCTCTGCCCGCTTTGCACGATCGTGCCGATCACCGGCAAGGCGTGTTCCATCAGCTCGGCGGTGGGATCATAGCCGGGTGAGACGGACGGTTCGGCGCTATCTGCTCCGCCCAACATACCGGAAACCGCCTGCATGGCATTTTGCAGGGCGGCGGGGTCGCTGAGCAGAGAGGAAAGCATATCATTGTCCATGGAGCTGCCTCCTTACGGGTGGAAGATCTGTTTGAGCTTATCGGCCAGCCGCGCGCCCTCCTGTGTCTGCATGAGCTGCTGTGCCAGCCGTGCGGCTTCTCCCATGTCACCGCGCTGTGCGGCCTGCGCGGCGCGTTCCAGCACATCGGCGTGCCGGTCGGAGATCACCTGCGCGGCCTGCCTGCCGTCCGGTGTGTGCAGGGCGCGGCGCAGTGCTGCAACAGTTTCCGGATCGCCGGTGAGACGGCGGAACATTTCATTTTGATCAGACATGGTATCCATCCCTTTCCAAACATCATTTACTGCCAGTATATGCAGCGCGGAGAAAAAATGTGAAAACCGGTTTACAAGTGTGCCTGCACGGTGTAAAATACTGCTATTGCGGCGAAAGGGGCGGTAGGTGTGAAAATTTTGATCTTCTCGGATTCGCACGGCGGAACCGCGGGTATGATTGCAGCGATCGAGCGGGAAAAACCTGACAGGGTATTCCATTTAGGGGATTATGCCGGTGATGCGCGGGAGCTTGCGTACATTTATCCCTCGCTGCCGGTCTGCCGGGTACGCGGCAACAATGATTTTGATCCGGATGTGCCGTGGGAAACGGTCGTATCCATTGGGCAGACGCGTATTTTTTTAACGCATGGTCATCGGGAACGGGTCTATATGCTGTCCGGCGGTCTGGTGGCGCAGCGTGCCCGGGAGCAGGGCTGTGCACTTGCGTTTTACGGCCATACGCACCGCATGGAGCTGGCGTGGGACAGCGGTGTGCTGGTGTGCAATCCGGGCAGTATCAGCCTGCCGCGCGGCGGGCCGGAAAGCTATGCGCGGCTGACGATTGAGGACGGCTACCCATGCGGGCTGGCGCTGCTGGATGAGGACGGCGGCCTGCTGCGGATGGAAAAAATCAAGGGGTAAGGGGAAAAAAGACATGCTGTTAGCCATTGACGTAGGGAATACCAATATGGTATTTGGATTATACGAAGGGGAAAAACTGCGCGGTTCTTTCCGTATTTCAACCAATGCCGAGCGCACTTCGGATGAGCTTGGTATGATGATATCGCAGTACTATCACTTCCACGGGATCGACCGGGCGGAGACGCATGCAGTTATTATTGCATCGGTCGTGCCGCCGGTGATGTATACGCTGATCAATGCGATCCGCAAATACCTGTGTGTAAAACCTGTGATTGCAGGGCGTGATGTGGATATCGGGATAGAGAACTGCTATGCCAACCCGCGCGAGGTGGGAATGGATCGGCTGGTCAACGCGGTATCTGCTGTGCGCAAATACGGCAAGCCGCTGGTGATCGTCGATATCGGTACGGCAACAACTTTCGATGCGATCGATGCGGACGGCGCCTATCAGGGCGGCGCGATCTTTCCCGGGTTGAAGGTCGCGATGGAGGCGCTGTTCCTGAAGACCTCCAAGCTGCCGCGGGTGGATATTGAGCGTCCGGAAAAGGCGATTGGCAAAACCACGGTGCAGTCCATGCAGTCGGGCGCGGTGCGCGGCTATGTGGGCGCACTGACCGGCATCATCACGGATATCCGTGCCGAGCTGGGGGAAAACACACGTGTGGTTGCTACCGGCGGCATGGGGCGCATGATGGCACGGTATTGCCCGCTGATCGACGAGGTCGATCCCAACCTGACGCTGGAGGGGCTGCGTTTGATTTATGAGAACAATTATGAGGCATTTGAGGGGCGTATGCTGGACAGCGAAACCTGTTTGATCGAAGAAAATGAGAATGACGGCTGAGCCGGAAAACCCGATGTGCACGGGCAGTGTGCATCGGGTTTGCTGTGCCAATATAAAAAGTCAGGCATTGTGCCTGACTTTTTATATATTTTTGTATTGGATGCTTTTTGTATATCAGTCGTCGTAATCGACATCCCAGTCGAGCACTGTGCCGGTTTTTGCATCAATATCGCAATCATATTCGGTGCGTCCGCTGCGCAGTTCGATTTCATACACGGCGCGGCCATCATCATAGTCCAACTGACAGCGGACGACAGAGGCGCCGGGTGCCTTGGCCAGCGCAATGCTTTTTGCCTTATCTGCGGAAATCAGTCCATCGGTCGAAGACTGTCCCTGCGTGGGACGGTTGTCCGCACGGTCGATATCGAATTCCAATACCTTACCGGTGAGTGCGTCGATCTCATAGTCATACTCTGCGCTGCCGGAGGTAAAATCAATTTCATATACGGCGCGGCCATCATCCCACTTGAGGGTGGATTTGGTTACCGTGGCATTGGTCACATCGGCGTGTGAAAAGGCGGCTTTGCGTGCGGCATCTTCGCCGATATAATTGTCCATTTGACCGGATTTGGTATCAACAATGCGGGCAATACGGTTTTGGCTGTCATACTGCACATTCAGACCGACTGCCTCGCAGATGGCGCGGATGGGGGCGTAAGTTGTGCCATTATAGGTGAATACTTCAACGGCGGTGCCGCTGACATCAAGGGGGATAAACTCCGCGCCGTTGATGGAGAGGCGGATGTTATCATTCACTGAGATCGTGCGTCCGTATGCACTGGCGGCGGATACGGTCAGTCCCGCAATGAGCAGCGCAGCGGCGAAACCGGTGAAAAATCCGCGGCGTTTTTCGCTGTTCTTGTTTTTCATGGTAAGGTCCTCCTTGTTATTTGGGTTGTTCATGATTAAGCTCCTCCTTTTTTGCTGATGTTTTGCGGATGATATAAATGGCAATGACCATTATCTGGTCACTGGAAACGAAGGACAGACGGCACCGAGCGGACAGCCGGTGCATTTGGGACTGCGGGCCGTGCAGTGTTCACGGCCGAACAGCACCAACCGGTGGCAGAAATCCGAAGATTCTGCCGGCTCGATCAGCGCACGCAGGGCTTTTTCCACCTTGACCGGATCCTTTTCGTTTTTAACAAAGCCGAGCCGGTTGGACAGACGGATACAGTGTGTATCGGCTACGATTGCGGGCTGGCCGAAAATATCACCAAGGATTAGGTTTGCGGTTTTACGCCCTACACCGGGCAGCCGCAGCAGATCTGCCATATTGTCCGGCACATTGCCGCCGAATTCGGTCAGCAGCATGATGGCGCATGCCTTCAGGTCGCGCGCTTTGGTGCGGAACAGCCCACAGGTTTTAATTACCTCGGCAATATCTTCTTCAGATGCCTGCGCAAAGCTTTCCAACGTTGGAAATTGGTGAAACAGAGTTGCAGTAACGATATTTACCCGTGCATCGGTGCACTGGGCAGATAAACGAGTGGCAAACAGCAGCTCGTAATCGTGTGTATAATGCAGCGCGCAGACAGCGTCCGGATAAACGGTTTTAAGCAATTCGGTTACAGCATGTGCGCGTTCTTTTTTTGTCACGAAAACATCTCCTTGTTTGGTGTGTTTTCATTATAAGTCAGAAGCAGGTAAAATGCAAGGCTTTGATAAAAATATTGTAGTTAATCATTTTTAACATAAAAAAGGAGGGAACAGAAGTAAAATCTATCTGTTTGACAGTAGAAAAATGGGAAAAAATGTGCTTTAATTAAAGAACAGAATATCTCACGTTGATGGAGGATGCAATATGGTTCGCGAGGCAATGGAATTTGTAAAAGCGTATGACCCTGAGTTGGGTCGTATGATGCAGGCGGAATATGACCGGCAGCAGCGCAATATCGAGCTGATCGCTTCGGAAAATATCGTCAGTGAGGCAGTTATGGCCGCAATGGGTTCGGTGCTGACCAATAAATATGCGGAAGGTTATCCGGGCAAGCGGTATTACGGCGGCTGCGAGTGCGTCGATGAAGTGGAAAATCTGGCTATCAAACGTGTTTGTGAAGTGTTTGGTGCAAAATATGCCAATGTGCAGCCCCATTCGGGCGCACAGGCCAACATGGCGGTTTATCAGGCGTTGTGCCAGCCGGGCGATACGGTGCTCGGTATGAGTCTGGACAACGGCGGTCACCTGACGCATGGTTCGCCGGTCAACCAGTCCGGCCTGCTGTACCGCATTGTACCCTACGGCGTGGATGATAACGGTTATATTGATTATGATGCGCTGTATGACCTTGCGAAAAAGGAGCAGCCCAAGATGATCATTGCGGGCGCTTCCGCCTATCCGCGTGCGATCGATTTTGCCAAGTTTGCGGAAATCGCGCACGAGGTTGGCGCATACCTGTTTGTGGATATGGCGCATATTGCGGGTCTGGTTGCGGCCGGCCTGCATATGAATCCGCTGCCTTATGCGGATGTCGTGACCACGACTACCCACAAAACGCTGCGCGGCCCGCGCGGCGGTGTGATCCTCTCGAACAATGAAGAGCTGGGCAAAAAGTTCAATAAGGCGATCTTCCCCGGCACGCAGGGCGGCCCGCTGGAGCATGTGATCGCGGCGAAGGCGGTTTGCTTCGGCGAAGCACTGAAGCCCGAATTCAAGGCGTATCAGCAGCAGGTTGTCACCAATGCCCATGTGTTGGCAGATGCACTGCTGGGGCAGGGCTTTGATCTGGTATCCGGCGGTACGGATAACCACCTGATGCTGATTGATCTGCGCAAAACCGGTATTACCGGCAAGGAGCTGCAGCACCGCTTGGATGAAGTGTATATCACGGCTAACAAGAATGCGATCCCGAACGATCCGGAAAGCCCGTTTGTCACTTCGGGTCAGCGCGTCGGTACCCCGGCGGTCACCTCGCGTGGCTTTGGTGAACCGGAAATGCTGCGTATTGCAGAATTCATCTGGCAGACGGCGACCGATTTTGAGAATAAGGCGGAAGAGATCCGTCACAATGTTTGCGAGATCTGCTCGAAATTCCCGATTTATTGATCGGGGGCGGAAGTCACCCGGCAGAAAATAAAAAATGTCAATATGCCGCTTTTCGGTTCCGGAAAAGCGGCATATTATTTTTATTCGTGGAAAAAAGAAGAAAAAATATACTTTTCTGTTTTTACTCGGTAAAGTTTTTATAGAAAATAGACAAAATAACCTTGCGTTCTGCTGTATGTATGATATACTATTAGCAAAAGGGAGTACAGGCCGATGGAAGGGCTTGGAATCAGAGCAAAGGGGAATACAGCTATGGCTATGGAATTGAAATTGACCGGGTTGCAGGGCTTTGTCGGCGAGGAAGAACTGACCTGCATGGCACCGCTGGTACAGGCGGCGCAGGATACGCTGCACAGCCGCTCGGGCGCGGGCAGCGACTATCTGGGCTGGGTCGATCTGCCGGAAGCTTATGACAGAGAAGAGTTTGCACGCATCAAGGCGGCGGCGAAAAGAATTCAGCAGACCTGTGATGTGCTGGTTGTGATCGGGATTGGCGGCTCCTATCTGGGAGCGCGTGCCGCGATCGAATTTGTCAACGGCCAGATGTACAACGGTATCCGCCCGGAGGGGATTCCGGAGGTTTACTTTGTCGGCAATAACATTTCCTCTTCGTATCTGAATGATGTGATCCGCATCATCGGCAACCGCGATTTCTGTGTCAATGTGATTTCCAAGTCGGGCACGACCACGGAACCGGCGATTGCATTCCGTATTTTCAAAAAAATGTGCGAGGAACGCTACGGACGGGACGGCGCGAAAGCGCGTATCTTTGCTACGACCGACCGGGCGCGCGGTGCGCTGAAAACGTTAGCGGATGACGAGGGCTATGAGACGTTTGTCGTGCCGGATGACGTCGGCGGCCGGTTTTCCGTGCTGACGGCAGTCGGCCTGCTGCCGATGGCGGCGGCCGGCGTGGATATCGACGCGGCGATGGCCGGCGCGGCTGCGGCGCGCGCGGCATTTGCCGAAGGGGTCGAGCACGACTGTGCCAAGTATGCCGCCGTGCGGAACATCCTGCTGCAAAAGGGCAAGGCGATGGAGATTCTGGTCAATTATGAGCCGGCGCTTGTCATGTTGGGCGAATGGTTCAAGCAGTTGTTCGATGAATCCGAAGGCAAGGATCATAAGGGTCTGTTTGCAACATCGGCAAACTTCTCGACCGACCTGCACTCGATCGGGCAGTTTATTCAGGATGGTACCCGGAATATGTTTGAAACGGTTGTTTGGGTGCGTGAGCCGCGTTCGGAGAGCTATATCGAAGAGATGGAAGGCGATATCGACGGCCTGAATTATCTGGCGGGCAAAAGCGTACAGTTTGTCAATTCCAAGGCGTATCAGGGTACCCTGATGGCACATATGGACGGCGGTACGCCCAATGTGATTGTGGAGATCGACCGGGCGGATGCATGGCATTTCGGCTATCTGGTGTATTTCTTTGAAAAGGCCTGCGGTATTTCGGGATATCTGCTCGGCGTGAACCCCTTCAATCAGCCGGGCGTAGAGGCATATAAGAAGAATATGTTCGCACTGCTCGGTAAGCCGGGCTATGAGGAGCGCCGCAAAGAACTGGAAGCGCGCCTGTAATCGGACATGGACACAAAGAAAGGGATGACAGCAGCCATCCCTTTCTTTGTGCCCGCAGGATGCGTGGCGGAAAGGAGGACACGAAAACAATGAAATCGATTTATTTGGCAGGGTTTGATGTGTTTGCGCCCGACGCTGTGCAGCGCGGTGCAAAAATGAAACTGATGTGTGCGGAAAAAGGCTTTGCGGGGTTGTACCCGCTGGATAACGAAGCGGACGGCGCAGCAGCAATTTTTGCAGGCAACTGTGCGCTGATCGACCGCGCGGATGCGGTGATTGCCAATCTGAATTCGTTCCGCGGGGCGGAGCCGGACAGCGGCACCTGCTTTGAGGTCGGTTATGCCCATGCCAAGGGAAAGCCGGTATACGGCTATCTGTCCGATGGGCGGACGATGCGCGAAAAATGGGGAGCGGCAGATGAAAACGGGTTTGCGGTAGAGGATTTTGGCCTGCCGGTCAATTTGATGCTCGCCTGTGCTGCACGGATCGTGCAGGGCGGCTTTGCCGAAGCGTTGGCAGCTTGTGCGGCCGAGCAGGTATGAACCTGTGAGAATCAGGCACACTAAGTTCCGGTGATTTGTGATGAAAAAGCAAACAGCGGGACTTTTTGTTTTGGGTGCGGCCGGCTATGCGGCGCTTGAATTGCTGTGGCGCGGCTATACCCATTGGACCATGGCGCTGACCGGGGGTGCGGTGCTGGTAAGCCTGCACCGGCTGCGCGAACGTGTGCGCGGGGAACCGCCGCTGATCCGCTGCCTGTGCGGGGCGGCGTGCATTACGGCGGCAGAATATGTGGTGGGCTGTACGGTCAACCGGAGGTGGCATCTGCAAGTATGGGATTATTCGCGGGAAAAAGGCAATCTGCACGGGCAGATCTGCCCGAAATATGCGGCGCTGTGGGCGCTGCTGTCCGCACCGATCATGCTGCCGAAATAATGCTTGCAAATGGGGGTGCGCCGGGCGTATAATGGCGTTGGCATAATGCCGGAAAAGGAGATACGATAATGCTGATCGCAGTGAATGCAGGAAACAGCCGGATCTTATTGGGCGGTTATGAGGAGGACGCGCAGGTTTTTGCCGCCTCCATCGCAACAGAGCCCAGAAAGGTACAGGATGATTATGCCTGCAAGCTGCAGCAGGTGTTCGGCTTATACGGCGCGGATGCGGCGCGTATCCGCGGTGCAGTGATCGGTTCGGTTGTGCCGGGGTTGGCAGCCGAGCTGGAAGGTGCGCTGCGGCTGCTTGGTGTGACCGATGTGATCGAAGTATCCAGCGGTATCCGCACCGGGCTGAATATCCGTTCGGAGCAGCCGCGGCAGATCGGTTCGGACCGTGTGGCGGCAGCGGTAGCGGCCCGTGCAAAGGGCAGGCTGCCGTGTGTGGCGGTCAGTCTGGGAACGGCAACCACCTTTACCGTGCTGGATGCATCCGGCGCGTTGGTCGGTTCGGCGATTACAGCCGGCGTACAGCTCGGCGTGGACGCACTGCGTGAGCAGGCGGCACAGCTCCCGGCTGTGGCGATCGATGCAGCGGACGAGGGCGTTCTGGCGCGCAATACGGCGGATGCCATGCGTGTGGGCGCTGTGTACGGCGCAGCCGCGCTGGTGGACGGTATGATCGAACGCTATGCCGGGGCGCTGGGGCAGTATCCGTATACGGTGGTAACGGGCGCAATGGCGCCGCTCGTGATGCCGTATCTGCGTGTACCGTATGAATACGATCCCCGGCTGGTGCTGGATGGATTGCACCTGATCTGGAAGCGGAATCGTTCCTGAATCCGTCATTGGCTTAAAAATGCCCTGTACCCGACGAAGAGGGCGGGACGGGAGCGGGAGGAAAACAAAATGAAGAAACAAACAAACAACATCCGGTTTATGACGCAGCTTGCGCTGCTCACGGCAATCACCCTTGTGCTGGCATATACACCGTTAGGGTATCTGCGGATCGGGCCGTTCAACGCATCCTTTTTGTCTGTGCCGGTGTGCATCGGCGCGATTGTGATGGGGCCGGGCGCGGGCGCGTTCCTTGGTATGGTATTTGGCCTGACGAGCTTTGGCAACGCGCTGACCGGCGGTTCCGCAATGGGTGTTGCATTGCTCGGTGTCAGCCCGGTGGGGTATTTTGTGCAGGCGGTTGTCGGCCGCGTGCTGATGGGTCTGTGCGTAGGCCTGATCTTCCGTGCGCTGCGGCGTGTGGATAAGCGCGGCTGGTTCAGCTATGCAGTGGGCGCGGTCAGTGCGCCGCTGCTCAACACCGTGTTTTACATGGGGCTGATGGTGCTGTTGTTCTACAACTGTGAGTATGTGCAGAGCAGAGTTGCTGAACTGGGAGTGGTCAATCCGATCATGTTCGTACTGGCGGTTGTCGGCGTGCAGGGCTTAGTCGAGGTGCTGGTTTGCGGCACTGTGGGCTGCGTGGTCAGCAAGGCAATCGATACGGCGCTCGGCAAACGTGCCGCACCGCAGACGGCAGAATAAAAAATTGCAGAAAACGGCGGTTTTTTCCAAACGGATGGGGAAAACCGCTGTTTTTTTATCATAGAAAACCTTGCCATGACCAGAGACTGATCGGAAAACCAGAAATCCCAAGAGAATAGCAAAGGTTCACAGGCTTGTTTTGCGCATCGGGTGGCACAGTAAAGGACGGAGGTGAAAAAAGTGCAGTTGAGCAAAGCAAAAAAAATTGCAATTTCTCTGTTTTTGGCGCTGGCCATGCTGGTATCCGCGTCGGCGGCGGATGTGGCATCGCTCATCCCGATCGGGCACACCGTAGGGATACAGATGCAGGCAGACGGCGTGCTGGTCGTGCATTTGCAGGACGTGGAGACAGGGAACGGTGCATCCTGTCCGGCGCGGGATGCGGGTGTATGCGAAGGCGACCTGATTTTGCGCGTGAACGATGCGGCGGTCAGCTCTAACGATGGCCTGCAAAAACAGGTCGCGCTTTCCGGCGGGCAGCCGGTGGAGCTGACGCTGGCGCGTGAGGACAGCACCCGTACCGTTACTGTGACACCGTGTGCAGATCGCGACGGCACGTATCGGATCGGCGTACTGGCACGTGACAGCATGGCCGGTATCGGTACGCTGACCTATGTCGATCCGGAAACCGGGGCATACGGCTCGCTGGGGCACGGCGTATGTGACAGCGAAACCGGCGTGCTGATGCCGCTGCGTGCGGGCAGCCTGCTGTATTCTGTGGTAGGCTCGGTGCAGCGAGGCAAAGCGGGCGAGCCGGGTGCCTTGCAGGGCGAGTTTTCGCCGGGGAATCCGCTGGGAACGGTGGAAGAAAATACGGAATACGGTATTTTCGGTAAACTGACGGATTCGTCCCTGTATGCGTCGCTGGAGTCTGTTCCGGTAGCGGATGCAGAGGAGATCCGCACCGGTCCGGCAGAGATCCGCGCGAATGTGGAAGGCGATCGTGTGCAGACTTATTCTGTGCAGGTTGTAAAGGTTTATCCAAAGGACGATGTGTACGGCCGCGGTATGCTGCTGCATGTGACCGACCCGGCGCTGCTGAAGCAGACAGGCGGCATCGTGCAGGGCATGTGAGTGTTATATAATAAGAACAACACAGGAATTGTCTCAAAATGAGATGGTTTTGGCGTTTTTCCCTTTTCATTGACCTTGAAAAGTGCGTCATGCGCAGACGCGGGAAGACTCTACATTACAGCTGTAAAATTCAAATGGACAGAAGGATGTGATATAAATAGCTTAACTGAATATTTTGGTTCGGATAGAGCCATGAGAAGCGGCAAAGCGGCAGAGTGATCTGACGTCTTGCCGCTTTTCTATTGCGTAAGAGGCAGCCTCACAGGAAAATTAAAAGAGGACAAAAGAGGAGAATACATAATGTACCTGTTCATTCATAGGCAGCGCCCACCGCCCTGTAGGATGCAACCTAAAATCCGCATTCTTCCATAAGCTCTACAAAGTTCTTTTCGCTTATTAAATGGAGGCCGCGTTCCAACTTGCGGCCTCCCCTTGAAATCACAACATTTCGGTTTGAAATAATTGATTGACAGACCATATCCCTCGCAGTAAAGTAAAGATACAATGATGGAAAGTGCAGGTGAACTATTATGAAAGCTAATCTTGCATCTTTGCTTTGCACAGCGGCACTTCTTGCCAGCGGCGTGCCGTTCGCGGGCGCGGCAGACACAGTTACTGCTATTCCTACTCGGGAAATGGGGCAGACCGTTTACGTCAACGACACCCGTGTCACCCCCACCGGATACAATATCGCGGATAACAATTATTTCAAGCTCCGTGACATTGCGGCCTTGGTGGGTTTTGGCGTGGAGTGGAATCAGGATACGCAGACAGTGGAGATCAGCTCGGAGCGCCTGACAGCTAACCTGAACAGCATTACAGACAGCTCCGTAGGCGGAGCCGCCGCCAAAATAAGCGGCCAGCGGTTTGCGCTGGATGGATACTACATCAACATGAAGGCTTATCTGATCGGCGGCAACAACTATGTGAAGCTGCGCGATATCGCCCTGCAAATCAATTTCGGCGTCAGCTACGACAACAAAAGCGGCAGAGTTACCATTTATCCCGGCCTGTTCTACGGCGAGGAGCCTGCAGGCAGTACAATCAGCCTGGGCAGCGGCTCCAATGTAACTGAGGAGATGCTTCGCACCTGGGAACTACAGATGGTGGACCGGATCAATGAGGAGCGGCGGAATGCCGGTGTGCCGGAGCTTGCGCTTGATGATGATCTGATGAAAAGAGCGCAGACATGGGCTCAACATCTAACTACAGATTTCAGGCACTCTACCTGGTCAGAAGTAACGGAATATGCCGAAAGCATAGGGGCTGCACCAGAAGCTATTTCTGGTGGCGAAAACATTACTGGAGCAGGACGTTTCACTGGGATCGGGTATGATCCTATGACCTTGAGCATGAACAATTTTATGGCATCAGAAGGACACCGGAATGCAATACTGAATCGAGAATTCACCCGCGTCGGTGTTGGTTTCGCTGTTGCAGAGGACGGCAATATCTATTGCTGTCAACATTTTGGACGTTAAAATCACATAATGGAAAAGCAGGATTCATAGTATCCTGCTTTTTTTCAGTACAAGCCGTCTTTCCTGTATGAAAGGCGGTTTTTCCATCTCGGAAGGAGGAAAATAAGATGATAAAAGACATCATGAGACGGGCGGCAGCCGGTATGCTGTCCGCCGTCACCATGCTGTCCGGCATACCTTTGTCAGGCGCGCTGGACTTTGGGCCAATTGCACGGGCAGAGCAGGACAATATAGCGTCAGAAATTGTTATCAACGTCGGAGATACCTATAATGTTGCAGACCGCGGTGTGCATAAGGCCTGGTTTCAGCAAAATGGCGCGCCCCGCAACGTATGGCCGATGTTTACTGTAGCATCGGACGGCACAGAGATCCGCGCATACTGCGCAGACCATTCCAAAACTAATCCAGGTACAAGTGGTATGCCCTACACCGTGACCAGCCGTGTGGATGATATGCATGTATATGGTGTCGCCGTACGCAGTGATGCACGAAACACGCTGGACACATTTATATCATTTGCCGGCGAGCCGATTTCGAAATCAAACTTTACAGAAGATATGTATTTTTCTGCAAGTCAGGCTGCACTTTGGGCGGCTTTGGGCGAGGTGCAGATCGCGGCAAACAGCAGCTTCGGCGTCAGCTACGCAAGCTCCACCTCGCTGGGCTACCGCGCGAGCGGTAAAACGCTGTCCGCCAGTACCACCTCAGAAGCTCTTACGCTTTTTGCAGCCATTCGGATGCTTGAGTACGGCAATGATTTCAATGCAGTATGGGGTCCGAACGGCAAAGGGCACGCCCCTTGGATCGGTGCTTCCATCACCTATACGCCGGACAACACAGAGTACACGCCGGCAGCCCAGAAGAGCGGCTCGGTAGACCTGCCGCAGGGTATTGTGAACTCCGGTGTTTTTGCCGAGAAAGAGATAGACGGTGAAACCTATATGGTCTTGCCAATGGCAGCCGCCAGTGCTACTTTTGTCCGCTCAAATCGTATCTACGTCCGCGCAGATAATATGCCGGATGGCGCTTTTCTCATGGACACACAGGGAACCCGTAGCATAGAGGATAACGGGTCTCAGCGGCTCACGCTTTCGAATGTTGTCAGCAATAAAGAATTGTATAAGAACGGCAACGATATGGCGTACGGCGAAACATTCCTGTTCTGTATCCCCAAAGAGATTGCAGAGCAGATGGATGCAGCCTCCCAGCCCTTAGCGACCTCTTTCACTGTAAGTATGAACGTAGACCGATATAATGTCTTTGTAGCCAGTACGACCAGTTCCTATGTCCAGCCTATCATCCTGGTTGAGCCCGCTGTACAGGCAATTGACACCACTTTAGCATTCAGTTCAAATCCGAAGCCTACCGAAGACAAGGTCTCGCTGAAAGTGCTCAAGACTGACGCATCCGGCGCTCCGCTGCAGGACTGCACCTTTCAGATCACTTATCTGGAGTCTGGTCAGCAGCAGGCGCGGGAAGCCAGTACAGATGGCAGTGGCGAAGCGGTGTTCAGTGAACTTCCGTTAAACACCGATGTGACAGTCAAAGAGACCGCTGCACCAGAGGGCTACACACTCCTTCCGGACAAGATCGTCAACACCGGCACCACCGGCGGCAAAACACTGGAGTTCACCTTTGCCAATTCAGATGACCATGTCTTCAAGATCCATAAGGTCAGCTCAGCAGACGGCCGAAACCTGATGGGAGCAACCTTTGAGGTGCGCGGCATTGACAATGACTATAAGAACACCTTTACTACAGACGCCCTCGGCGAGTTTACGATCCAGGGCAGGGATCTTCCCATCGGCTCGTA
>OFMK01001771.1_pt1 | contig 14153 bp, 5 predicted proteins | sample 1541781 | NCBI WGS metagenome assembly OFMK01 (sample SAMN04209250, study PRJEB22552) | human gut metagenome | biome: gut; material: feces | host: Homo sapiens | place: USA: Oklahoma
TCAAAGCACCCCCTACGACCTTATGGGGACGCCGGATTTTAAAAGTATATAAAGGTTTTTCGGCGGTCTGACCATTTTGTGAAATCACACTTTTAGTTTACATAAGAACGGTATAAATGGCGTATCAATGGCGTATTTCTGAAAAAATGGTGTATAAATGGTGTACAGAGTGAAAAAAATGGTGTACAGAAACAACATAAACAGGCATTGAAATATCACCAAAATCAACATTTATTTAAGAACGCAAAAAGTTGATATATTTCCAAAATAAGAGAAAGTTCCCTGAAGTTATCGTAGGCTTCAGGGAATCTTTTTATTCCTCAACTATCTAGTTTACCAGGTGCAATCCTATATTATCCGATATTATTCATCAACACGTACTCTCTTATCTCATCCCCTGTATATGGATTTATCTATACATAGATATATTTTCCTCTTATTTGGGGCATCATATAAAATATCAGTTTCATTGGGATTTGATTGTGCAACATGCACAAATTATTATCGTTTTACGCATGATTATCATTATATTTTTGTGCATATTTACTAATGCTAAATTTTGTATTATTATTTAGAGAAAAGACACTACTCCGATGAAAGAGTAGTGCCCTGATAAATAAGTTCGGTTATCATCCGAACCTTTTCATATTTTTACGAATTTCGTTTTGTGTATATGTGTTAGCTTTCTTTAGAATTGTCTGAAGATCAGGTAAAGTTGATTTTGTTAAATCCCCCTGAACCTCTACATTTATCATTGGAGCATTATTAGTATTATAAATATTTCCCCCACCTGTTACCTTTATTTCTGGCATCTTCAGTTCTGATAGTGGGAATCTCTGATTTTCCATAGACATGTTTATCAACATTTCGGTTATATCATTAGGAATCATACCATCGTATACGCTCATTGGGGTACTTATACCATTTTCAGTAATCATAATCTGACCACCTACATGATTAAGACGTACAATATTACTATCATCAATAGGGGGTACAGAACTTTTCTGATTACTTTCCCCCTTGGACACATCAAGATCACCTTGAGTAATACCCATATCTCCTGCATTGATTCCAAACTGTTCCAGAATCTTTGCAATCGAATTAAGAGCATCCGCAGTATTACCTCCCACGTTTGCTACAGCGTCCGCAATAGCCTGTGACATTTTATCAAGGTTTGCACTCAGTTCATGTGACCATTTCTCGAAGTCCTCTGATAACTGGTCTTTGAGATCGTCCAGTCCATCTACCTGTAATTCGTATACATGATCTCTGACTGTATCGTCAAAATCTTCCTGTTTCTCTGCAAGCTCTGCTTCGAGTCTTGCCTTTTCAGCTCTGGACTGTGCGTCAGTTACCCCGTCTAATGCAGCTATCTGCTGTTTTAACAGATTGATTTCTTTGGATTTATTTTTAATTGTCTTATCATAATCATAGTAATCTTTCTTTTTCTTCAGTGCATCTTTTCTGGCATCAATAACCTTAAACAATGCATCCTGTTCTGCCTGCGCCTGATCTTTGATAATACCAATAATTGCCTGCTGATAAGCCTGTGCATCTTTCAACGCACCTTGCAGACTGGCATCATTCTCAGCCATGAGTTTATCATAGGTTTCTTCCCCGAACTTATCTGCCTTAAAATCATCCATGATCTGCTGACGCTTCTTCACATAATCTTTCAGGGTAGTAAGAGAGGTATCAAGCTGTTTTGCGTTCAGGACAATAGATAATGCACCAAACTCTGTAAGATGTCCGGTTTCATAGTCATACATCATTTCTTCGGTAATAAGACTGTTGATTGCTTCGATTTTGTCCTTAAACTTCTCAGCTTTCTCAATCGCTCGGTCAAACATTTCTTCGTACTGTACAAGAATCTGTTCCTGTTTGAGCTGTTCCATTTGATTTTCGTAGTCCTGAACGGCTGTCTGAGCATCCACAATCTCAGATTTCATTTCAAGCCATTCATCCGAATACTCCTTAATGGTTCCTGCTTTTACTGCTTTATTAAGCTGTTCCTGTAACTTTTTGGCAGCTTCCTCCTGATGTCTCTGTGCTTTATTGATCTCATTGATCGGCTTGTCAAAGCTCTCAGAAGTAGTGTAGTCACCGTGGGTCTTGTCGTACTCACGCTGTTTGTCATAAAGCTTATTCCATGATTCCTGATATTCAATACGCTGTTCGTAATACTTCTTGATATTATCAAATTTTGTTTTCTCAGCTTCTACCTGTGCCTGTGCATATTCTGCCTGAGACTGAGCCGCATTTGCAGCAGCTTCCGCTTCGGCTTCCTGTGCAGCAGTCAACTGTTGTGTGGCAGCAGTGTAACTATTCATAGCGTTCTGAAGGTCAATGTTATACTGGTCAATGATCTTTTTCACGTTTGCATTTTTGATATTGTCCGTATTGATCTTCTTACCTGCTGCAAGCTGTTTTTCCTGCTCTGCGGTCAGATACTTTGCATACTTCTTACTATAGGATTTACCTTTCTTCTTTACAGAATCCAGTTTCGATTTATAGTTATCTTTACGCTTGGTAGCAGTCTGGGTATTCTGGTTTGCCTTACGGTAAGCGGTATTCTTTGCATCATTCTGCTGTTTCAGAAGAGCAAGTTCCTGATCGACCAGATAATTCTGATAGGAAAGAGAATCACCCTTATCATATGCTTTCTTTGCGGCTTCCCAGTTTTTCTTGTATTCCAGATAGATTACGTCATTGGTATGTTTTGCATCCTTGGCAGCAGTATGATCCTCACGAACACCCTTGCCATAAGAAACGGCATTTTGATAAGCTTTCTTAGAAGAATTGCTCTTTTTTAAAGCAGCATTGTATTTTTCAACAAGTGTTTTCTTTTTGCCTTTCAATCCTTTTGTGCTGAGACTTAAACCGGAGTTTACACGTTTTTTCTCTGCTTCTGTTAAAGATGCACCTTTTTTCAATGCATTTGTAGCACTGTTTAAAGATTTCTTGTCTGCATCTGCGGCTTTCTTAGTCTTATCTTCCTTATTTTGGATACTGTGAAGTCTGTCTTTCTGCTTGTTAAATTCCGCATCTGTTTTCTTTTTGTTATTATTTGCATAGCGCATAGTATTATCAAGCTGTTTCATCAGAAGAGCCTGTGCGGAACCTCCCATACCTGCGGTTTCCAAACGTGCCTGAATCGCAGCAAGTCCATTATAGCTCTGTGTCAGCTTGTCAATTTTCTTCTCTGCTTCTTCGGTTGGAATAGCCGCCCACTGAGCATACAGCTCAACCTGTTCATTTCTCAGCTCACGCACTGCATCAATGCATTTGGTATATTCATCATAGTAATTCATATACTTCTGCACTTTGTCATAGTGAGCCTTGCCGGATTCTGTGGAAGTGTCGATATCATCAAGAGTATATCGTCCTTCTTCAATCAGCTTTCTGGTTTTTGAGCTTAATCCTAGCGACTGGGCTTTACTGTAATAAGCTCTTGCAGCACGGTAATTGACATGCATTTCACTGTTAGTAGCATAGATCTGTTTCTGTAACAAACTCTTTTTCTGTGAGAATGAGATATAATCATTAATACTGTCAGCAATCGCTTTTGTTTTGTCAGCAAAGTATTTCAACCTGCGCTCAACCCAGTCAAATACCTGTGTGGATTTCTTGGCTGCTTTGGTATTGTCATTGGTAGCCTTTGTATTGCTGTTGACTGCGCCTGTATTGTTGTTATAGGAAGTGGTATTGGAATGTGTAGAATTGTTGGAAGATGGTTTGTTGCCGGAAGCAAGATTCGCCTGTCCAATCGAAATACCACCAGTAACCATTGCAGAACCGGAAGCTTTTGCCATTCCTCTGCCAGTAACAAAACCTCTTTCAAGAAGTGCTTCCGTCTGAAGATGATTGAATACAATACTGCCCTTTGGGATATGGACAAACTCTGCTCCGTTATCCCCTACGGTATGCCATGTACCGGAAGAAGGGTCTACCACAATCTCCCGTCCCAGTTCTCCGACTAATGTCGTTCCAGATGTTTTTGTTCCCCAGTTTCCTTTTGCATTGGCATGACCTACTAAATGCGGATAATGGGCTGTACCGCTTGCGTGAGCCGTACCGTTCACACTATTACCGCCACCAGAGGGAGGAGTGGTATTTGTCCAATGAACGACACCTTCAGCAGAAAAACTTGTTTTAACTGCTGCTGTGTTGTTACCCCATATCACTGTACCATTGGAAGTATGGTTTTCTGCCGCCCATGCGTCCACGGTTGCCGTATCATTTTTCCATTTGACTGTACCACTAGATTTTTTATCCTGAGCTGCATAAGCATCCACCTCAGAAGAATCAATTCCTGCTTTTACCATCACTTCAGGAGTAAGTCCCTGTATGGAAGCCTGAATACTTGCTACAGAAGTACCGTCAATTCCCAACTTGGCTTTTACTTCCGGGGATAATGCCTGTATTTCCCCTACCAGACCATTCAGTTTCCCTTCTGCTTCAGAAGTATCCGCACCAATAGCAGCCTGTAATTCCATAGTATCTTGTGTCTGCTGAAACTGCTGCAATAATGAGATTGCATTGCCGATCTCTCCGCTTACCTGAGAAGTATCTACCGACATAACCGCCGGAGCTTCTAACATCTGTTTCTGCGTGATACAATACTGGATAATGGTATTGGCATCCTCTACCTGTGAAGCGTCAAGCCCTACTGTCCCTTTATAATCCTGCATCTGGGAAATGGTATGTTCCAGAGCAGAGATTTTACCCTCTGTGGTTTCGATATCTGACACATCAATCTGGATATCCATACCAGTACCGCCGGAAGCTTCTTCAATCCTTGCTTTTGCTTCTCCTGCTGCCATCCCCAGATCACCGAAAGTCTTAATTGCTTCATCCGCCCATGAAAACTGACCTCCAAACTCTTCCATTTCTCCGAAAAATGCCTGTACCATTGGCATAGACAGGTTCAGACCGTCTACAAAATCCTGCATGGTTGTCTGTCCTGCAATCTGATATTGTCCGCTTGCTTCGTTAATCGTCATTAATCCCTGATCGACTGCGCTCTGACAAAACTCTGCAACATCAAGCCCCATCCGGTTCCCGTCTGCATCATGGGTAAAATAATGTTCAATGGAATCCATATAGGATTGTACGGCTTCTGCATTTTGCCCGTCTATGGATTCCGGTATGATAAACTCCACTGCTGCCTGATACGATTCCCGTCCAATACGTCCATAATACTCCGAATCTGTGTTCTGTATGGTATCATCAATGTGCTGCATGGCTCCCAGTGCATCATCAAACATATCCCCGGATTCTGAGGTATTCTGCTTATCAAGCCAGTTCTGATATGCTCCGGTTGCTTCTCTCAGGGATGCAGACAATAAATCCAGCTGTGAACACTGGTTTACAATGGAATCATTCTCTGTAAGAAGCGCATCAATACTTGACTGTATGGTTTCTGCCTGTTCCCCTTTTGCATCCGATAGTCCTCTTAATGCATCCTGTAGCTCTTCAATCTCTGCGATATTCTGCATGTACTGGGACTGCTTTTCTAATTTCAGATTGTCGTTCTGCTGAATTGCCTGATCTGCCTGTGCTTTCTGAAGTTCCCTGACTTTATCTGCATTTAACTGTAATACCCCGTTATGATATTCAAGGGCTGACGTATAATCCTTTAATCCCTCAGAATTAAAATCATCGACAGATATAGATTTTCCTGCACTCTGGGAAGTCAATAAAGAAGTGGCTGCCTGAATACCGGATAATGCACTGTTCGCAGCTTCTGCTTCCGCAGACAGTCCGGCTACTGCATCAGATGCAGCATCTACCTGTGAACCTGTACTACTGGATATCACTCCTAACTGCACAAGCATAGACACCAGATTATTTACTGAACTTGCGGAGGTATCTGAGATCACACCACAATCAATGGCAGCCTGAACCATAGACTGTACCGCTTCTTCCCCGTCCTGTATTCCATCTGTCTCAAATGCATATTTAAAATCTGTATCAGATAAAGCAAGTTCCTTTAAAGCAGTCACCGTTTCAGTGACCCCTTTGCCAAACTCAGAAGAATCCTGACCTTTTACCGCTTTATTAAATTTATCCGTAGCAATGGCTGTCTCATTTAACTGTGACCGTACCTCTGCAATCTGGTCGGCATACTCTGACATCTTACCATCTGCAAGCCCTGACATGGCAGAATCTATCTCGTCAAACTGCGCTTTTGCCTGTGTGATCGCAGTACTATCCCCTTCCGATACTGCTTTGTTGTAAGCTTCTATGGACTTTGCATAATCGGACAGCCATTTAGAAGCTGTCTGTTTCTTCCCGTCTGCTTTAAATAGACGGTCATCCGAAAGAAGCTCTGCTTTCTGTGACTGTTGGTAGAGATCCTGATATTCGTCCAGAACCCCTTTTACTTCTGTTAAGCCACCAGAAGCACGGTCTATCATAGAAGAGATAACATCTGATTCCCCGTATTGTTTCTGGATGCTGTCCATTTCTGACATAAAATCATTCAGGGCTTCTTTTGCAGTAGACGCATCTGCATCCACATCAATCCGGATCGCCCCGGTTCCTTCCATGCCCTCTGACAGCTTGATAACTTCCTTGCCATACGCATCCTGTAGCTTTTCCACTGATTTTTTGATTGCTTTTGACTGTTCAGAACCATCCTCTGTAAACTGCCCTAAATATGTATGGCGGTCTTTCTCCATTTCTGTCCGGGCTTTGTCAATCCCCTTTTTATTCTCATTCTTAAAAGCTTCTGCTTCTTTCTGCGCTACTTTATCCAGTAAAGCAAGCTGTTCGGTCAGAGAACCATTTAACAGGTCAATCCCTTCCACCTGATTCCCATAGGATTCTGATAAGGATTCCTGTATGGATAACAGTTCACTTTTTGCCTGTGCCGCTTCCTGTTCGGATAAAGTACCAGATTCTAAAGCTGCACGAAGTTCTTCAATTTTAGTTACGTTATCCTGTAAAGAACTATGGCTTTCTTCCCATGCGTTCCCGGATTCCCTTGCAGAAGATACCGATTCCTCAATGGAATGATTGTATGCAGAAACAGCAGCAACGGCAGCAGTTACCCCGGCCGCAATCAAAATCAGGGGATTTGCAGCCAGTGTAGCCCATAATCCTTTTAATGCACCGGATAACGTTACCGTGGATGCGGTAGCTGCTCCCTGTGCAGATGCAAGTCCCATAGCTGCTACTGCTGACTGGGCTTCTGCCTGTGACATTCCCTGTCCCATAAGGATTGCAATTCTCTGAGCATCCGATAAAGCCTTTGAGGATAACACAAGTTTTGTTTGTGATTCTGATAATCCCTGTGTCAGATTTAACAGACCTTCAAAAGCATCATCTGTGATATTCGTAGCCTTTACAATATCCATTGCAGAGGAAAGATCACTGAATCCCTGTATCATGTCACCAATCCAGTTCAGGGCAAAAGCTCCGCCTGCTGCTCCCAGTCCTGCAAGGGATGCCTGAAGTAAATCCGTCTGGGCTACAAAATCGGTTACTGCTTTTGCCCCGTCAAGGAATCCTGCATACATATCGTCCGATACTACTGTAGTAGCCAGATTCTCCATACTTGCTTTTAGGGCATTTGTCTTAGCTTCCAAAGAAGTCATATAGTTTTCTTCAAACTTTTTCTGTGCTGTACCGTCTGAATTAAAAGCTGCATCTGTAAGAGACTGTACTTTGTCCCAGTTATCCATGACGGAGATAAACGAGTTAATCTGTCTGGTTCCTGCTACAGCGGTACTAATTGCTTTTTGTGTATTCTTGTCAAACGTATCCCACTTTTCGGCAATACTATCAATGGTAATCTCTGAATCCTGGAACTGTCCGTTTACATCACGCATGGAGATCCCAACTTTTCCCAGAACTTTCTCAACGTCATTCAGAGATTCGCCTGTTTCATCGTCTACGAATTTACCGACTTTAATGTTATTCATTCGTGACAGTATTGACTTAACAGATGTACCTATTGTTTCATCACTCTGCTGTGTAACATCTTTAATGGTCGCTATCATTGCAGCAGTTTTCTCTAATGATACTCCTGCATTATTTGCCATAGATGCAGTTCTGGAAAGAGCTTCACCAATTCCCCCGGCATCAGAAGCAGACTGAAGGTCAATGCTTGTCAATACATCATTGATATGTCCTGCCTGATCTGCATTCATTTGGAAACCGTTTAAAGTAGCAGTTAATATCTTAGATGCTTCAGAAGAACCCATTTGTGCATCTTTACTTAATACCATACTGTCTTTGATTAGCTGATTTGTTTCTGACATAGACCTTCCCTGTCTAAGCCAACTATCCGCAGAGGATGCGACATCTGAAGTAATTGCACCAAGTTCCTGCCCCAGATCATTGTAACTTTTCATCAGGTCATTTACATATGTTTTCCCTTCACCAGTAGCCATAGCAAGGTCTGTTTTCAGATCATTAAATTCTTTGACGGTTTCAAGTCCCTGCTTTCCTGCATCTATGATTTCATAAATCCCATCCTGAAGCATATCTGCCATAGTAAACACAGAGAAGGCTCCTTTCATGCTACTGCCCAACCGTTGAAATACCGACTGTCCTCTTGCTCCTGCTGCATTGATGTTATTTAACATCTGCTGACAAGCAGACAGGTTCGGAATATTTCCCTGTCCCATAGGAACTGTGATACCACTTGTATTTACGGTATTGTCTACTTCATCCCGGACAGCATTGGTATTTACATGAAGATCAACCTCAAGATCTGTAATACTGTTGACTGCTGCCCTGATCTCGTCTGTCAGACTGTCTGCATCCACTTTGATATCAACAGGTAACTCCACATCAGATAAAGCAGCCTGTAGTTCTGATTTCAGGGAATCTTTATTCACCTGTACATCTACTTTTACTGGTTCATCCCCGGATGCAAGTCTGTTGATTGCTGACCGGAGAGAAGAAACAAGCTGTTCCTCATTGATTTTTAATTCAATGGGTATCGGTTCGTCTGCCATGGCTCCTGCGTTTTGAATCGCATTTCTGATATCTGCTGTAATCTTCTCTGTATTGACATTTACATCAAGGTCAATGGTGGTTTTACTGATTTCAGAAGCCTGCTGAATGTTATTCTTCAGATTTTTCATAATCAGCTCCGCAGAATCCGAAGCCTGCTGCCATGCAAAATCATCTACAGACTGTTTCATCTGAGAATCCATATCTGCATAGGATATAGTCTTTGTCATATCCTCACGGGCTTTCTTTACCAGATCAAACGTATGTAATAACTGATCTGCCTGATTGATGATTTCATCTGAAAAATGTTCAGGAAACAGTGATTTCATCTCACCCCAGATAGAACTGATATCCACACCTTTTGATGCATCCCGGGTGATCTTACCGATATTATCTTGCAGCAGTTCTTTATAAGTATCTGTATCTAGCGCATCCTTCAGGGCATCTGATATAAAGATCTTCTTGTCCTTGAAATAATCAAAGAACTTATCATAGATACCAGTAGCACCCTGTACCAGTTTTGCATGATCGGACAGGGTATTTTTTAACGGTTCGATACCACCAAAGAAATCCTGAAAGCCTTTATCGGTAACATGAAAGTCTGTACCGTTCCATGCTTTACTGAGCGTAGCCACCATAGAATTTAACTGGGATTTAATCTGATTGATGATCTGTTTGTCTGAAATGTTAAAAGAATCTGCTAACTGTTTAGAGATAGAAGAGGTGTCAAGCTTTGTCTGCTTCACACCCTTTTCAATGTCAGAACTTAATTTCTTTGCTGAATTTTGATTTAACTCTACATCTATTTTGAGTTTATTTTTATCATTTATTAGGTTATTTAATTTTTGCTCTGCCTCACTTGTATCAAGATCAGCAGTTATTTTTACTTGAAAATCATCAGCCATTTACACACTTCCTTCCTATTATACATTACCCAAAACGTTTGCCAAACGCTTCTTGTATATTTTTCTCAATATTTTCTTTTGATCTTTCCCAAAATCCACCATTACCAAGTAATTCTCCTGCTTCTGCATACCCATAAATAGTCTGGGTATCTCTTCCTGAAGGATTATATCTATATCCAGTATCTAACTTCAGTTCTCCTGTAATAGAATCTCCACCGCCTGAAATTTCATATTCTGGCGATTCCGATAACTGCTCTGTACGATGATAAACACCTTCCGGAGCATCATAAAAATGTCCTACGTTCTCATTTAACTCATCGAAAGATTTATGAATAGTCTCTGTCATGGCAGCAGTCATTTCTTTACGCAAATGAGACTTTAAAGCACCCCAATTTGAAAATGTTTTTGTCATATTTTTTACCTTTTTATATGTATGAATATCAAGCGAAATGCTCATAGAATTAGAATTTTTAGATTATTATAATTATGATTGTGTAAGATATGCTTTCAACCGCTCAAAAAACACCGGACAAAGATCAATTTTACCTTTCTTGAATCTGGAAAGATAACTCGTATGAATTTTTGTCACAGAACTTATATATGTTTGTTTTTCTTTTTGAATCCGCTGATTATATAAGTCACGTAATTCCTGCTGTGTCATATTTTTACCCCTTTCAATAAAAATTGCTAAATATATATGTTTCTTTTTCAGCGAAATGACTGCGAGCATTTGGATAACTCACAGCCATTTATATATGAAAAGCTATTGTAATTATTACAACAACCTCATTTTCTTGATTCCCAACGAATGAGGTCGGTATAAAAAGATCGTTGGAAATCATGTGCAACAGGTACTATGCTTTCTCCTGCACATGCAGACGGAACAGCATATAATGTCCTTAATATGCGACCGCTCTCTTCTGCTCACGCTAATGGGTCTGGATGAGATAAAGGCGTTACTTTGCTTACGGTCATTTCACGCCTCTCTCATAGGGCGATATTGAACGTTCCTCATTTTCGCCTTGTTTTCTAGGCGAAAAGTAAGATTCATTTTAAAAAATCGTGAATATTTCGTCTATTTTTCAGCATTTTTCACAAAACACGATAGAAAATTTTGCAGATTATTGTCATATAATAAGGTAAGTAACCTGCTTCTCATCCTGGAAAGACACGGATCATGGAATGCTTTATCAACTAATCGCATCATCGTATCCTGTTTGATCGTATGCTTCCGGATTCTGTCTGCTGTCTGTTCGAATAAATACGAAATCTTTTCTGAATAATCCTCTGCTGCCTTATCCAGATTTTTCACCTTTGCATCATATGCTTCAATCTCGGACACAATTTTCTGATACTGTTTTCTATTTGCATCCCCTTTATTATAAGGAAGTAAAAGACTATCGACAGGTATTGTACGGGTCTGGTATTCTTTATTCACCCTTGAATCAATCGTCATTTCATCGACCAGATCATATACGATATCCATAGGACAATTAAATTTCCCTACCTGATTCTCTGTTATTTCACATTTATTTTTCATTTTCATGTGCCCTGCATAGAACCGTGGATATTTCCTGCTACCATTGATATTCTCTCCAATTTCAGCAACTACTTTATTCAATCGCCCCAGTTCCGAGCCTACCGAAACATTAAATTCTCGCTTTGCAGAATCAATCGCCACCTGTGCAAGAACAGAACAGATCACAAATATATCCTGTAATTCATCCTCTCTGTCTGCTGCCCTGCCATCAAAATAATACGATAATGCAAGCTGTGCAAGGTTACTTGTAATCCCGATATCATTTTGTGAACGTGCAATCTTATAATCCATCTCTGCAAAAGATGCCATGTCCATATTGTACAAGCTGCTGTTTTTCAACGGAATCCTATTAAGAATAGTCGGATATTCCATATATGCTTTTTTCGCAAGCATTACGATCTCTTCCTGATCTGTCACGTACACACTATCACTATCTAAATCTTGTCCATTTAATCTGTCCTGTACATCTGTACCAATGCCATTAATAACGATCACATGCTGTCCCAGTTCAGGAAAGTATCTCATCAATTCCTGCGGATATCTATTAATCAAATGCACAATATTATTACTGCTGTTATGAGGACTTCTAAAACCTGCCAAGCACTGACCATCTGGAAATCTGCTTGTATAACATTCAATGCCTTTCCTATGCGTATCAAAGCATTTTTCAGAACTATATCCCTCTCCCGTCACCTGCTTTAACAAAGCCAACGGATTACCGCAGATAACCAGATTATCTCCATTCTGCAATATCTTTCCTAACTTCAAACGCTTATTCTTAAATTCAGACAATATCTCAGATTTTTTCTTTTTGAAGTAGTCGGTATACCTAAAATCATGATTCCATTTGTCCAGAGCGATAAGCATATTGCCAACGCTATATTTATTTCCAGAAGTCCTTTTTAAATGATTTATAAAAGCATCGTGATCCTGAACCATCCTATTATAATAGTCAACGCTGGTCTGTGCCACTTTAGCAAGTATATCCTTATCTGTAGTAGGCAGACTGTTATTGATCTGGTAGGAACTTCTTTGTAGTTCTCCCCATTTACTCTCATGTCCTGTCTTAACAATCGAAAACATTTCGCCATCTTTCTTCATAAAATGCCGATAATACTTATAAGCTTTGCTGTCATTATCTTCTGGATACTCTTTCATCAATCGCTTAAACCTCATCCATTTAATAGAATTTTCAGTAACGATCACACGGATATCAGAGACTTTTACTTTATTCCCAAACAAATCCATCACGGCAGCAGTTGAATAATCTTCCTTATAATAATCCACAAAATACTGAACCACATCACCACGGAACAGACACGACTTAAAGAAATGACTTCTGCAATAAATGAAACCCTCCATTCCCTGATCTTCAGGAAAAACAGAATCATCTATCAATCCCATACCATCCCATAGGATATTTGTGATCTCGCACTGCTCTTCTTTTTTAACATAACAGTGATTACTTTCATCTACATCTACCGTTAGTCCTGGCAAAATTGTTGATACTTCCTGATCCCGTACAATCAAGATATTCTTCAATGGGATGTGTATATAGTCTAGTGCTGATGCCGTAATCAGTGTACTATAAGCACTTAATGATACAATGTCTGCATTCTCCTGTGGCATCCTGTCCCATAATCCCATAGTTAAATAATCCCTTGCGATTGTAACCAGCTCTTCTCGAACAAAAACACAATCTCCCTTTTTCGCCTTACCTGGCGATCTCATAAGCATCCGGTATGTAATTGTTTCATCCGCCCCATGAATTATATCACCTGTTTTCCTATCATATTTATGCCATGTAATCGTGCATCCTTGCGTGTAATATATCTGTCTCAGCTCTTTTGCAGACACGCTATCTTTAATTCCAGATAACAGATCTTCCGTATTTACTTCCGCATTTTCTTCCTGTTCCCCGTCATTATATCCATAATACAATTCCTGCTCACAATAACTCAGAACAGAATAATCAAATTTCAGCACAATAAAATCAAGACTGCTGCCATTCTTTTCAATTCTCATTCCATGCTTACGCATATATCTCAGGAACAGACTATCATTCAACATTGCATCGTTCCATTCCAGTCTGCAATCTCTGATCTGATTCCCATATCTATACTTGTACCCGTTCTGCACCTGATAGATTCTGTTTGCCTGTAAACTTCTTATTTTAATGTTCATCTTTTCTTTTTTCATATCTCTCTATGTCCCTTCTTGTTCCCTCTTTCCAGTATTTAAAAATAGGATATTTAAAATGTATATAGGGCTTCCCTTTATACTTCATTTTATGCTGTTCTATTCTGGTGTCGGATTCACATATTTCTATATATATAGAAAAGTGTGGATTCGCCACCATATATTTTTAGTCTGTTTTCCTATTTTCTAAAATCCAGTATTTTTCACCCCTAATTCCTATATAAATTATATAGAAAATAGGGGGGAAAATATTAAATTAAAATAGAAATAAAATAAAAATTATGATACAAGATAATATCCTCTTTTATTTTTTATTCGTGTCCCAAAAATGGCGTAAAGCTTATAATAAAGGTATACGCTAAAAAAGGGTAGTCATACTTTATTATTTCGTATTTAATTGATTATCGCCCCTAAATTTTAATATCTTTTTGTTGGCGGATTCACATATTTCTATATATATAGAAAAGTGTGGATTCGACAACAAATATTTTAGTCTGTTTTCCTATTTTCTAAAATCCAGTATTTTTCACCCCTAATTCCTA
>OFMK01001788.1_pt1 | contig 13975 bp, 13 predicted proteins | sample 1541781 | NCBI WGS metagenome assembly OFMK01 (sample SAMN04209250, study PRJEB22552) | human gut metagenome | biome: gut; material: feces | host: Homo sapiens | place: USA: Oklahoma
GCCAGAGCATCCCACAGCTGACCGAGCAGGTGCTTAGGGAAGCAGACCTTGTCATGGTTACCACCGCTCACACCAATGTGGATTATGAGATGGTGCAGAAGAATGCGGCTCTGGTCTTTGATACCAAGAACGCAATGAAGAAGGTAGCCGAGCGGGAGAACATCGAGGTACTCTAATCGCAAGACGGCGACCGCCCAGAAAAGTGAGGAGCGAACAACATGAAATATGCGTTAATCGGCTGCGGAAGAATCGCAACCAACCATATCAAAGCAGTTTTGAACAACCATCTGGAGCTGGCAGCGGTCTGCGACGTCCTGCCGCAGCAAATGGAAAACCTGCTGGCAAAGCATGAGCTGCAAAACGACAGCTCCATCCATCGTTACACCGATTATCGGGAGATGATTGAGAAGGAACAGCCGCAGCTGGTGGGCATTGCCACCGAAAGCGGCGTACACGCACAGATTGCCCTGTTCTGCATCGACCACGGTGTCAACGTTATCATCGAAAAGCCGATGGCAATGAGCATTGCCGATGCCAACGAAATTATCCGCCGCAGCCAGGAAAAGGGTGTCAAGGTTTCTGCCTGCCACCAGAACCGCTTCAATGTGGCAGTCCAGCAGATGCGCAAGGCGCTGGAAGCCGGACGCTTTGGCAGATTGTCCCACGGCTCCATCCATGTGCGCTGGAACCGCAACCACGGCTACTATGACCAGGCAAAATGGCGCGGCACCTGGGCACAGGACGGCGGTGCGCTGATGAACCAGTGCATCCACGGCATCGACCTTCTGCGCTGGATGATGGGCGGCGAGGTCGTGTCGGTGTACGCCCAGACCCGCCAGCGCTTCCACGGCTACCTGGAGGCCGAGGACGTGGGCGTGGCGGTGCTGACGTTCGCGGACGGGTCGGTGGCCACCGTGGAGGGCACCTCCAACGTGTTCCCGAGGAACCTCGAGGAGACGCTGTACCTGTTCGGCGAGTCCGGCACGGCCAAGCTCGGCGGGACGTCCACCAACGAGATCGACGTGTGGGACTTCGCCGACGAGCGCGAGGGCGACGAGGGCATGGCGGGCCTGAAGGAGCCCACCTCCAACGTCTACGGCAACGGCCACGCCCTGCTCTACGCCGACGTGGCCGACGCGATCGAGAGCGACCGCGCGCCCTACGTGGACGCGAGGGCGGGTCGCGACGCGCTGGAGGTGGTGCTCGCCATCTACAAGAGCCAGAGGACGGGCCTGCCCGTGGAGCTTCCGCTGGGGGGCTTCGCGAGCACAGACATGGAAGGGGAGTTCTAGGCATGTCCTCATGTGCTCAGATGCCTTTCACTCACAGCGCTTACAGGAACATGCTTCAGATCCTGAAAGAACGGGGATACGGGTTCTGCGGGTACGGCGATTGGGAAGGTGTTGGGAAGCCTGTCATTTTGCGGCACGACATCGACTTCGATCCTATCGCAGCGCTCGCGATGGCCGAGCTCGAATCGGGCGAGGGCGTCCGATCGACGTATTTCGTGCTCTTGCGAACGGACTTCTACAACCCCTTAGAGCGCGGAAACGTCGAGAGGCTTCGAGAGATCGCGAGGCTCGGCCACGACATCGGGCTCCATTACGACGAAACGCAGTACGAGGACGGCGACGACGCGATCGCCGCGATCAAGCGCGAGGCGGACACGCTGGGGGGCGCCCTCGGCCTGCCCGTCGAATGCGTTTCCATGCACCGTCCGAGCAAGGCGTCGCTCGAGGCGCAGTGGAGCATCCCCGGCATCGTCAACAGCTATTCGAACGAGTTCTTCCAGGGCTTCGAATACGCTTCGGACAGCCGGAGGCGGTGGCGCAAGCCCATTTTGGACATGATCGAGTCCGGGAGGTATCCACGCCTGCATATCTTGACCCATCCGTTCTGGTACGGCGGGACGGAGGCCTCGCTCGAGGAAACTCTGCGGCGGTTCGTCGAAAAGGCGGGAATCGATCGCCTGGGCAGCCTCGATCGCAACTTTACCGGGCTCGACTCCGTGCTCGGCCCTGCGGACGTCCTGTCCGCCCGCCTCGCTTCCCTGCGCAATGGGCGGTTTGGGACCGAAAGGCTCGTCTTGCGTCCCTTGCGGCTGGAGGATGCTGCCGACATGTTCGAATACACGTCGGACCCCGAGACAAGCAGGTTCCTGAATTGGGCACCCCATGGCGAACCCGGGGAGGCGCGGGATTGGATAGCCTCCAAGCTCGCCCGACCGGAGCCGGACGACCTGCTGCTCGGCATAGAGCACCGCGAGCCTCGCAAGCTCATCGGCACCGTGCGCGCCTACCGCTTCGATGCCGCCGCCTGCTCCTGCGAGGTGTCTTACGCGCTCAACCCCGCCTTCCAGGGCTGCGGCTACATGGGAGAAGCCCTGGGAAAGCTCGCCGCCATCTGTTTCGACGAGGTGCGCGTGGGCAGGATCGTCGCCCGCATCGACGAGGAGAACGCCGCCTCGGCGCACGTTGCCCGCCGCCTGGGCATGAAGCGCGTCCGTGACGGGGACTTCGTGGTCCCGATCAAGGGCGAGGGGCGGATCCAGCACACCTACGTTCTCGAAAGGAGGCCGCGATGAAGACCGTCGCCATGCACCAGCCCCATTATTTCCCGTGGCTCGGCTACCTCGACAAGATGGCGAAGGCGGACGAGTTCGTCGTGCTCGACGAGGTGCAGTTTACAGACGGCTCCCCTATGTCGAGGAACAGGTTCCTCCAGGTCGACGGAGAGGCGAAGCTCCTGTCCTTGAGCGTGGAAAAGAAGGGCTACCTTGAAAAACCGACCAGGGATGTGCGACTTTCCAATTGGCCGAAGACAAGGAAAAAGCACCGCGGCTTTATCGAGTGCAACTATAGGAAAACCCCCTATTTCGACGAGGTGATGCCCCTTGTGGCGAAGGTGCTCGAAGCTGACTGCGACACCCTTCTCGATCTGGACATGGCGAGCATCGAGATGCTGCGATCCGCTTACGGCGTAGAAACCCCCTTGGTGCTGCAAAGCTCGTTGCCGTACGATACCGAAGCCAAGAACAACGATCTGGTCCTGGGCCTTTGCAGGGCTTGCGGGGCCGACGTGTACCTCTCGGGCCGCGGTGCGCGAGCGTACATGGACGACCGGTCGTTCGCTGAAAAGGGAATCGCCGTGCGCTATCAGGAGTTTTCCTATCCCGAGTACCCGCAATATCGGCAGAGCGGGTTCGTCCCCAATCTTTCAGCGCTCGATCCGCTCTTCCAGTGCGGAATCGACGGTGCCCGGAGGATGTTCAACGAGAACATGCGAAAGGAGACGGCTCTATGACGGCCCCTTACGTGCACGAGAGCTCTTATGCTGACGAGGGCGTGGCAATCGGCGAGGGCACGAGGATATGGCACTTCTGCCATATCCAATCGGGTGCCTCCATCGGTCGAGGATGCTCTCTCGGCCAGAACGTTTACGTGGGCGCGAACGCGAAGATCGGCGACGGGGTCAAGATCCAGAACAACGTCTCGGTTTACGAAGGAGTGGAGTTGGAGAACCACGTGTTCTGCGGTCCCTCCTGCGTGTTCACGAACGATCTGACGCCAAGGGCGAAATACCCCAAGGGCAGCGATGGGCGCAAAAGGACTATCGTGCGTGAAGGCGCATCGATCGGGGCGAACGCGACGATCGTCTGCGGCGTGGAGATAGGGGCTTGGGCCATGATCGCCGCCGGCGCAGTCGTGGTGAAGGACGTGCTCGCCCATGAACTGGTTATGGGCGTTCCCGCCACGGGGGGGGGTCTGTCAGTGCGGCGCGAAGCTGGACGACGGCTTGCGCTGCCCGGCATGCGGAAAAGCGTATCGGCGACGCTCCAAAGGGCTGGAGCTAGACCGTGAGGATCGCAGTCCTGACCTACACGGTTCCGCACAGGAAGACCTACGACGTCCTCTGCCTGTTGAAGGTCCGGGGGTATGAGGACGTGTGCGTGCTCGCCTCCCCTATGACGTACCGCAAAAAGAGCAACCCCTTGGTAGCGCACCGTCCCGACATGGGCCACCTCGTTCCCGAAGCGAAAGAGACATGCCGGGCGTTCGGCTTCGGCTATCGCGAGATAGCAGACTACGGCGAGGCGGAAGGGGCAGACGTCTACCTGGTCTGCGGCGCCGGAATCATCCCGCAAGGGTTCGTCGATTCCCACCGGATAGTGAATGCCCATCCTGGTTACATCCCCCTCGCCCGGGGGCTCGACGCTCTCAAATGGGCGGTGCTCGAAGGGCTTCCCGTAGGAGCGACAACCCACTTTCTCGGCAACGAGGTGGATGCGGGCGAGGTGATCGAGCGCAGGGAACTGGAGATACGCTCGTCGGAATCGTTCTTCGAGCTGGGCATGCGGGTCTACAGGACCGAGGTGGACATGCTCGTAAGAGCGTTGGAGAAGCTGGACGAGCCGCATGAGTTCATTGCCTCGGGAGGCACCATCCTCCATCGCAGGATGCCGAGGGACCTCGAACTCGAAATGCTCCGCGAATACGAGTCCATAGTGTCGGAAGTGGAAGGAAGATGATGCAGTTCAGGGATCTTGGCGCGCAGTACGCCGCGCTGAAAGACGGTATCGACGCGGGCATCGCCCGCGTGTTGGAGCATGGCCGCTACATCGGCGGCCCTGAGGTGGCTGAGCTGGAGGCCCGCCTCGCCGGCTACGTCGGCGCCAGGCACTGCGTGACGTGCGCGAACGGCACGGACGCCCTGCAGCTCGCCCTCATGGCGTGGGGCGTCGGGCCGGGCGATGCGGTGCTCGTGCCCGACTTCACGTTCTTCGCGAGCGGGGAGGCGCCGGCGCTCCTGGGCGCGACGCCCGTGTTCGTCGACGTCGACGAGCGCACGTTCAACCTCGACGCCGCGAAGCTCGAGGAGGCGGTGCGGTTCGTCGAGAGGGAGACGGACCTCGTCCCCAGGGTCGTTGTGGCCGTGGACCTGTTCGGCCTGCCGGCGGACTACCCGGCGATACGGAAGGTGTGCGAGCGGCACGGCCTGCTCCTGCTCGAGGACGGCGCGCAGGGCTTCGGCGGCTCGATCGACGGAAGGATGGCGTGCTCGTTCGGCGACGTCTCCACGACCAGCTTCTTCCCGGCGAAGCCGCTGGGCTGCTACGGCGACGGCGGCGCGGTGTTCACCGACTCCGACGAATGGGCGGAGCTGGTCCGCAGCTACGCCGTGCACGGCAAGGGCTCGATGAAGTACGACAACGTGCGCGTGGGCGTGAACAGCCGCCTCGACACGCTCCAGGCGGCGGTGCTGCTGGCGAAGCTCGACGCGTTCGAGGGCGAGCTGGACGCCGTGAACGAGGCGGCTGCCCTCTACTCCGGGGCCCTCGCCGAAAGCGGCCTCGCCTTGCCGGAGGTCCCGGAGGGGTATCGCAGCTCGTGGGCCCAGTACACCGTGCGGCTGCCCGAGGGCCTCGACCGCGACGCCCTGCAGGCCGCGCTCAAGGAGCGGGGCGTTCCGACGATGGTCTACTATCCCAAGCCCATGCACGGGCAGGGGGCGTTCGAGGGCGCGCATCTGTGCCCCGACGGCTGCCCCGTGACGAAGCGCTTGTGCGAGACGGTGTTGAGCCTGCCGATGGGGCCGTACCTGACTGCCGACGAAGTCTTATCGGCAGTTCACTTCATTGACAAATGGCTTGTTGAATGAGCGTTGTGGCCGAAAAGGCGAAACTTCTCTTTTCGAGGGGCTTCTTCCACATCTTTGGCGCAAACGTTGTAAATAAAATTGTTACGTTTGCGACCAACATTGCGATCGTCTGGTTCCTTTCGAAAGACTCATACGGTATTTTTTCATATGCAAATAATATATATTCTTTCGCATCGCTCGTAACGGGGTTTGGCCTTCTAAGTGGCATGTTCCAGCTTTGTACCGAAAAAAGGCCCGAAGAAGAGAAAAGTGCAGTATTTCGCTACGTTCTAACCCGAGGGCTGTTTGTTGACTTTTGGTTGGCGATAGTGATCCTTTTCGTCGGCCTTTTTGTCCCCTTGCCAATTGCGGAAGCTGGGAGATGCTTGGCTCTCTTCGCTCCGATGTTGATGCTGGACTTCTTGTTTCAATATGCGTCAATTGCGCTTAGGACGAAAAAAGCAAATCAACAATTTGCCAAATTGCAGACCGCGAACACCGTTTTGTATTTTTCGGCAGGTTGTATCGGTGCGTTCTTGAGCGGCATTGCCGGAGTCGTAATAGGAAGGTATGTAGCGTATATCCTGAGCCTTGCGTTAGCGAGTGTTTATCTGAAGGCATCGAAGCTTTCCCTAAGGAGGGCTCAGCCCCTCGACTTTCTTTTGAAGAAGAATCTTTGGGGCTATTCCGTTCCCACTCAGATATCTGCTGGAATAAATCAAATGACTTTCTTGCTCGACGTTTTTCTCGTTGGGGTTTTCGTTGGCAGTTCTTTAGATGTTGCAAGCTATAAAGTCGCAACGATGCTTCCTGAAGGCATGCTGTTTATCCCGACAAGCTTGATCATTTTTGTTTTACCCTATTTTGTTGAACATAATCACGACAGGGATTGGTTTCGGGAGAAAAGCCGAATCTTTATCGGTGCGGGAATGGTCCTGTATGCGCTTTTGTCAGTGCTCCTCGTTGTCTTTGCCCCTCTAGTGATTAAAGTGCTGTGGGGTTCGGAGTACGTAGATGCTGTATTCGCCTTTCGATTGCTCGCGGTATGCTTTGCGTTCTCTGCTCTTCGAACGTCCTGCACGAATCTTCTTTGCGCCCTCAGGGCGGTCAAATCCAATCTGGTAGTGTCCGCGGTGTCTTTAGTTGTGAACGCTGCTCTCTGCCTGCTATTGATTCCTCAATATGGGATAAACGGTGCCGCTGCGGCTCCATTGGCGGTTTCCGTTGTCGCAGCGGGCATCTCGCTTTTTCTTCTTGATCGGGAGATTTCAAAAATATAAGCGAGTTGATAGGAGAAAATATGATTAAAGGTTTGGAAGAAGACAATCCGCCATCGAGTCTTTTTGAAAAGCTTCGAAAAACCAAAAAACCCTGGCATATTGTCATTCTCGGCGGCGTTGATGCGATGCTCGTGTTCGTACTGGCGAAGACATTCGGCGGGTTGGCCTATGATCGCAAATACCTCCAGGGCAAACATTTTGAGTACTTTTGGTCTCCAGGTTGGCGTTGGGTTTTGAACGGGATGTTTGCCAAGCTTTTTGTTGGAACGGGGAGGGGAGTGCCCTGGCCTGTTTCGCCGCAGGCGGTCGTAGGGAAAAACATCGATTTCCATGTGGACGATCTCAACAATTTTCAAGGTGCGAGTCATTTTCAGGCCTTCGATGATGCTCGAATCAAACTGGGGCGAGGAGTTTGGATAGCTCGCGGGTGTGCCCTCATCACAACGAATCACGACCTGATGAACCCCGACCTGCATACCGAGCCGCGAAGCATCGAGCTGGGCGACCATTGCTGGCTGGGGACGAACGTCGTCATCACCCCCGGCGTCGTACTGGGCCCTCATACGGTCGTCGGCGCGAACGCCGTCGTGACGAAGAGCTTTCCCGAGGGGTACTGCGTGTTGGGCGGGGTGCCGGCGAAGGTTATCAAGCGTCTCGACGATGAAGAGAAAGAAGACAGCTTATGAATCACGGGAATGGAAGGCATCAGGCGGAGCGTACGGGAAAGCGGATAGCGTATCGCCTTTCGCTTGTTTTGAACATCGTCCTCGTTGTCGGAATTCTGGCCTTCGGGGCGGTCAAGGTCGCTCCAAAGATCATGGCGATGGGGGGGGGTGGGTGCGACTACCATGGCAACCATTATTATTATTATTATGACTTCACCTCTCAATACGATCAGGCTGTTCGGATCGACAAAGCCGATATCTGCTTCGTCGGCGACAGCTTGACGCAACTCGGGCTCTGGAGCGAGTTCTTTCCTGGTCGCACTGTCATCAATAGGGGAATTGGAAGCGATGTTTCCGAAGGCGTTCTCAACCGCCTCGATTCTGTGGTCGACCACCGTCCGGATATCGTTTTCCTCATGATCGGCGTGAACGATTTGGGGAAGGGCATTCCCGAAGCCGAAACAGTGGGCAACGTTCGGAAGATCGTCTCATCGCTTTCAGCCAGCTTGTCTGATGCGACGATGGTGATCCAGAGCGTGCTGCCTGCGAAAGGGATAGCCGAAGACGCGATTCTTCGGTTCAATGAGGACTACAAGCAGATCGCTTCCGAGTTACGGCCCCGTCGAATATCTGGATCTCCATCCCCTCTTTCTTGTCGACGGGGCGCGCAACGACTCCCTCTATTCGGCCGACGGAGTTCACCTCGTTGACGTCGGATGCGAAACTTGGGTGAACGCGCTGCTCGATTGCCCTGCGATAAAACAAGGCTGGGCGTAGCCGACATGAAGGTGCCTCCGTCCCAATGATGAAAACAGATTATTGTGGAGAATGGGACCTGAATCTGGAAGCCAATGTATGCAAAATATTCTTTTACGCATGTTTAAATGCGGTTATTCACGAATGCGTTTCACGGTCTTAAAAAACCCTCAACTACTGCATTGAACGCTCCAGGGCTTTTGTGTGCCACGAAGTGATCCCCTTCCACGAAGGCGAGCTGCGCGTTCGGTATGCTGGCGGCTATGAGCCTCGTATGCGCCTCTTTGATCATGTCCCTCGTGCCTGCCACCACCAGCGTTGGCACCCCCAGCTCGGCCAGCTCAGCCGGGGCGATGTTCGGGTCGTTCACCATCAGCCCCAGCATCTCGGCCTTGCGGCGCGCCTGCTCGCTCCGTCTTCCGAAGAGCGACGCCGCCCGGTAGCCCGCCACGATGGGCAGCTGCACCGACGCCCTCACGCCCCGACCGTCGAGATTCGCCCCGTTCAGCACAAGCTTCCCGACGCGCTCGGGGTGTGCGAGCGCGAACACCAGCGCGATGTTCCCTCCGTCCGAGAACCCCAGCACGTGCGCCCGCCCGATGCCGCGCTCGTCCATGAAGGCCAGCAGATCGTCGGCGAACTGGCGGATGGTGAAGGGCGCCTTCCCGCGCGGCGACCGCCCGTGACCGCGCGTGTCCAGCGCGATCACGCGATAACGCGGGGCGAACGCGGCCATCTGGTGCTCGAAGTACGATCCGTCCTTGCCGTTGCCGTGCAGCAGGATGAGCGGCTCCCCGGTCCCTTCCTCGCGGTAATGCAGTTCAACGTCCATACGGGCTCCTTCTCGCTTGTCGAACGGTTTCTGCGCCTTCCTCGCGCTCGAAGACGGCCGTGCTTCGATCATCAAAGATCCAAGAACAGATCGGCAGCGGTCAGTATCGTCAAATCGGCGCGTTGGCGAGCCTTTTCCATGGTCGCCTCCGCGACGGGCTTTTTCGAGAAAAGGTAGGAGAAGCGCTTGTCGTAGCCGGGCACGAGCGAGGATCGCCGCTCCAGCAACTCGATGGCCTTCGTCTCGTTAAACGAGTTGCGCCATTTGCATTCAGCGAAAATCGCCCGCTTCGTCGCTTTGTCGGCGGCGATCGCGTCGATGTCGGCCTCTTCCCGCGCGACAGGATCGGTTCCCCACCAACGACCGAACGCCGATGCCGTGAACGGTAGGCGCCCCTTCCGGTTCGCGCGCGTCATCCATTGCAGGCAAACGGTTTCGAACTGAGCTCCCACGTAGGCGCTCAAGGCATCCCCGAACGCCGTTTGGCGTGCGGCTTCACGTCCCGCCCCGCTTTCGACAGCGCCCACGTTCTTGCTCACGAACCGATACCAGTAGGAGAAGAAGGGGTCGCGCATGGCGTACTGGCCCTTCCTCGATCGGTCGGGGTTCTCCCCGAACGGCACGCTTCTCTTCAATATCCCCAGGTTTTCAAGCGTTTTGAGGTATTTCCCAATCGAGTTGCGCTCCATCCCCGCGCGTTCGGCTATCTCCTTCGGCGCCGTCGCCCCGCTTCCGACCGCGTCCAGCACGGAGTTGTAAAGCGCTGGCTCGCGAAGCTCTTGGCGCAGCAGCATGAGGGGCTCTTCGTATAGCAGTCCTGATTTGCTGAAGAAAAGATCGGCGACATTGTCTTCGTAAGGCAGCTCGGCGTCGATTTGCGAAAGGTAATAAGGGGTTCCCCCGAACGTCGCGTAGTACTTGACCTTGTCCTCGATCGTGCAGCTCGGCAGCATGAGCGCGGCATCGAAGCAATCGAACGGTTGGAGTTTGATCTGGGCGGTTCGTCGGCCGTAGAGCGGGCTTTTTCGCCCCAAAACCTCGCTTTCCATGAACCCCTCGTTGCTGCCGCAGAGCACCACGCACACGTTCGCCCCCTTGAAGGCGTGGTCGATGGCGATTTGGAAGGCTGACGGCAGGGAAGGCTCCGCGGCTGCGGCGTAGGGGAACTCGTCGAACACCAGAACCAGTCGCTCGGGGGCGTCCTTGGCGCGCTCGGCAACAAATGAAAGCGCGTCAGCCCATGTCTCGAATGCGCCCGTCGAGGCGGGCAGATCGAAATGGGCGTACGCCGCTTGAGAGAACAGCCTCAAATTGAGGACGGCGCTTTTCTCCTGCGCCGTGAAGAACAGGCTTGGCTTGCTCTTGGCGAATTCGTCGATGAGCGTGGTTTTTCCAACGCGCCTTCGTCCGTAGACGACGGCCATCTGGAAGCCGTCCTTGCGATACAGCCTCTCAAGTGCCGCCAACTCGCTTTCTCGCCCAACGAACATCGAATGCGCCTCCTCCGAGTACTATGGAATCTATTGTGTACTTATAGGTATGATACTCGAAAGTACGATATTGTGGAAGGGGATGCAAGGTAGTCTGGAGACGTATCGATAGGGGTCGATCATTCTGCGTCAGAGATTCGTCGTATGCTACGCTTGCTCTGAGCTGTTTGTCGATTAAGGCTTGGAGGGTTGATGAGTAAAGAGTTTTCAGCAGATGGACTAACTGGTTTCGTGTGCTACAAAGGGGCTGATCGCCCGTTTCGCTACGACGCGGGACGTCTGTTTATCTTCGGAGAACTGTCGAATGACCCCAACTATCCAATGTGCCGTGCGTTTGAAAGGATGGCGTACGGTCCCGAGCGTGTTGACTGCGTTCTTTCGGCATCTCTCTCAAATACATCGGAAACGATGATGTTTCATTGTTTGGGAACTGTGGGGTTTTCTGGAGGCGATGATATCCTCCCCGTTGTCTCTTGCATGAAGCTTAGAGCTGGCATAAGCGGGTCGGGAATAGTCAGGGTGGTGTTTTCAGGCGATATCGTAGACTCTTTTTATCCGCCGGAGTTAAAGATAATAACGGAAAGCCCTTACGAAAACTACGTGGGCTTATCGCTTGGGGATCCTGAGAGCTCGGTAAGCGATTGCCAGGAGGTAACGGTAGGGGGTCGCACATGCTCCCTTGCGTTTTCTTCAGGGTGGGATACGACCGCTCGCTACCGAAAGATCAGCTTGCGATCAGATCTTTCGTTTGAGTTCGAAGAGGCTGTTGACCTGAAGTTTGCCGATAGGCTTTACGATGTGGTTTCCGATGCCTTTATGTTTTGCGTTGGTGGCACCCCTCCTCCGTTCGATGTGGAGTTGTTTTCTAAAAAAGAGAGCAAAGCAAGGTGCGAGCATGCGGGGTCGTACAGAAGAGAGCGCAAGGTTTCGGGTTGCAGAGTGCCTTTCGAGCATGAGACTCATTTCGATTATCGTTCGGCTGGATGTTTTTTTGGCAAGATCATCGAAAGTGTCGATAGCGGCGATATGTATCTGAGCCATCTCCCAGATTGCGCTGCGAACAGATCGATCGTTTCTATGGCGTACGCCGGATTGCTTTCAGCGGCATTCGAATGGGAGTTCTCTCGAGCTTTTGAGGATGGCGTTGCTCACAGCGATAAGGGGAGACGTGCGAAAGAGCTGATCCATGGCAAACTGAAGGAGCTTCGCAAAGAACATCCGAGCGACAGGAGGCTGCATGGCGAGATTAAACGAATCGAAAGGGCGCTCGACGGGGACCCTTTGCAGGCGAAGCTCCAACATTGCATAAGAAGCCTTTCGCCAGATGTTAGATCGGCGCTGGATAATTTTTTGAAATCTTGGAACTGTCCTATCGGAAGAGGATTCGGAGATTCGTTCGCGAAGGCGAGAATAAAGGTTGCTCATGGTGACCTCGATAAAGAGGTGGATGACATATGGGGCAAAGAGGTTTTTGTGGTGAAGAGGCTCGTCTACTGCATGCAGCTTAAGAACATGGGTGTTGATGCGGAGATTATTGCGGACGTTGTAAAAAGTATTCCTGGTTAAACGTTTGCTGATTCCCGTTGGTTCCGGTTATGCTGTTCGGGTGAATAAAGTTTTCGCCATACGCTTGGCGGCGATTGCGGGAGTTTGACCTTTGGCGGGTCGCGTCGAAGCGCGGCCTCGGACTGGATTGCGTTCGATTTCGGCCCTGTATCGTATTCGGGCGTTTTTGCACAAAAACTTGCGACGTTTAATGCTTGCTCGTCTTTCCTTCGGCCTCGTTTTCGCTCGGTGTCGCAAAATGCCAGGCGAAAATGCCAACGTGCCCGGTCTGTTGCTGTCACCTCGGCGAAGGGTGCTCTTTCGGCGCCCTCGATCATCAAACGTCGCGGGTTTTTGTGCGCCGCGAAGGGTTTTCGCTGCAGTTGCTGCACGTTGGCTTGCCGGCGTTCCGGGCTTTTCGTGCAAGCTGCTCTCCCTCAGCCGTCTCCTCGACCCCCGATTCTCGGATGTCCTGTCATGGGTGCCGTTTTGCGTCCAAATCGTGATTGTCCCAGCTTGGCGCGCGGCTGTGCTACACTTTCGAGCCGATACCACCTGAAAAACCACGGACGAGGAGGCACCGGTGCCCACGGCACGCGACACCACCGCCGCGGCGGAAGCCGACGGCCTGCGCATCGACGAATCCGAGCGCAAAAGCTGGACCGGCATCGCATTCATCCGCGCTGGCGGCATGTTCAGCGCGCCGACGCTCATGGTGGGCGCGGCGCTGGGGCTGGGGCTCGCGCTCAGCGGAGCGGCGCTGGCCACGCTCGTGGGGTTCGGCTTCATCGTTGCGTACATGTGCTTCGTGTCCATGCAGGCCTCCGACTTGGGGCTTCCCACGGCCTCGCTCGCAGCTCCCGCGCTCGGCCGCACCGGCGCGCGTTACCTCGTGTCGCTCATCGTGGGCGTCGTCACCATCGGCTGGTTCGGCGTGCAGACGGCCGTGTGCGGCGCCTCGCTGGCGCTTATGCTGGCCGACGTGTTCGGCCTGGCCGTGCCCGTGTGGGCGTGCTCGATGGCGCTCGGCGCCCTCATGCTGGCGACGGCGCTCGTGGGTTTCGACGGGCTGAAATGGGTGAGCTCCGTCGCCGCGCCGCTGCTGGTGGCCATCTGCCTGTACGGTGTGGGCGAGTCGGTGGCGCGAACCGGCAGCCTCGACGCGCTGCTGGGCTACGTGCCGCTGCCCGCCGACGCCATCGGCCTCATCGCGGGCGTCAACATGGCGGTGGGGCTGTTCGCGTTCGCGGGCGCCACGGCCGGCGACTTCGCCCGCTTCGCGCGCACGCGCAAGGACGCCGTGCTCTCGTGCATCGTCGGCGTCATCCCCGCAGCGCTCGTGGCGCTGCTGGCCGGCGCGGCGCTGGCCATCGTCACCGGCCAGGGCGACATCGCCGTCATCATGAACTCCATCGGACTGCCCGCGGTAGGCCTCATTGCGCTCGTGCTGTCGGCGTGGACGGTGAACGCGAGCAACGTGTACTCCGCCGGGCTCGGCTTCGCAGTCATGCTGGGGAAGGGCGAGGGCGGCAGCAAGCTGACCACGGCCGTCTCGGGCGTTGCGGGCATCGTGCTGGCGGTGGGCGGCATCCTCGGGCAGTTCGAGGCGTTCCTCACCGTGCTGTCGGCTTGCGGCCCCGCGCTGGCCGGCGTGATGGTGGCGGACTACTGGCTGGTGCGCAAGGGCCGCCCGGCGAACGTGCGCGTGCCCGCGGGCGTGTCGGCGGCGGGCGTGGCGGGGCTTGCGTGCGGCATCGCGGTGGCGCTCGT
>OFMK01001793.1_pt1 | contig 13953 bp, 18 predicted proteins | sample 1541781 | NCBI WGS metagenome assembly OFMK01 (sample SAMN04209250, study PRJEB22552) | human gut metagenome | biome: gut; material: feces | host: Homo sapiens | place: USA: Oklahoma
ACTACAATAAGTTTAATGAAGTGTTTGTATTATCACTGTTAATTTTAGCAACCAACATCATTGCGAAATATGTATTTCAATGGTTGGCAAATAAAAAAAGAAAAAATAAATAAGGAGAAGCAATTATGAGAAAGTTGATGAAGAGAGTATCGGTTGCAGTTATGGCAGCGATGCTTGGAGTAACCGGGTTGTTTGCGGCAGGATGCAGCAGCAAAGACAAAGGAAGTGACAAGGTTATTATTTATTCCAATGCCGATGATGAGGCGGTTGACGCCATGAAAAAAACGCTGGATGGGAATGGATATAAAGGAAAGTATGTATTCCAGACCTTTGGTACATCAGAGCTTGGAGGAAAATTGATTGCAGAAGGAAAGAATCTGGAAGCAGACATGATTACAATGAGTACGTTTTATGTGGAGAGCGCTCAGGAAAAAAATAAGATGTTTCAGGATCTTACCTTTGATCGGGGGTTAAATGATGAAAGCAAGTTTGAAAAATATGAATCTCCGATTACCGCACAGGAGGGAACTTTAATCTTGAATACAGAAGTTATGAAAGAGAAAAAGCTTCCGACTCCGAAGTCCATTAAGGATCTTGCAAAGCCTGTGTATAAGGGATATATTTCCGTAACAGATGTAAAGGCATCTTCAACTGCATGGTTACTAATTCAGGGTCTTGTATCTGAATATGGAGAAAAAGAAGCGCAGAATATCTTAAAAGATATTTATAAAAATGCAGGCGATCATATTGAAGATTCCGGATCCGGTCCGATTAAAAAAGTAAGAGCCGGAGAAGTTGCTATTGGATTTGGTTTAAGACAGCAAGCGGTAGCAGACAAGAAAGACGGACTTCCGATTGATTATGTTGATCCGGCCGAAGGAAACTTTACTTTGACAGAATCTGTGGCAGTATTGGACAAAGAAGACAGCGATAAGAGCAAATTGGCTATGGAAATGGCAGAGTGCATTATTAAAAAAGGAAGATCCGAGCTGATTAAAAATTATCCGGTACCGCTCTATAAAGGGGAAACAGAAGATAAAGAACAAAAATCAGGAAATCCAAAAGAATTTAAAGAAAAGCTGACTCTGGATTTACTGGAGAAACATCAGGAATTATCAGAGAAAGCAATGGGAAAATAAAAAAGTAAGAGGTAAAAGATGAAATACAAGTTGTTGACACCGGGACCGCTGACTACAACGGATACGGTAAAAAAAGTTATGATGTTTGATCATTGTACATGGGATGATGATTATAAAAAGATTACTCTGGATATCAGGAGCGGGCTGTTAAAGCTCGCCCATGCCAGCGAAGAAAATTATACGGTAGTTCTTATGCAGGGAAGCGGGACCTTTGGTGTGGAATCTGTATTGACAAGTTCCGTAGGAACAGAAGATAAGCTGTTAATTGTAGCAAACGGCGCATACGGAGAGCGTATGGAAGACATTGCAAAGCATGCGGGGCTCACGTATGCGGTTTATCATCAGGATTATGATAAAGTTCCCGATGCAGAAAAGATCGGAGAGATTCTGGATCAGGATGATTCGATTACACATGTATCTATGGTACACAGTGAAACCACTTCCGGTATTTTAAATGAGATTGAAGAGGTGACCAAAGTTGTAAAGAGCAAAAAACGTACGATGGTAATTGATGCGATGAGCAGCTTTGCAGGTGTGGATATTCCGGTGGAGACGCTTGGGATTGATTTTTTAATCAGCAGTGCCAATAAATGCATTCAGGGGGTTCCGGGATTTTCCTTTGTGATTGCCAAAAAAGAGGCGCTGATGAAAACCAAAGGACAGGCAAGAAGCTTATCTTTAGATCTTTATGATCAGTGGGAGACAATGAACAAAGACGGAAAATGGCGATTTACTTCTCCGACTCACACAGTGCTTGCGTTTGCACAGGCAATGAAGGAACTGGAAGAAGAAGGCGGAATTTTGGCAAGATCAAAACGCTATTATGAAAATAATCGGGAAATTATTCGTAGATTTGGTGAGCTGGGATTGAAAACCTATATTGATCTTGAACATCAGGGACCGGTTATCACCACGTTTTTCTTTCCAGAGGATGCAAAATTTACCTTTGAAGAAATGTATGCATATATAAAAGAACGGGGATATGCGATTTATCCGGGAAAAGTTACGGAGGCAGCAACCTTCCGAATCGGAAATATCGGAGAAATTTACAAAGAAGATGTGGACGCACTGTGCAATATCATGAAAGAGTTTTTGGAGGTACATCAACATGGGAAATAAGGTGGAAGCAGTTATTTTTGACTGGGCAGGCACGACGGTTGATTTTGGATGTTTTGCTCCGGTACAGGCATTTACAGAAGTATTCCGTGAGTTTGGAGTTGAGCCAACTATGGAAGAGGTCAGAAAGCCGATGGGGATGCTGAAAATTGAACATATTCGCACCATGCTTGCAATGGATCGTATCGCGGGGCTCTGGGAAGAAGTGTACGGACGCCCGTCTGAGGAATCCGATGTACAAAAAATGTATCAGGTCTATGAGAGTAAGCTAATGAGTGTTTTGGACCAGTTTACAGATGTAAAGCCTTATGTTTTAGATGCAGTTCATGAGCTTCGTGCCAATGGAATTAAAATTGGATCCACCACAGGATATACTGATAAGATGATGGAGATTGTCACAAAAGGAGCTAAATTGGGCGGATATGAACCAGATGCATGGGCCAGTCCCGATGCTGTTCATTCCAAAGGACGTCCATATCCGTATATGGTATTTAAGAATATGGAAGCTCTTGGCGTGATGTCTGTAAAAAATGTTGTGAAGGTAGGAGACACGGTTTCTGATATTCTGGAGGGAAAAAATGCAGGAGTAAAATCCATTGGTGTCATTGAGGGAAGCTCTGAAATGGGATTGTCTCAGGATGAATATTTGGCGCTTGATAAAGAAGAAAAAGAATGTCTCTGTAAAAACGTGGAAAAAACATTTTTAGAGGCAGGGGCAGATGCTGTTATTTTAAATATGTCGCAGCTTCCTGCATTGGTATTGAAATAATTTGGCGCTCCTAAAGTAATCGGCATGGTGACATGCCGATTTTATTGTGTCTGCGGAATGTATTTCCCGAATACCTGTTCTACCAAATCACAATATTCTGTAAACTCATGATATTCTTTCAGCTCTTCAAAACCTTCAATCATACCCTGATAGTACCAGCCCTGTGTGTTTTTATCTTTCATATGAAATCTTTGCCATAATTCTTCGCCAAGAATCCGATAGTCTCTGGAAATTGCGCGAATATTGGCAAGTTTATCCCCTAAAGCAAGGATTTTCGCATTTCTGGAAGCTTTGGTTTTTAGGAATTCAATGGTGTGACCTTTTCGTTCCAGCCATGTTTTGCTTTTGTCTTCACTTTCCTGATCGACATAGGAAGCAACGACATCGCCAAATTCCCGGCGAATATCTTCAATCGTAACATCTTTGCAATCCTCCACAACGTCATGGAGAACAGCGGCACACATCATCGTCTCGTCCAGTGTCATAGCCGCCACGATGGAGGCAACTTCCATGGGATGGATGATGAATGGGAGATTGGTCCCTTTGCGGGTCTGCCCGGCATGGGCATTGGTTGCATAAATAACAGCTTTTTCAAACATAAGAGGAACTCCTTTGGCGGTTTGTCGATACAATTCTTAGTTTTATGATAAATCATTTTTTTCAGGGGTTCAATAGAAAATTGAGGAATTATCAGAAAAAAACAGGTTTCATCCAAAGATTTGACAGGATGATTTTTAGAGAAATTTACACTCTGTTCCTTTAAAGTGAAAAAGTGTTGACTTTTTAAAATGCGGACGGTAAAATAAAAAGAAGAACTTAAGGAGAAAAAAGATGACAGACAGCAATTTTACCATTGGTTTTATTGGACTTGGACTAATCGGAGGTTCCATTGCAAAGGGAATTCGCAGAGTCTTTCCAAATTATAAGATGATTGGTTTGGATGAAGATGAGGAAACCGTGCGGAAGGCCTTAGAAGAAGGTATCATTGATAAGATAGCGGCAGATTGCAAAAAGGATTTTTCAGATTGTAGCTATGTATTTTTATGTGCACCGGTTCAATATAATATAAGGTATTTAAAAGATTTAAAAAATTCAATTCAGAAAGATTGTATTTTAACAGATGTGGGAAGTGTAAAAGGAGAAATTCATCAAGAGATTGAAGAACTGGGAATGGAGGCTTGCTTTATTGGAGGTCATCCGATGGTGGGCTCTGAGAAAGCGGGGTTTTCCTATAGCTCGGACCGTTTGGTAGAGAATGCATATTATTTTATTACGCCGACAAAACAGGTCAGCGAGGAAAAAGTTCGGGAATTTACCGGGTTTATTGAGGAACTTGGGGCTTTGACCATTATTCTGGAATATGAGCAGCATGACGCATTTACTGCAGCAATCAGCCATGTGCCTCATATTATTGCCGCAGAGCTCGTACATATTGTTAAAGAGATGGATACCGATCAGGGAATATTAAAGCAGCTGGCTGCGGGAGGATTTAAAGATATTACGAGAATTGCATCATCATCTCCGGTTGTATGGGAACAGATTTCTCTTTCCAATAAGGAGAATATCAAGCAGCTTCTTACAAAAGCAAGAAATCATATGGATCAGATTATTGAGGCGTTGGATCAGGAAGATCACCAATATTTGAACGATTATTTTAAAGAGGCAGGAGAATACAGGGATTCTGTGCCGGACAGCGCCATTGGTTTAATGGAGAAAAATTATGAAATCTTTATTGATATTCCGGATGAACCTGGTACGATTGCTACGACAACGACCTTACTGGCATTGAATCATGTCAGTATTAAAAATATTGGAATTATCCATAACCGGGAGTTTGAGGAGGGCGTCTTCAAGATTATGCTGTATGATGAGGAGTCCGCAAAGAAGGCAAAGAAGATTTTACGAGATAAGAATTATAGGATATATGAGAGGAAATAGATATGAAACTTACGAAAAGCAAAGGACTTCAGGGAGAATTATCCATTCCGGGCGATAAATCTATCAGTCACAGAGCCGTTATGTTTGGTTCACTTGCAAAAGGAACCACACGGATCAGCAATTTTCTTGCGGGAGCGGATTGTCTGGCGACAATTGACTGTTTTCGGAAAATGGGAGTTTCCATTGAACAGGAAGGTACAGAGGTTACCGTACATGGAAACGGGCTCTACGGTTTGAAAAAACCGATGGAGGTTTTGGATGTGGGAAACAGCGGAACTACAACACGGTTGATTTCGGGAATTTTGGCAGGGCAGGAATTTGAAACTACATTATCGGGGGATGAATCTTTAAATAAGCGCCCAATGGAACGGGTTATAAAACCGTTAAAAGAGATGGGCGCTAAAATTTCCAGTGTCGCTGATAACGGATGTGCACCTTTGAAAATTGAAGGAGCGAAGCTTCATGGAATTCATTACAACTCTCCTGTGGCATCTGCGCAGGTGAAATCTTGTGTTCTTCTGGCTGGGCTGTATGCGGACGGAGAAACCAGCGTCACAGAGCCGGCGCTTTCCAGAAATCACACGGAGTTAATGCTTCGTTCTTTTGGGGTAGAGGTGGTTTCCCAGGGAACAACTGCAAAAATTACGCCTCCAAAGGAAATGACAGCCACAGAGATTGCAGTACCTGGAGACATTTCTTCCGCAACCTTTTTTATCGTGGCAGGATTAATTACGCCAAATTCCTGTATCCGTTTAAAAAATGTCGGAATCAACCCTACGAGAGATGGGATTTTGAAGGTTTGCAAGGCAATGGGAGCGGATCTCACTTTAGAAAATCTTGTGGAAAATGGAGGAGAACCGACAGCAGACATTGTGGTGAAGACCAGCAGGCTCAAAGGCACTGTGATCGAAGGAGATGTAATTCCTACGTTGATTGATGAGATTCCGGTCATTGCGCTTTTAGCAGCTTTTGCTCAGGGAGAAACAGTGATCAAAGACGCAGAAGAGTTAAAAGTAAAAGAGTCGGACCGCATTGCTCTGACGGTAAATCATCTGGTGGAGATGGGAGCAGATGCAGAAGCAACGGAGGATGGCATGATCATTCGGGGAGGAAATGTGCTTCACGGAGCAAAGATTCACTGTCATTATGACCATAGAATTGCTATGACATTTTCTATTGCAGGAATGAATGCAGAGGGGGAGACGGTGATTGAAGATTCGGACTGTGTAGATGTGTCTTATCCAACCTTTTATGAACAGCTGAGGTCACTGCAAAGATAGAGAAACCGGAGTTTCTCCGTAAAAAAATACAAAAAGTAAGAAAGGAAGCAACATGGAAAAAAAATATTTCTTTTTTGACATTGACGGAACGTTAACAGATAGAGCGACAGGGGAGATTGTGCCCAGCGCCAGACAGACATTAAAAAAATTGGAAGAAAACGGACATTTTGTGGCGATTGCCACAGGTCGGGCCCATTATAAAGCTAGGAAATTTACAGATGCCAACGGGTTTAGAAATATGGTATGCTGCGGGGGAAACGGCATTGTGATTGATGGAATCTTGGTAGAGAATCTTCCGTTGGATAAAGAAGGATGCATCCGGATTATTCATCAGGCAGAAGAGCTGGGATACGGATGGTGTGTTGCTTTGGATGACAGCAAAGATGTTTATATGACCGATGACAAATTTTTAAGACAGGTTGGGAAGAGAAAAGAGCCGACACGCTATATTATTGACGATAATCTGGAAATTGAATCTGTAGATGCAATTTATAAAATTTATATAGCAATTCCCTCAGAGGAAGAAGAGAGGCTGACGACAAAGGAACTGGTTGGGCATCTGAGATTTGAACCGGAATATTTGATGTTCCAGCCGGACAATAAACGAGGCGGAATTTTAAATATGATGCAGCATTTAAATGCAGATATTAAAGATGTTGTTGTATTCGGAGATGATTATAACGATATGGATATGTTTTGTCCGGAATGGTTTTCCATTGCTATGGGAAATGGGTGTCAGGATCTCAAGGACATGGCAAATTATGTAACGGCATCCAATGTTGACGATGGAATTCAAAAAGCCTGTGAACATTTTCAGTGGGCATAACAGGGAAGAGGCAGGGAGGAAAGAAAAAGTATGAAATTAGGAAAGATGCAGTGGCTGGCGTTGCTTGTGGTCAGCGCGATGTTTGCAAATCTTTGCAGTCAGACGGTCATTGAGGCGGCAAACAGATCCGATACGGCGGTCGTGAGGAATTCTCAATTCATTGGAAGAACATCGTCAGATCAGGAGGAATACAAAGCGTTCTGGTTTTCTTTCTATGATTATGATGCTTATCGCGCCAAGTATAAAAGAAGGACTGCATCCAATTTCCGCTCTTATTTTACGGGAGTTGTGAAAAAGGGCAAGAGTCTGGGAATGAACCGGGTGATTGTGCAGGTTCGTCCATTCGGGGATGCAATTTATAAATCAAAATATTTTCCATGGTCAAAATATATTTCCGGGAAACAGGGAAGAAGCCCCGGGTTTGATCCTTTGAAAATTATGGTTGATGTGGCGCATAAAAATGGAATGAAGATTGAAGCATGGGTGAATCCATATCGTGTTACAACAGGATCTGTCAATTATAAAAAATTATCAAAAAATAACCCGGCAAGAAAATGGCATGCCAGAAAATCCACCAGAAGAAATGTTTTGTCGTATGGGGGAAGTCTGTATTATAATCCATCGAAAAAGGCAGTTCGCACGCTGATTATAAATGGGGCAAAAGAAATTGTGAAAAATTATCAGGTGGACGGCATCCATATGGATGATTATTTTTATCCGTCGTTTACAAAGCGAAATGTCAAAACTGCTTTCGACGCAAAAGAATATAAAAAATCTTCCTATAAAAAGAAGAAAAAAAGCATTTATACTTACCGTCGGGCACAGGTGAATACTTTAGTTTCTGAAATGAAAAAAGCGATCAAAAAAATTGATCCGACGGTTACTTACGGAATCAGCCCGGCTGGAAATATAGATAATCTTACAAGTAAATATTCCTACTATGTTGATATCAATCGCTGGCTGAAGTCTACGAAATATGTAGATTATGTATGTCCGCAGATTTACTGGGGTTTTCGGCATCCGACAGCGAAATTTGATAAGGTCACCAACCGTTGGGTAAAGGCGGCAAAGAGCAAAAAGGTGAAATTATACATAGGAATTGCAGTTTACCGCGCAGGACATTCTGTGGGGCAAAATCGTGCAGAACAGAAAGAGTGGCGTTACGACACCAAAATTTTGAAAAAACAGGTGGAGTACGGGCGCAGGAAAAACGTAGATGGTTTTGCATTTTTTGATTATCAGGATCTTAAGAGCAGGACCAGTAAGAAAGCGGTTGACCAGTTGAAAACCGTTTTAAAATAAAATTGGAACATCTTCAAAACTCCGGATTGCATTTTGACTCCTAGAAGTGCAGTCCGGAGTTTTGTTTCGCAAGCGGGGCGGCGCATCAATCCCGAAAACAGGTAATTATGTGCGTTTATTTCGTATCTTCTAAAAGTGCAGCCGATGAATATGGCTTTGTTCCAATGCCCCAAGAGGAAATGTCAGTATTACAGCTCCAAGACCACGGGAAGCACAAAGCAGTTCAAAATATGTTCCGGCTTTCTAACAACCGTTCCAGCCAAATTCCTCGAAATCAGCAATCACAGCCCTTTTTGATTGATTCAGAGAAAGAATTCCTCCGGGGCAAACCTTCACGCATTTTCCGCAGCCTGTGCATTTTTCTGTATCAACAACAAAATTCGCTTGATTCATGATAAAAGCCTCCGTTTCTTGTTTTTGTGCAACAACCTGATTACATGATTCCAAAGTTAAGATTTTCCACAGAAAATTGAGCGTTTGTGAAAGAGGAAGGTCAAAAAATTATATTGATAAAATATGAGAAGTATAATACTATATGACATATAGTATTAAACCACGAATAATATTGTTAGAAGTATAGAAGGAGGATGCCAATGGTTTTTAATACAGGAGCAGCGCTCTTAGATGCCGTTGTTTTAGCGGTTGTTTCAAGAGAAAGCGAAGGCACCTACGGATATCGGATTACGCAGGATGTAAGGGAGGTTTTGGAGTCAACTTTGTACCCAGTATTGCGAAGATTAAAGAAGGATCATTGTCTGGAGGTTTACGACAGACAGTTTGGAGGAAGAAATCGAAGATATTATAAAATAACGGCAGAGGGATCCGTGCAGCTTGATCTGTACCGGAAAGAGTGGAAGAATTATTCGGAAAGAATATCAGGGATTTTTGAAGGAGGAGAAAAGGTATGAACCGAAAAGAATATTTAAAAAAGCTTTCGGAACTTTTATGGGATCTTCCAAAAGAAGAAAGGGAAGAAGCTCTGGAATATTATGAAAACTACTTTGAGGAAGCGGGACCACGGAAGGAAGAGGAAGTGATCCGGGAGCTTGGAAACCCCGAGACAGTGGCTGCAATGATTCGGGATTCTGTCAGAGGGAACGAAGGAGAAGGGGAATATCGGGAAGATGGGTATCATAATCAGAAATATGAAGATTCCAATCCAGTGATGAGAAAAAGAAGAAAAGAAAGCTGGCATTTTAAAGGCGATCGAAATAAAAATCTGCTGTTGCTGATTTTAATTATTGTTTTAGCAGGAGGGTGGCTGCTTCCGGCAGCAGCAGCTCTGATTTTCGGGGTCGGTGGGGGACTGCTTGGATTGACAGGAGGAATGATCGGTATTTTTTTCGCACTTGGGGGAGGAGGCATCGGATTGCTTGCAGCAGGAATTGGAACCTTAGTAGCAGGAATTGTTAAGATGTTCAGTTCCCTTCCGTATGGTCTGATGATCGCAGGAGGCGGATGCTTGATGATGGCAGCAGGACTGCTTCTGGTGATGCTGTGGGTTTGGCTTATTGGATCGGTTTTGCCGAGGTTTCTTCAATGGATTGTTAAGATGATCCGCAGAATTTTTGGAAAAGGAGGGGAGAAGGCATGAAACGTTTTATGAAGATTTGTCTGGTGATTACGATGGCAGTCTCTATTTTGGGAATTGGATGTATCATTGCGGCATTTTCCATGGGAGCCCGCATTCCCGGAATTTCCGCACAAATCGGAAGAATTGCAGTCGGAACATCGGGAGTACAGGAATATCAGTTTGACCAGCAGAACATACAGAAAATAGATCTGGAAGCCGGAAGCGGCACGGTGCGTATTGTGCAGGGAGAGGGCGACAAAATTGTTGTAAGAAGCAGCCGTTCATGGATGAAGGCACAAAAAATAGAGACGGAGAATTAAAGGTTCAAAGGAAACGTCTTGGCTTCCGATTCTTTGGAATTGGCATGGGAGGAGAAACAACATTAACCATTCCAAAGGATATGTCATTAAAGGAAGTGTCTTTGGATTGTGGAAGTGGGGAAATTTCCGCAGAAAAGCTTTCTGCGGGAGAAGTCTCTATAGATTGCGGAAGCGGTGATATAGCCCTTGGTGGTGTTGAAACGAAGAAATTGGAGATTGATACCGGATCAGGGGATGTTGCGGTGAGGCTTGCAGGGGAGCTGCAAAATTACGATTATGAGATAGACTGTGGAAGTGGGGATGTGAACCTTGGAGGAACACACTTTGACAGTACAGAGTATAAATTAAAGGAACATCGGGGAAAATCAATTGAGATTGATACTGGAAGCGGAGATGTCACCATAGAATTTATCGGAAAGAAAGGAAAAGGAGAGGAGACCTTATGAGTGCAAAAAGATTATATAAATCCAGAAAAGATCGGTTTATCACAGGAGTTTGCGGAGGATTGGCGGAATATTTTGATGTAGATCCTACCTTGGTAAGAATTGTGACGACACTTCTTTGCACCACGGGAACCGGGTTTCTCATTTATATTGTGGCAGCAATTGTAATGCCGGAAAAAGTAAATTAAAGAGAAAAGCGCTCATATAAAATTTAGAGTAATTTGCATTTTTGTTAAGATTATGCTAAAATATAAAACGATCTTTGGGACCAAGTCAGGGAGACTTGGTTCTTTTTCGTGATACTGGGAAAGTTTTCACTTTCCTGTATCATAATTTGTTCTAAGATTAGGAAAATATTTATGAAAGAGGAGGAAAGATAATATGAATGCGCCGATTTTAATTGCCATGATTCTTTATATGGCGGTCGTTGTGTGGATTGGAGTCATTTACAGTAAAAAGAATAAGACGTCAGAAGATTATTTTTTGGGAGGAAGAGGTCTGGGACCGTGGGTGACCGCTATGAGTGCGGAAGCTTCGGATATGAGCAGCTGGCTGCTGATGGGACTTCCGGGACTTGCCTATGCGACAGGATTTAGTCAGGCAGGATGGACTGCAATCGGATTGATTTTGGGAACCTATTTAAACTGGAAAATTATTGCAAAACGTTTGCGGCATTACACAGAAGTTTCTGATAATTCCATAACTGTGCCGGATTTTTTCAGCAATCGCTTTCAGGATGACAAAAAGATTTTAAGCAGTATTTCTGCGGTAATGATTCTGGTATTTTTTACTGTCTATACGGCTTCTGGTTTTGCAGCATGCGGGACCTTATTTAACTCTGTTTTTGGACTGGATTACCGCGCAAGTATGATTGTGTGTGCTGCGGTGATTGTAATTTATACGTCATTGGGAGGGTTCCTTGCCGCAAGTACTACAGATTTAATTCAGGGGCTCTTAATGTCTTTCGCCATAGTTATTGTTTTGGCTGTGGGAGTGACAGCAGCTGGAGGAATCGGAAATGTGGTAGATTACGGAAAGAGCATGGAGGGCTTTTTTGATGTGATGAAATATCATGATCCGGCGACAGGGCATGCGGTTTCACAAGGTGTGATTCCGATTCTCTCTGGTCTTGCGTGGGGGCTTGGCTATTTTGGGATGCCTCATATTCTGGTTCGGTTTATGGCAATCCGCGATCCCCAAGAAGTAAAGAAATCAAGGAATATTGCAATGGTCTGGGTATTGATTTCTTTAAGTGTGGCAGTGTGTATCGGTTTTACAGGTGCCGCGCTGTATCCAAATGTTGCAGAACTTGCCGGCAACGGAAATCAAAGAATTTTTATTTATATGACAACACATTTGTTCCATGGCATTCTTCCGCTCTTTATGGCAGGAGTGATTTTATCAGGAATTCTTGCAGCAACCATGAGCACTTCAGATTCTCAGCTTTTGATTGCATCCTCTTGTGTATCGAAAGATTTGTTTCAGGGGCTTTTAAAACGGGAAGTGAAAGAAAATCATGTGTTAATGGTATCAAGAATTACAACTATTGTAATTGCTCTCGTTGGGATTGTCATTGCAATGGATGAGAATAGTTCAGTATTTGGTTTGGTTGAGAATGCATGGGCAGGATTTGGCGGAGCGTTTGGACCGCTGGTATTGTTTTCACTGTTTTGGAAACGTACCAATTTAAAAGGTGCGGTAGCCGGGATGTTAAGCGGTGGAATTACCGCATTGGTTTGGCCGTTAACTTTTGCCAAGCTGGGAGGTATTTTTGAAATTTATTGTCTGCTTCCGGCATTTATCATTTCCTCAGCTCTGATTATGATTGTGAGCCTTTGTACAGAAGAGCCGAGTGAAATCATGAAAAAACAATTTGATGAAGCAAAAAAATTAAGTCAAGAAGAAGTTTCATAAGATTCAGGGAGCAGAATGCTCCCCTTTTTTTGTATTTTTCTATGGAATCTGCACACTCTAATACCGTAAACATAAAATGATATTACAGAGAAAGAAAGGAGAAAATTGGTGGAGCGATATCATAATCGAGATTGTTCCTGTCAAAGGAACCGAATGAATGATGTAAGGAATGGTTTTGACGAGTCTGGACAACGGTGCGGCGGAGGCTGGAACCATCATCATGACGGTGTAGATTCTATGGCTCTTGCGATGCAGTATGTTCCGTGGCAGCATTGGAATCAGGTTTATTGTCCGGAGGAAGGATTGCAATACGGTACAATTTTTCCGGAACTCAATAAGCCGTTTTATGGAAAGGGGGCGTGTCGCAGGTGAATCAATACGATCAAAAGAAATTGCTGGATTATATCAATGCAGTTAGTTTTGCGTTGGTGGATACAACCTTATATTTGGATACGCATCCCAATGATTTAGAGGCAATCAATCATTTTAAGCAGTATCAAAGCGCCAGAAACAAGGCTATGAAAGAGTATGCCCAATATTTTGAGCCTTTAACCATTGATACTGCGGAAATTGGGGAAACATTTACCTGGGCAACCACGCCTTGGCCTTGGATGAAAGGAGGATGTTAGAGTGTGGAATTATGAAAAACGTCTGGAATATCCCATTCGCATAAAAAAGACAGATCCTCAGATGGCAAAACTGATTATCAGTCAGTATGGAGGGCCTAACGGTGAGCTGGGAGCGTCCATGAGATATCTTTCTCAGCGGTTTGCGATGCCTTATAAAGAAGTCTGCGGAGTTTTGACCGATGTTGGAACGGAGGAACTGGCACATCTGGAGATGGTTTGTACCATTGTTCATCAGCTGACCAGAGATCTGACACCGGAACAGATTGTTGCCTCAGGGTTTGATCAGTATTATGTTGATCATACAGCCGGAGTCTGGCCTCAGGCAGCCAGCGGAGAACCGTTCAGCGCCACAATGTTTCAGTCAGTAGGTGATCCAATCACCGATTTAAGTGAAAACCTTGCCGCCGAGCAGAAAGCCCGGACGACTTATGACAATTTGCTACGCCTGATCAAGGATCCGGATGTCAGAGATCCGCTGATCTTTTTAAGAGAGCGGGAAATTGTTCATTTCCAGAGATTCGGTGAAGCACTGAGAATTGTACAGGATCATTTGGATTCTAAAAACTTTTATGCGTTTAATCCGGCATTTGATTGCAGAGCAAAAAATTAAAAAATATAAAAAAGGACCATTTTTATGGTTCTTTTTGTATTTGTTTGCCCAGCATGGGCAAACTCTAACGGGTGTAAGTCCCGAACATGCCCAG
>OFMK01001799.1_pt1 | contig 13923 bp, 14 predicted proteins | sample 1541781 | NCBI WGS metagenome assembly OFMK01 (sample SAMN04209250, study PRJEB22552) | human gut metagenome | biome: gut; material: feces | host: Homo sapiens | place: USA: Oklahoma
ATAGACGAAGTTTTGTTTTATTCTATAGGAATTTTTTGTATAATAAGGATGAAGAAATACGAAGAAAAGGAGAAAAAAGATGGATTATAATCAGTTGGCGCTGGAAATGCACGAAAAAAATAAAGGAAAAATTGGAGTTCGTTCAAAGGTAGCAGTAAAAACCAGAGACGATTTAAGTACGGCTTATACGCCGGGAGTTGCAGAACCATGCCGTAAAATTCGAGATCACAAAGATGATGTGTATCGTTATACTGCAAAAGGCAATTTGGTCGCTGTGGTATCGGATGGAACTGCGGTTTTGGGGTTGGGAGATATTGGACCGGAGGCAGCGATGCCGGTGATGGAAGGAAAGGCATTATTATTTAAAGAGTTTGCAGACATTGACGCGTTTCCGATCTGTTTGGATACAAAGGATACAGAAGAGATTATACAGACAGTAAAAAATATTGCGCCGTGCTTTGGAGGAATCAACCTAGAGGACATTTCCGCACCGAGATGTTTTGAGATTGAGAGAAGGCTGAAAGAAGAACTGGATATTCCGGTGTTTCATGATGATCAACATGGAACGGCAATTGTTGTGGCAGCGGGACTTTTGAATGCGTTAAAATTGGTTGGGAAAACGATGGAAGAAGCAGAAATTGTGATTAATGGGGCCGGGTCTGCCGGTATTTCCATTTGCAGACTTCTTCTCCAATTCGGAGCAGGCAATGTTGTTCTGGTAGACCAAAAAGGTGCTCTTTGTCCGGGAGAAGAATGGATGAATCCTGCACAGAGAGAGATGGCGGAAATTACCAATAAAGAAAAACAAAGAGGTCTTTTGCCTGAAATTATAAAGGGGAAAGATGTATTCATTGGGGTTTCGGCACCGAAGATTGTTACATCAGATATGGTTTCTGACATGGCAGACGATGCAATTATTTTTGCAATGGCAAATCCAACTCCTGAAATTATGCCGGAAGAAGCTAAAAAAGGAGGAGCAAGAGTTATCGCAACCGGACGTTCCGATTTTCCAAATCAGATTAACAATGTTCTTGTATTTCCGGGAATTTTCAGAGGCGCTTTGGATGCCAGAGCCGGACAGATCACAGAAGCGATGAAAATGGCTGCGGCAAGAGCGATTGCCGGAATCATCGGTGATGATGAACTAAGTGAAGAATATGTTATTCCCGGAGCTTTCGATGAGAGAGTATGCAGGGCAGTTGCAGAGGCGGTTGCAGAAGAAAGTCGAAAATAGTGATTTGTATGAAAATTAAATACGTTTAAAAAGGTGAAAAGTTTGTTCATACAAAGCTTTTTTATGATATAATGCAAGAAATAAAAAAGAGCTAAGGAGAATTTAATGAAAACAAGTGGAATTTTGTTACCAGTTTTTAGTTTGCCGTCATCTTATGGGATTGGATGTTTTTCCAAAGAAGCGTATCAATTTGTCGATTTTTTGTCAGAAGCCGGACAACAGTATTGGCAAATTTTACCTTTGGGAACGATTGGTGCAGGAAATTCTCCTTATCTTTCATTTTCCAGCCATGCAGGTAGCACACTCTATATAGATTTAGAGCAGCTTCAAAAAGAAGGGCTGCTGACCCAGCAGGAGCTTGATCCGTATCAAGAGGAGAATACCGGAAAGGTGGATTATGATGCAGTGCGTGAAAGTCGGCATAAGCTGCTTCGCAAGGCATATCTCAGATTTTCACCGGATCAGGATTACGAAACGTTCAAAGAGAAGAATCAGGAGTGGCTGGATGAATATGTGTCTTATATGAAAAAGCGAAAAGAGCTGGACAGCGGGGGCTATTTTCGCTTTTGTCAATATTATTTTCAGAAGCAGTGGCTGTCACTGAAAGCGTATGCGAATAAAAAGGGAATTAAGATTATCGGAGATTTACCGTTTTATGTAGCATTGGAGGGAACCGCATTTACGCATCATAAGGAGTTATTTAAAGTAAATGAAAAGGGAGAACCAAAGGTTGTCGGAGGGTGTCCTCCGGATGCCTTTGCGGAAGACGGACAGATTTGGTCAAATCCGGTTTATGATTGGGAATATCACAAAAGCACCGGATATCGCTGGTGGATGAATCGTCTTCGTTACAATTTCCTGTTATATGACGTCCTGCGTCTGGATCATTTCCGGGGATTTGACGAATACTTTGAAATCCCGGCGGAAGACCAGACAGCAGTGGGCGGACACTGGCAGAAGGGGCCGGGACAGGAGTTTTTTCATGCGATGAAGAAAGAGCTGGGAAACCGGGAAGTTATAGCAGAGGATTTGGGATTTTTAACTCCGAGCGTATTTGAGCTTTTGAAAGAGACAGGGTATCCTGGGATGAAAGTTCTGGAATTTGCCTTTGGCGCGTGGGATGACAGCATCTACCTGCCTCACAAATATGAAGAAAATTGTGTCGTTTATACCGGAACTCATGATAATGATACGGTGGTTGGATGGTACGAGACATTGTCCGAGGAAGATCGGGCGTTTTTGGAGCACTATTTGTCCCACAGCACCATTGAGAGAACGGGAACCGTTCATCTTGACTTAATTTCACTGGCATTGGAAAGCCGCGGAAACATGGTGGTGATCCCATTGCAGGATTATCTTGGTTTAGGAAGTGAGGCAAGAATCAATACACCTTCAACGGTGGGAGATAACTGGGAGTGGAGAGTCAAAGAAGAACAATTGGACGATGAATTGAAAAAGTTAATTCTCAGATTAACGACAAAATATCGAACCATTTCGGAGGACAAATGTAAAAAAGAAGCTGTTGAGAAGCGTGAAGAATAATGTGAAAAAGAATAATCGCCGGAAGTGCTAAAAGGCACATTCCGGGATGGTAAGCAGTCGCCGGAGGCTTGGGTAAGCCCGGATTTTGGATCATCGCTATTACAAAAAGAAAAACGTGCCATGGCGGAGTCTGTAGGAAGGCTTTTTGTCATGGCACGTTTTATATCCTATGGGCAGTCATAACTGCAAAATGCTTTGGAGCGCAGGATATTTGTATACGAAATAATACCACAAAGGGATGTTTTTATCTTGCGTTTTGACGGTGCGGGTGCTATAGTACGAGGTGGATGGTATTCTTGGAAGAAATCATACCGACAAACACTGGAACATCACCGCACGAAAGCAGGTGATATTGTATGAAAGTAGGATTTATCGGAGCCGGAAAAGTGGGCTGCTCTCTTGGAGATTACTTTATACATCATAACATACCCGTTGCCGGGTTTTACAGCCGCACACAAGCTCAGGCATGTGAAGCGCAGAAACAAACACAAAGAAGTTATGTAGCATCCATTGATAAATTATTAACGATGAGTGATGTTCTGTTTTTAACGGTACCGGACGATTCAATTGAAGAAGTCTGGGAACAGGTCAAACCCTTTCCTTTAAAGGGAAAGTATATCTGTCATTGCAGCGGATCTTTGAGTTCTGCTGTTCTTTCTGGAATTGAAGAAACCGGAGCATACGGTTATTCTATTCATCCAATGTTTCCATTTAAGAGTAAAAAAACTGCATATGAAGATCTAGAGCAGGCATTGTTTACCGTAGAAGGGGACCAAAATCATGAAGAACCGATCCGGCAGCTGTTGTCTTTATGTGGGAATTCTGTTGTTTCCATTGAAAAAAAGGACAAGCCGAAATACCATGCGGCTGCGGTGTTTTCATCCAATTTGATGGTTGGTCTTATGAGAGAGTCTGTAAGTCTGTTAATGGAATGTGGATTTGATGGCTCCCAAGCCCTGGCAGCTTTAAAGCCTCTGGCACTGCAGAATCTTGAAAATATTTTTCAAGTGGGACCGGAGGCGGCGCTCACCGGACCGGTGGAGCGGCATGACGTTGAGACCATAAAAAAACATCTGGAAGTTCTCGGAGAACAAGAAAAAGAAACCTATTGCGTTCTTACGAGAGAAATCATTCAGATTGCAGAAGAGCGACATCCTGAAACAAATTATGCAGATATGAAACAGGTATTGGAGGAAGAAAAATGAAGGTTACAGTAAGTACATTGCAAAAAATGAAGGATAACAAAGAGAAAATTTCAATGTTAACCGCGTATGATTATTCTACAGCAAAACTGTTTGATGAGAGTGGAATTCATACAATGCTGGTGGGGGATTCTCTGGGGATGACGATGCTCGGATATGATTCCACGATCCCGGTTACGGTGGAGGACATGATTCACCACGGGGCTGCAGTGGTAAGAGGAGCCAAAGAGGCTTTAATTGTTGTTGATATGCCGTTTTTATCCTATCATACTTCAGTATATGATGCTGTTGTAAATGCCGGAAGAATTATGAAAGAAACAGGATGTACGGCGGTGAAATTAGAAGGCGGAAAAGATGTCTGCCCGCAAATTGAGGCGATAGTGAAAGCACAGATTCCGGTCTGCGCGCATATTGGGCTGACTCCTCAGTCTGTGAATGCATTTGGTGGATTTCGAGTTCAGGGAAAAAGTGAAGAAGCAGCAAAAGAATTAATTGAGGCAGCGCTGGCGGTAGAAAAAGCGGGAGCTTTTATGGTCGTTTTAGAAGGAATTCCGGCTAAATTGGCGTCTGTTATTACGTCGAAGCTGCATATTCCAACCATTGGGATCGGGGCAGGGGCAGACTGCGACGGTCAGGTGCTGGTATATCAGGACATGCTGGCGATGTATGGAAACTTTGTTCCTAAATTTGTAAAGCAATTTGCACAGGTTGGAACAGCAATGAAAGAAGCGGTTGCAGATTATATGAAAGAGGTTCAGGACGGAACGTTCCCGGCAAAAGAACACACATACGCAATTGATGATGATATTATAGAGAAATTGTATTAAACAGGAGCGGATTATGAAGATCGTTGAAACAATCAAAGAAGTACGAGAACAGGTAAAAGATTGGAAAATGCAGGGACTCACTGTCGGATTGGTACCTACCATGGGATATCTTCATGAAGGACACCAAAGCCTGATGGAAGCGGCAAGAAAAGACAATGATAAGGTGGTTGTCAGTATTTTTGTAAACCCGATGCAGTTTGGACCGACGGAGGATCTTGCTCAATATCCAAGAGACTTAGAGCATGATGCGGCATTGTGTGAGAAAACAGGCGTGGATCTGATTTTCCATCCGGAACCGGAGGAAATGTATGAGAAAGATTTCTGTTCTTTTGTGGATATGACAGGTTTAACCGAAGGATTATGTGGAAAAACAAGACCGATTCATTTTCGGGGAGTTTGTACGGTTGTAAATAAGTTATTTCATATTGTCACGCCGGATCGCGCTTATTTTGGACAGAAAGACGCACAACAGCTGGCAGTGATCAGACGCATGGTCCGAGATTTGAATATGGATATTCAAATCGTAGGCTGTCCGATTGTAAGAGAAGAAGATGGATTGGCAAAAAGTTCCAGAAATACTTACTTGTCAAAGGAAGAAAGAAAAGCGGCGCTGATTCTTTCAAAGACCATTGCGCTGGGAAGAGAGCTGGCAGAAACTCAGAAAGATGCAGCAAAGGTTCTTCAGGCAATGAGAGAGAAGCTTGAGACGGAGCCTCTGGCAAAGATTGATTATGTAGAAGCTGTGGATGCATTTTCCATGCAGCCTGTGGATGAGCTTCGGGGAGAATGTATGCTTGCGATGGCTGTATATATCGGAAAGACAAGATTAATTGACAATACATTAATTCATCAATAGGAGAGAAGAGAACAATGAAGGTTAGCATGTTAAAAGGGAAAATCCACAGAGCAACTGTAAAACAGGCAGAGCTTGATTATGTGGGAAGCATTACTGTAGATCCGGTACTATTAGAAGCCGCAGGGATTCTTGAATATGAACATGTACATATTGTGGATGTGAATAACGGAAGCCGTTTTGAAACGTATACAATTCCGGGAGAAGCGGGAAGCGGGATGATTTGTCTGAATGGTCCGGCGGCAAGATGTGTGGCAACCGGAGATAAAATTATTATCATTGCCTATGCAGATATGACATTGGAGGAAGCCCGGACGTTTGAACCAAAGGTGGTTTTTGTGGATGAGGAGAATCATATTTCACGCTGCACCAATTATGAGAGACACGGACGATTAGAAGATATGTAGGAGAAAACGATGTTAAAAGGAAAAACGATTGTGTTGGGCGTGACGGGAAGCGTTGCAGCTTATAAGATGGCGAATGTTGCCAGTAGGCTGGTAAAACAGGGATGCGAAGTGCATGTGATTATGACAAAGAATGCGACAAATTTTATCAATCCCATCGCATTTGAAAGTCTGACCAATACAAAATGCTTGGTCGATACGTTTGATCGGAATTTTCAATTTCACGTAGCGCATATTTCACTGACGGATAAAGCAGATGCTATGCTGATTGCGCCGGCATCTGCCAATATCATTGGGAAAATTGCCGGGGGGATTGCAGATGATATGCTTTCCACGACCGTTATGGCATGTAATAAACCAGTGCTGATTGCGCCGGCTATGAACACTAAAATGTATACCAACCCTATTTTGCAGGATAATCTTGCAAAATTGCGGAAGTTTGGGTACGAGGTGATAGAACCTGCAACCGGACATCTGGCATGCGGAACCAGTGGAGCAGGAAAAATGCCTTCAGAGGAAGTTTTGATTGCTCATTTGGAACGTCAAATTGCAAAAGAAAAGGATCTTGCGGGAAAGAAAGTGTTAGTGACGGCAGGTCCAACCATCGAGTCAATTGATCCGGTCCGCTATATTTCCAACCATTCGTCCGGGAAAATGGGGTATGCGATTGCAAAGGCGGCAATGCTGCGGGGGGCGCAGGTGACTCTCGTATCCGGGCAGACCGCTGTGGAGCCTCCAAAATTTGTGGAGGTTGTTCCGGTAATCAGTGCGGAGGAAATGTATAGGGAGGTCATGAAGCGAAGCGAGAATCAGGATATTGTCATTAAAGCTGCCGCAGTTGCAGATTATACGCCTGCCGATGTCAGTGACGAGAAGGTGAAGAAGAAAGATGGAGATTTATCCATCCCTTTGGTTCGGACAAAAGATATTTTAAAAACCTTGGGGGAAAAGCGCAAAGATGGACAGTTTTTGTGTGGTTTTTCCATGGAAACACAAAATATGCTGGAAAATTCCAGAGCGAAGCTGAAAAAAAAGAAGATTGATTTAATTGTTGCCAATAATTTGAAGGAAAAGGGAGCGGGATTCCATACAGATACCAATGTGGTGACGCTGATCACAGAGATGGAAGAAAAACAATTGCCAATGCTGACAAAGGATGAAGTGGCAGACGCACTCTTTGATTTTATCTTGACGAAAATGCAAACGAGCAAAAATCCTTGCGGAGAGTTTCTAAAAAATTAATAAAATATCGTTCAAATTCTGTTTTCTTTTGGCTCCTATGATATAATAACCTTGCGGCATTTTTATGACGCAAGGTTTTGACTTTATGATATAGCAGGTTCGAGGCAGTGAAAAAAAGGTTTGTTTGGGCGTATTTCTATATTTTAGTGAAATTATAAAAGGGAGCGAAATCAGAATGAAAACAGTAAATAAAGTTCGATTAATTTATTTGCCGGCGATTGTACTACCGATCTTAGTGATGATAGTATCAATCGCTGCTTTAGGTGTAGGATATATGCGAATGAATGACGCAGATATTTCTGCCGGAGCATTTGAGCGTTTCGTTAATCCCCTGAATACAATGAATAATCAGACCAAAGAAATCTATAAAGAAGTAGAAAAGAATGCAATGCTTCATCCTGAAATTTTTGAGGACGAAGCATATTTGAAGGCTTTAAATCAACGGCTTAAAAAGAAGGATTCTTATTTGATGATCCGAAAGAATCAGAAAATTGTATATCAGGGGAAAGCAAAAGTGGATTCAGAGCTGATTCGGAAGCTTCCGGATTATGGAAATCAGGACAGTGATCAGGATCGGGGCTTTTTTGTCAGCCGTCCGGGGAATTATTTGGTAAAGCAACAGGATTTCCAATATAAAGATCGAGGAAAAGGATCTGTCTTTATTATGACGGACTTGGGCACGGTGCTGCCTCACTACCGAAACATTTTCACACAACTGTTTTTTGCAGTGATTGGTGTGCTGATTTTAACCAGCACTTATTTATCATGGTTTATGTATAAAGAATTTATTGGTCCGATTCGACAGTTGAAAGCCGGCGCCGAACGGATTAAAGACGGAAATCTGGACAATGATGTGGTCATCAGAAGTGGAGGAGACGAGATTCGCGATTTGTGTACTTCTTTTAACGAGATGCGCGCAGAGTTAAAAGACTCTATTGACGCAAGAATTATTTATGAAAAGCAAAATCGTGATTTGATCAGCAACATTTCTCATGATTTGAAAACTCCGATTACGGCGATCAAAGGATACGTGGAGGGAATTATGGATGGGGTAGCGGATACTCCGGAAAAAATGGACCGTTATATTAAGACAATTTATAACAAAGCCAATGATATGGACGTATTAATTAATGAATTGTCTTTGTATTCAAAGATTGATTCCAATATTATTCCATACAATTTTGATAAAATAAATATTAACGCTTACTTTAAAGATTGCGTAGATGAAATCGGAGCAGATTTAGAGCAGAGAGGGATGTTGTTTTCATATCGAAATTATTGTTCTTCCAATGTTATGGTTACGGCAGATCCTGAACAATTAAAACGTGTGATTAATAACATTATTAATAATGCCTGCAAATATAATAATAAAGCAAAGGGAAAAGTAAGTATTACCTTGACGGAATTTGATCGGAAGGTACAAGTTGAGATTAAGGACAATGGAATTGGAATTTCCAAAGAAGATCTGCCGCATATTTTCCGCCGGACTTATCGGGCAGATATGTCAAGAAATTCTGCCGGAGGAAGCGGACTTGGATTGTCCATCTGTAAGAAGATTATCGAAGAACATGGCGGAGAAATCTGGGCAGAGAGCAAGCTGCGTGCCGGAACGACCATATTCTTTACGCTAAATAAAGTATTGGATCAGTCAAAGGAGAAGAAACATGAGTAAAGTTTTAATCGTAGAAGATGAATTGGCGATTGCAGAATTAGAAAAAGACTATTTAGAATTAAGTTCTTTTGAAGTTGAAATTGAGACGAACGGAGAAAAAGGGCTTGAGATGGCATTAAAAAATGACTATGATATGATTATCTTAGATATTATGCTTCCGGGTGTCGATGGCTTTGAAATTTGCAGACAAATCCGTGAAGTCAAAGAAATTCCGGTATTGATGGTTTCTGCCCGGAAAGAGGATATTGATAAAATTCGAGGTCTGGGTCTGGGGGCAGATGATTATATTACAAAACCATTCAGCCCCAGCGAGTTGGTAGCCCGGGTAAAGGCCCATTTAAATCGTTACCACCGCTTGGTAAATAATCAGATGGAAGCCAACGATATCATTGAAATCCGGGGATTAAAGATTGATAAGACAGCAAGAAGAGTGTATTTAAATGATGAAGAAAAGACATTGACTACCAAAGAATTTGATTTATTAACTTTTCTGGCAGGACATCCGAACCGTGTCTTTACCAAAGAAGAGTTATTTAATAAAATTTGGGATATGGAGTCTCTGGGAGATATTGCTACAGTTACGGTTCATATTAAAAAAATAAGAGAAAAAATTGAATCAGATACGTCCAAGCCACAGTATATTGAGACAATCTGGGGTGTAGGGTATCGGTTCAAAATGTAGGAGCATCTATGAGAAGAAGAAAAAGAATACCGATTTTATATCAGGATGACCAAATTTTAGTATGTGAAAAACCAAGGGGGATTCCGGTATCTGGCGATAAAAGCGGAGATCTTGATTTATTTCATCAATTGAAGAATCAGTTATTTTTGGAAGAACAAAAGAAAGGTGAGCCGGAGCTTTATCTGGTGCATCGCTTAGACCGACCGGTCGGCGGTGTTATGGTATTTGCCAGAACCAGACAAAGTGCCGCGGTTCTGGGAGAACAGATCCGACAGCATAAGTTTGAGAAAGATTATCAGGCGGTTTTAACCGGATGGCTGCCGGAAGAGACCGGAACTTTTCGGGATTACCTGTTAAAGGATGAAAAGCGAAATATTTCTTCGGTGGCTGCAGAGGGAACGCTCGGCGCAAAAGAAGCTGTTTTGGATTATGAGGTTATTGACAGAATGGAAGATGAGCAGGGAAATCAATATACATATTGTCTGATTCATCTGCAAACCGGGCGTCATCATCAAATTCGCGTACAGACATCGTCCAGAGGATTTGGTATTTGGGGAGATACGAAATATAACCCATTGTATCAGCACACGAAAAAAAAGTATCGGGAAATCGGATTGTTTGCAGCAAGGGTTTCATTTTGCCACCCGGTCACTCAGGAAAAGCTGAGTTTTAAACGAGAGCCGTCAGGGGAAGCATTTGATTTGCTGGAAATGACACAATAGCAGGAGAGATTATGAAATTTAGACCTTGTATTGATATTCACAATGGAAAAGTAAAGCAGATTGTCGGAGGCAGCCTTTTGGATCAAGGGGATTTTGCGAAAGAGAATTTTGTGTCGGAACATGACGGGGCATTTTACGGGAAACTGTATCGGGATTATCATTTATTCGGCGGACATATCATTCTGTTGAACTCTGGTGATTCAAAGTTTTATGAGCAAGATAAAGAGCAGGCGATTCGCGCTCTCAAGGCGTTTCCGGGAGGTCTTCAGATCGGCGGCGGCATCACTGCAGAGAATGCGGCGGAGTTTCTGGAACATGGAGCTTCCCATGTGATTGTGACATCTTATGTTTTTTCGGATGGCAAGATTCATTATGAGCGGCTGAGGGAACTAAAAACAATCGTGGGAAGAGAGCATTTGGTTTTGGATTTAAGTTGCCGAAGGAAAAATAATTCCTACTATGTGACCACGGATCGTTGGCAGAAGTTTACGGAGGAAGAGCTGACAAAGGAATTGCTGGAAACTTTGGAGACCTGGTGTGCAGAGTTTTTGATTCACGGCGTGGATGTGGAGGGCAAGGCGCAGGGAATTGATCAGGAACTTGTAAAGTTGTTGGCACAGTATGAGGGAAACCCGGTTACTTATGCCGGCGGTGTAAGAAATTTTAACGATTTGGGTATATTAAAAATAGATGGGAAAGACAGGATTGATGTGACCATCGGAAGCGCTCTGGATTTGTTTGGGGGACCGATGGAATTTACAGAGGTCTTATCCTACTGTAAGCAATCCAAGGAGGTAGATTAGGATGAAACTATTATATGAGGCCAGCAATTTTACAATCCAAGTCCATTGGGTTGTTCCTTTTGCGATTCTGGGGATCATCGGACTATTGCTGGCGGTATTTGCGAAAAAACCGTTTTTCAAACTGTTATCAGCAGTGTGTCTGGTCATTTGTGCCATTGCGGCGTTGCGGTTTGCATTTGGATATATGCAGATTATTCACACCTATAAACAAGGAAACTACAAAAGTGTGGAAGGTTACGTAGAGAATTTTGTTCCGGCATCTTCAGGAGGCGAGGATCAGGAAGATATGGAACAGGAAAGTTTTGACATCAAGGGAGTCCATTTTTCCTATGGGGATCGATTTATTAAAAAATTCGGATACCATCAGCCGTCGACGCAGGGAGGGGTTATAAAAAAGGACGGACAATATATGCGAATCGGATATATTGAAACAGAAAATGGAAATGTGATTGTGAAAATTCAAGTAAGATAGGAAGCAGGAATAGAACCTGAAAGATATCATAGAATAATAAAAATCGCACAGGACAAAATCCTGTGCAATTTTTCTGTCATAAGAAGTTTGATAGATTGGATTGTTTTATTGTTTGCGCATATATTGTGCACTTTTTTTCGTTAATTTTGCACGCAAGCCACGTTTTTCCGGCTCTGGCGGAGCCACATTACGAAGATTTTTAATGTTGGTAATGTAAATTCCGCTGACAACAGCCTTGATTTCGGTTTTTACAGGAACATCATCAAAGATGGCTTCGTCACACAATAAAGGTGTGATTTTCGGTCCGATTTTTACTTTGACAACCGGAACTTTTGACAATTTCGCCCGTTTGGGAATGTTCTCTGTAACCATCTTCGGAAATCCCGCGTCCATGATTTTCATCCGCTTCTTATCTATAACCAGCATGCTGACGGTTTGTGCCATCTCATCTAACTGTGCTCGCTGAGCTTCCTGTTTGTCCTGCATTTTTCTGCCGACAAAATAAAGAACACCGAGAATAATAGCTACAATGATTCCAATGATTAATATAATCACCCATATATTCATGTTCTTCTCCTCCTGTTACATTTGAATATCTTATTCATTATACCATCTTTTCTTTAGATTGTGTTATGTTTTTTTCTCATTTCGATAATTTCTTCACGAATGGAAGCGCCCAAATGTTTTTGTTCAGAGCGTTCCAGGGTATCCGGGTCAATTGGCTGACCGAAGGTAATGTGAACGACCGTTGGTTTTACTTGAAAGCGGCGGTTATTTTCCAGGATATCTGCAGTGCCGGAAATGGCCATGGGAACAACCGGAACATGAGCTTTTAAGGCGGGGCGCAGACTGCCTTCCTTAAAAGTGTGAGGATCAGCGTCCTGGCTTCTTGTGCCTTCCGGAAAAATAGTCATAGAAAAACCATTTTTTAAATATTCTGTTCCTTCATTCATTGTTTTTAAACCTTCCTTGATATTATGCCGGTCTAAAAACAAACAGTTGATAAAACGCATCCAGTGACTTAGACAGGGGATTTTCTCCATTTCCTTTTTGGCAAAAAATCCGGTTCCGGATGGAGTTGCACAGTATCCGCATAAAATATCGTAGTAGCTGCTGTGGTTTCCCACATATAAAACAGCGGTATCCCTTGGGATATTTTCTTTTCCTTCGACAATGAGTTTGGTTCCCGCAAAGCGCAGACAAATACGAAATGCATTCATAACCATACGCTGTGCCATGGCAGAGCGCTTATGAGCCCGGTCGGTTTTGTTCCAGTGCTCAAACAATGGATACAATGGGGCTGTCAAGGTTAAGAAAAAGAATAGATAAATAATATCCGCTAAAAAACGAATCATAGGGGTATCTCCCTTCTTTAGTTTTTATGATTTTGATCGAGTAATTGGCGTTTCAGTTGGTAGAGTGGAACCGAAAGATCCACATATACCTCCTGAGGATTGATAAGGCGTCGGCTTTCATCCCATAATGTTTCCAGTTCTTTTTGACAATAGCTGCGAATCTCCATAGCAGAAGGATTTTCATAAACACATTGTCCTTTTTGAAAAATAGGAACGAGAAGCTCTTTCATAAAATAAGTGTTTCCTCGAATCGTTGACTTCTTCCATGTAGCGAGAGGGTCAAAAATCACAAGATCCTCGGAGTCATCGTAAGTTTCCCCGGTGAGACAGATTAAATCACCGCGGATTTTTCCGGCGTTCTTATCATAGATTCGGAAAACTGTTTTATCTCCCGGATTAGTAATCTTTGCCGGATTTTCGGAAATTTTAATTTTTGCGGTAAAGTGAGCTTCCCCTTGATGTTTGGATGCTGCGAGCTTATATACACCGCCGAATGCAGGACAATCGGAAGATGTGATGAGCTTTGTTCCAACGCCCCAGGATGTAATGGGAGCTCCCTGCAATTTTAAGCTGGCAATCAAGTGTTCATCGAGATCACCGGATGCAGCAATTACAGCATCCTCAAATCCCGCAGCATCTAGCATTGCCCGGGCTTTTTTGGTTAGATAAGCAAGATCCCCGCTGTCTAAACGAATCCCGTATTTAGCGGGCATTTTGCCTTCCCGGCGTAATTTTTCAAAGACACGAATTGCATTGGGAACACCGGAACGAAGCGTATCGTAAGTATCCACCAGTAAGGTGCAGGCATTTGGGTATAAGTTTGCATACGTGAGAAATGCGGTGTATTCATCATCAAAGCTCATAATCCAGCTGTGGGCATGAGTTCCGAGAATGGGAAGATCAAAACATTTTC
>OFMK01001806.1_pt1 | contig 13859 bp, 14 predicted proteins | sample 1541781 | NCBI WGS metagenome assembly OFMK01 (sample SAMN04209250, study PRJEB22552) | human gut metagenome | biome: gut; material: feces | host: Homo sapiens | place: USA: Oklahoma
CGGCCATCGGCCGCGCCCTTTGCAGAAGGCCCGCTGTGCTCTGAATGGATTTATGGGAAGATAAAGCTTTTACCGCCCCGCCGCCCGTGCACCCGGCGCTGCCGCAGGGAGCACGTCAGCGATAGATGCAATCTTCTATATGCGGGAGCAGGGTATAGATGGAATTCCCAATGAGCGCTTCAAAATATTCCTTATACTGATACGTTTTATTCCACCGGTCGATGGAAAACGGGTATATTCCATAGCGCCTTGTTGTGTCGATGAATCTTTTTTCCAAGATGCAAAAACCACTGGCGTCGGCAAGTGCATCGCAGAGAATGATCAGTTTGTCATAATCGTCATAGTCGAGGCCGTTCAGGAAATCCCGGATGAAGGCGTACTGCGCTGCGCTGATATCCTTCTTTCCGATGTCGGCTTCAATATCCTTGACGGGGAAGGAATGCGTCAGACAGATCCTTGCGACCTCGTCCCATCCCCGCGCGGCGGCGTAATCGTATCCGTCGATGATGTGCCTGACAGCGGCCACTCCGGTTCTTCGGCCTATGTCGTGCAGCAGCCCGCAGACAAATGCCTTATCGCTGTCCATTTTATCGCAGCGCCCGGCAATCAGCTCTGCCGCATGCGCCACATTTCTGGAATGTTCCCCCCAGGGACCGGGATTCAGTTCCTCGGCCTTTGCCAGTTCCTGGAGTGCGGTTTTTCGGTCCGGAAACATATCGGCTCCTCCTTTTGCACAAATGCATTTACAGCCTCGGCAGAGCCATGGGCGCTGCTTGGCGTATTTCAGACGTCGTTATTCCGCGCGCTCTTCGTTCAGCAGCCGGGCGGGTACGGTGATATCCCGCCGGGGCACCTTTTCCCAGGAAAAGCATGCGGCCAGCGACCGGAGCGGCACCGGTTCCGGCGCGGGCTGCTGTCCGGCCAGAAAGGCTAGCCAGCCCGTCAGCTCCGCGGGCGTGAAGCGGGCGCGCAGCGCACCCATGTCCAGGCTTTTTTCCCGCTTGGAGAGCCGGACGCCCTCCGCGTTCACCAGCAGCGGCAAATGGTAGTATTCCGGCGTGGGCAGGCCCAGCAGCCGCTGCAAAAAAATCTGGCGCGGCGTGCTGGAGAGCAGGTCCTGCCCACGCACCACCTGCGTCACGCCCATGCGCGCGTCGTCCACCGCCACGGCCAGCTGGTAAGCATAGATACCGTCCGAGCGCCGCAGGATGAAATCGCCGCATTCCCGGGCGAGGTTCTGCGAAAAATGTCCAAGATGTCCGTCTGTGAAAGAAACGGACTCTTCCGGCACGGCAATGCGCAGAGCGGGCGCGCGCCGCCTGCGCAGAGCGTCCGCCTCGGCGGGAGAAAGCCGCGCGCACCGTCCGCCGTACAGTACGGCGCCGTCGGAAAGGTGCGGCGCGCTGGCGGCGTGCAGATCGGCCCGGGAACAGAAGCACGGGTAAACGCGGGCATGTTCTTTCAACATCTGCAGGGCCTGTGCGTACAGTTCGCTGCATTCACTTTGAAAATAGGGGCCGTCCGGCCCGCCTCTCCGGCCGCCTTCGTCCCAATCCAGCCCCAGCCAGGCCAGGTCCTCCTCCAGAAGGCGCGCGTGCTCCGGCTTGCAGCGTCGGACGTCCAGATCTTCGATCCGCAGTAGGAAGCGTCCGCCCCGGCTGCGGGCGGAAAGCCAGGCCAGCACAGCGCAGAACACATTGCCAAGATGCATCCGGCCCGAGGGGCTGGGCGCGAAGCGCCCGCACACGTCAGTCCGTTCCCGCATGGCTGTTCTCCGTCCTCCGGACGCCGCGCGCGTTTCCTTCCTCCGTGCCGGGCGTGCACTGCGCCGAAAAGGCGCGCAGGTATACCGCGGCCGAGCGGGACATCTCCCGTGAAAAAACGCTGTTGTATTTGCGCGCGCAGAATGCCTGCATCCGCGCGGCATAGTCCACGTCCGCGCGGCCTTCGGCGGCCTCGCGCGCGCGGTACATGGCCTCGTGTTCCTCCGGCGTCATGCGGCGGTAACGGTTTTCCCGTACGATATACCGCGCGTCGAAGCGGGCGGGCTTGCGTCGCTCCCGCTGCTGCTGCGTGGGCCGGCCCAGCACCAGCATGGCAGCGGGCACGGCGTAGGGCGGCAGAGCCAGTGCGCTGCGCACATCCTCGCAGTTTTCCAGAATATCCCCGATGTAGCAGCTGCCAAGGCCGAAGCTTTCGGCGGCCACCACCGTGTTTTGTGCGGCGATGGCCGCGTCCGCCGCGGCCAGCAGCAGGTCGCCCTCCCGCGGCGGACGGGGTGCGCAGCCCGCCGCGGCAAAGCCGTCGTACCAGCGCTGGCAGTCCGCCACGAACACCAGCACCACGGGTGCGTCCGCGATGAAGGGCTGGTGGTCGCACAGGTCGGCCAGGCGTGCCTTCAGCGCGGCGTCGGTGATGTCGAGGATGGTGTACAGCATCTGGTTGCCAGCCGTGGGGGCCTGCATGGCCGCCTGGAACAGCGCGTTTTTAACAGCCTGCGGCACAGGCTCCTCTGTGAACACGCGGACGGATTTGCGCGCGCAAAGCGCATCCAGTGTGGGATTGCGGTCAAATTCCATTCAAAGCACCTCCGGCGCGGGACGGCACAGGGCTGCCGCGTCGCGCAGTGATCGTTCCGTTTCGGCGGCGCCCAGCGCGCTCAGCGGCACAGGCGGCACGGGCACGGCAGGAAGCGGCTGCAACGTGAGCTGATAATAGGAAAGACCCAGCCACCGGCCGTCCTTGTAGCCCGCGTGGGGCAGGCGCGCGGCTTCGGCAAAGCCCATCCGCTCGTGGAAGGCGGCGCTGGCCGGGTTGGGGTGTGTGATGAGCGCAAAGCAGTTGACGTAGCCCTGCCTGCGCAGCAGAGCCAGCAATGCGGTGTACAGCGCGGTGGCGGCGTGCCTCCGGTGTGCGGCGGCAGACAGGTATACTGTGACCTCGGCGTCCCAGTCGTAGCCCCGGCGTGCGGCGAAGCGACCGGCGTAGGCATAGCCCAGTACCGCGCCGTCCTCCTCCGCAAGCAGCCAGGGAAAGCCCGTGTCCAGATGCTCCCGCAGCCGTCCGGAAAATTCCGCCAAAGACGGCGCCTCGTATTCCCAGCTGGCGGTGGAATGCTCCACATAAGGCGCGTAGACCGCCAGCATGCCGCCCGCGTCCTCCGGGCGCGCCATGCGCAGTGTGATGCCAGGCATCGTATCCCTCCCGTCCCGGCCGTGGCCGGGGTCATGCCGCCGGGCGGCAGAGCCGCGGCGGTTCAAGAAATATTATACGGCAAAGCCCCCGCCGGCGCAATGCGCAGGCGGGGGCTTTGTAAAACAGACCGGCTGCCTCACCGGAAAGGCCCGCCGGAGCCGGAAAACCGAACAGGCTCTTGCGGCGAATTGAAAAAGAAAGGCTTTAAATAAAATCCTGCGAACGCAGGTCTCCACCCGGAAGGCACAGACGAAAGTATGATCAGTGAGTGTCCTGCAGGGCGGCCACGCCCTCCTCACCGGTGCGCACCTTCACAACATTTTCCACATTGTAGACAAAGATTTTACCGTCGCCGATGTGTCCGGTATACAGCACCCGCTTCGTGACGTCGATGACGCTGCGCACGGGCACCCTGCTCACGACGACCTCCACTTTCACCTTGGGCAGCAGTGTCACGTCCATGGGCACGCCGCGGTAGAATTCGCTCTGTCCCTTCTGCACGCCGCAGCCCAGCACCTGCGTCACGGTCAGGCCCGTCACACCGATGGAGGAAAGCGCCTCTTTCAGTGCATCAAAGCGGCTCTGCCGCAGCAGGATGACCACTTTGCTGATACGCGGCCCGGATGCGGGAGCGGCGGTGACGGTGGTGGTTTCCACCACAGGAACCGCTTCGTCGGCGCTTTTTGCCGGGACAGCGCCCTCAACAGTCTCCTGCACTTCCGGGCTTACCATGCCCAGCGACATGGGCGCAAAGTCCGCGTAGGCCGAGATGAGCCCGTGCTCGTGGATGTCCAGGCCGTCGATCTCCTCCTCGCGGGAAACGCGCAGGCCGATGGTCTTTTTCAGCAGGAAGAACACCAGTGTGATGGCAACGCCGACCCAAGCGCATACAGCCAGCACGCCCAACATCTGTACGCCCAGGAAGCCGAAGCCCCCGCCGTAAAACAGGCCGCCGTCCGTGGCGAACAGGCCCGTGAGCACAGTGCCCAGCGCGCCGTTGACAAAATGCACGCCGATGGCACCCACAGGGTCGTCAATTTTGAGCTTCTGGTCGATGAACTCAACGCCGAACACACTGCGAAGCCCGCGATCAGCCCGATAATGGCCGCGCCGAACGGGTCCACTGCGTCGCAGCCGGCCGTGATGGCCACAAGCCCGGCCAGAGAACCGTTCAGCGTCATCGAGACGTCTGGCTTTTTGTAACGGCTCCAGGTAATGATCATCACCACACAGGTTGCCACAGCTGCGGCTAGGTTGGTATTGACGAAGATGAGGCTGGCGTTCACCAATGTCTCGTCCCCCGTCATCGAAACGGTGGAGCAGCCGTTGAAGCCGAACCAGCAGAACCACAGGATAAAGCAGCCCAGCGCGGCCAATGTAAGGCTGTGGCCCGGGATGGCGTTCGCCTTGCCGTCCTTCGTATATTTGCCGATGCGCGGCCCCACCATCTTTGCGCCGATGAGCGCGCACAGGCCGCCCACCATATGCACTGCCGTGCTGCCCGCAAAGTCGTGGAAGCCCAGCTGGCTCAGCCAGCCGCCGCCCCAGACCCAATGCCCGCCGACAGGGTAAACGATCAGGCTTATGGCTACGCTGTAAATGCAATAAGAAAGGAACTTGGTGCGCTCCGCCATCGCGCCGGAGACGATGGTGGCCGCCGTGGCGCAGAACACCGTTTGAAAAATGACGAACGCCCAGGACGGGAACGTGCTGCTGTAATCGCCCAGGATGAACGGGTCGAACCCGCCGATCAACGCGCCGTCCCCCGCGAACATGATGCCGAAGCCTGCCAGCCAAAAGGCAACGGTGCCGAGGGCAAAATCCATCAGGTTTTTCATGATGATGTTGCCCGCATTTTTGGCGCGTGTCAGGCCGGTCTCCACCATCGCAAAGCCCGCCTGCATGAAGAATACCAGCGCCGCGCCCAGCAGCACCCAAATGGTGTCTACGGATGAATACATAATGACCCCTCCTCAATTTTTTACGCTTTTCAACCGCGGAAATACAACAAAAAAGGCGCCGCCGGATGTCCGGCAGCGCCTTCGCTGTTGTTGCATTCAGTTTACGCGCCGGGACGTGGCATGTCAAGCCCGCGGCGGCAAAATTGCGCCTTTGTACAAGGCGCATCCAAAATCAGACCGTAAAGTTTAGAATATATGCACAAGACCAAACAGACAAAAAACGCGGATGAAAATACAAATATTGGCGGGCCGTATAACAAAAAAGGAAAAAATACGATTTTTTTCCCGCTTGTTCACAACTCTGCCACTTTTTTTGTGTAAAATCGGGCTATACTAACAACAGAGCAGCACCGAGGCCATGCTGCGCGGCAAAACTGTTTGCGTATTCGCCCGGTTTGCGGTATCATAGAAAAAGTATGTAGGCCGCCGGACGCGGAAAGCCCGGCGCGGAAAAGGAATGATACCGGTATGGCAATATTGCGGACGATCGTGTGGTTTTTCTATTTCTTCGGCGCGCTCATCGTGCTTACACCGAAAATGAACGAGGCAAAGCGGCGCAAGGCCGCGGGGGATGAGAGCGGCTGCCGGGCCATCGTGGACAGATATGTGCCCATGTGGATGTCCACTCTGATGCGCATTGCCAGATGTACCGTTACGGTGAACGGGCTGGAAAACATTCCGAAGGACCGGGCCGTGGTATTCACGCCCAACCACCAGAGCGATTATGATATCCCCATCACGCTGGTGCATCTGGACAGGCCCCACGCGCTGGTGGCGAAGGTGGAGACGCTGAAGATCCCACTGGTGCGCACCTGGATGAAGCTGTTCGACTGTGTGTTCATCGACCGCAAAAATCCCCGCCAGGCTGTCACGGCCATGAAGGAAGCAGGCGCGCTGCTGGCGCGGGGCGAAAGTGTCATCGTGTTCCCCGAAGGCACGCGCAGCAAGGGCGACGCCATGGGCGAGTTTAAGCACGGCGCGTTCAAAATGGCCTTTGCGGCGGGTGCGCCCGTGGTGCCCGTCGTCATCGACGGCAGCTATAAGATTATGGAGGCAAACCACAACCTGATGTGTCCCGGCCATGTGACCATGACCGTGCTGCCGCCCATCGAGACCGCCGGGCTGGACCGGGCGGCGCAGAAAGCGCTGCCGGACGAGGTGGCCCGGCGCATTGCCGCGCACAAGGATAAAACCACAGCGCACTGACGCCGCGCAGCGGCGTATGCATAAAAGCGTGCGGGCAGGCCCGACGCGACACATATAACAGAAAGAGGGAAACACGTGTATGGCAAGCCCGCGCTACACACTGAACATCAAGCCCGAGGACCTGCAGCCCGAACAGCCGAAGCATGAGATGACCGGCAAGGAAAAACGGGAAAATTTCTGGTTCTATCACAAATGGCATGTGATCGTCGGCATCGTGGCCGCGCTGATGGTCTTTTCGTTCGTTTGGGAGATCGCCACCCAGGTGCATCCGGATTATACCATCGGCATCCTCACCACGACAGGTGTGCCCATGGGCACCGGCGAGGCACTGGCCGAGCAGCTCAAGCCGTATTTTGACGACCGCAACGGCGACGGAGAGGTCGTTGTGAGCGTGATGGAATACACCATCGGGAAAGACGCGGATTCCATCGCGGACCCCAACGTCCAGATGGCGAACATCACGAAGTTGTCCGGCGACATCGACGGCGGCGAGAGCATGCTGTTCCTTGTGGACGATATGGAGTATTTCCAGGAGCAGTATATGCTGTTCGCCTACAACGACGGCACATCTCCCGCAGAGGGCGAAAAGCCGGACTATGCGCGCATGGGCGTGCGCTGGGGAGACTGTCCGGCGCTCACGTCGCTGGAGCTGGGCGCGTCGGAGAACTTCGACGGTTCGCAGGGGTATGATTACCAGACATTTTTGCAGGACTACAAGCTGGTGCCCCGCGTTTATACGGGCACCAAGCTGGAAAAGGATGAGGACGCCGCCGCGTATTACGAAAAGGCGATGTCGGTGTTCCATACTCTGACGCGGCAGTGAACGAACGGAAAAGGAGGAAGGCGTATGCTTCCCTGGCAGTGGATCCTGATGGCTGCGGTGGCCGCGGCGCTGGTGATTCTGGGCGTGCTGGTGCTGGCGGCAGTGGCGGCCAGCCGTTCCAGGCCGCGCCCGGAGCAGCTTACGCCCACCCAGCGCACGCAGAACCCGTACCGCCGCTTTTACGGCGGTAGAAAGTAGGCGCGGCGCGCGCTGCTCTCTTGGAGCTGAGATAAAAAAGCCGGAGCCCGGATTTTCCCGCCGGGCTCCAGCCTCTTTTTATCGGTTTGCAATGAAGCTCATTCGATGCTTGGCTGTTTTTTGCGTCAAACAGGCTGCGGAGAGTCGTGCCGCCCGATGGAAAGCACCCCCGCGCAGTGGGAAAGCCGCGCGAAGGAAAGGCGCAGGCTGGGCAGAGCACCGGCAAGCAGCTGCGCCACGGCATAATCCTCGCCGCAGTCCCAGGCCGTCCCGGCCGCGGCATGGCAGGCATCCAGCTCGGCCTGCGTTTCAAAAGCCACGTCTCCTATCAGACATTCGCCGCCGGGGCTGAGACGGCGGGACAATTCCAGCAGGAACGCGGGTTTCCCGGCGTCCGGCACATGGTGGAAAGCATAGGTGCTGATGATAAAATCGAACGTCCTGCCCTCCAGCGCGGGGGGCAGGCCCCGTGTGAAATCATACAGATACAATTCTGCGCAGGGCATCTTGGTGCGGGCGGCGTCCAGCATATTCTGGGAAAAATCCACTCCGGCTACCGGATGGCCGGCCGCGTACAGGCGTGCTGTCAGCATGCCTGTCCCGAAGCCCAAGTCCAACACATCGGCGCCGGGACGGCTGTTCACACGGGCCTCGATAAGAGACAGCACCGCATCGTAGCCTGCGAAGGGATATTCCCCCGCATCGTGGGAATGGCGGACGCTGGCGTCATAACCGGCGGCCCATTCGTCGAAACCCTTGCTGTTGAGCATAAAAAACCTTCTTTCTGCCTGATAGAAAAAATGAAAGCCGCCCGCCACAAAAAGGGCAGGCGGCGAAAAGCTATGCGGCAGGGGCGGGGGCAGCCCCGGAGGCTTCCGGCGCAGCAGAAGAAGAGGGCGCGGGAGGAGGCGTGGAGGATGAAGGTGCGGGCGGACCGGAGATCATATCGCCCTTTGCACCGCAGCGGGTGCACTTCTTCCAGACAGAACCGTCGCTTTCTGTCAGCTGTCCGCTAAAATCATGTCCCAACGCAGGAATTGGAGTACGGGAGGTCTCCTGTCCGCAGGAGGTGCATTTGTATATCGTCACACCCTCTGAAGTACAGGTGGCCGGGGTCGTGGTGCCGGAATCCGGCGTATGTGTATGCTCCACAGTACGGCTTTCCAAAACCGCGCCGCATTTGGTGCAGTAGATATGCTCCTTGGTGGCGTCGCTGGGGTCTGCCGTCCAGTTGCCTTTGATATGGTTCTCCGTCTCGGTCTTGGGCGGGTTGGTGCAGCCGCTGGCCGTGCAGGTGCGCGTATGCGTGCCGTTGCCCGCGTCCGTCCAGCTGCCGAAACTGTGCGTGTGCTTATTTTTGAACGTCACCCACACACTGATGGATTCCAGCTTTGTATTTGCGGGCACGGTGAAGGTCAGCGTGCCGTTGTTCACATTTTCAATGCGTCCCTCGGTGCAGCCCCATTCCAGCGAATAGCCTCCCTTGGCGGTGGCCGTCACGGTGGAGCACGTTTCGCCGGGCTTCACCTTCTGCGTCAGCGTGCCGGACAGCGAGCCGCCGTCTTTGCCGTCCTTGATGGAGAACGTGACGGTCACGCCCTCGGCTTCGGAGCTGGACGAGCTGGAGCTGCTGGACGCCGCCTGCGGGTTGAAGGTCTCCTCCGGCGTGGCCGTGTGCGTGGGGATGGTGGTCAGCGCCGGGCGGCGGTCCTCGGTCTCGTAGGTGTGCGTGCGCACATAGTCGATCAGCGCTTTGGCGCCCTGCTCATTCAAATGCAGGCCGTCCTCGATCATATACGAAGCTCTGGCAAAGCCCGTGGCGGGGTCCTTCAGGGCTTCGCTGCTGTTCAGGAACCGGTAGCCGTCCTCCTTGGCAAGGTCCGCCAGAGCTTTGTTGAATTCATCGATGGCCTTCTGCGCGGCGGCCGCGCCCGTGCGCGTCTGCGCCACGGGCGGTACGGCGTTGATGATGATATCCGCGTAGGGCCATTCCTTTTTGATGGCCTCCAGAGCACTGCGGTACTGGTTTTTGAATGTGTCCGCAGTGGAATTGGTGTTATTGGTGCCGTATGTGATGACGATGCGCCGGGGCTGCATCATGGAGACGGCCTTGGCGACATACACCGGGCTGGATGAACCCTTGAAGTACATGCACGGCGTGCTGGTGACATGCTGGATGCCCATACCCACGGCGCTCAGGTTGTTCTGCCACGTTGTCAGGCCGTAGGCCACCAGGCGGTAGGTGTTGGAATCGCCCAGAAACATCGTTTCGTCAATGTACATCTGGCCGCCGTCCGCAGTCTCCGGCAGGATGGTGCCGTCGTAGGCCTGTTTGTCCAGCGCGTCCGCGTCCGGGTCATAGCTGCCGCTCTGGGAAGCGGAGACAGACGACGAAGACGGTGCGGACGAGGAGGCATCCACGGGCGCGGCGTCGGGCAGCAGGGACATCACAAGAATAGCGAGCAGCGCGATGATGAGCGCGGCGGCGCATACCAGGATGGCGATGTCGATGGGGCTGCCTTTCTTTACGCGGCCGAAAAAGCGCGCCAGCGCTTTGCCGGCCTTGCGGAAATATCGTTGGATCTGTTGCACGGCGTTTCCTCCTAAGATGGCCCGTTCGTGTACAATACGGGCATTCTAACGTTTCCATTGTACACGATTGTAACGCGGAAAGCCACCGTTTTCTTTCAAAAAGAACGGTGGCTTTTCGGGGTTTTCTTCCTGTTTGTGCGTTTTTTGCCAAAAAACGTCCGGTTCGGGCCTGTGACCCGGCCTCAGCGGGCGCGGGCCAGCGCGTTGTTTTGCTGGCGGCGCAGCTCGGCCAGATAGGCGGGCACCAGCATCACGGCTGCGCCCGTCCAGGCCACCGGGTTTGCCAGGCACACGCCGACATAGCCCAGGAAGCGAGAGAGGAGGATGGCGGCGGCCAGGCGCATGGCGAGCTCCACACCGCCGGAGATCAGCGGCATCACGGCGTTGCCCAGGCCTTGCAGCGCGTTGCGGTAAACGAACAGCACGCCCAGGGCCAGAATGAAAACCGCTTCGATATTTAAAAACTGTACCGACGCGGCGATGACAGCCGTCTCACCCGGGTCCACGAACCAGGTGGTGATGGGCGCGGCAAACAGCCATACCACCACGGCCGCGGCCAGCCCGGCAATGAGGTTGAGCACCGTGGCCTTGCGCACGCCGTCCTTCACGCGGTCCAGCTTGCCGGCGCCCGCGTTCTGCGCGGTAAAAGTGGCTGCGGCCAGCCCGAAGGTGAACGTGGGCTGCGTCGTCAGCTGCTCCACCTTGGAGGCGGCGGTGTATGCCGCCACCACCGTGGAGCCGAAGCCGTTGATGGTCACCTGTAAAATCATGCAGCCGATGGCCGTTACGCTGTTGGACAGCGCCGTGGGAATGCCCATCCGGGCAAGGCGGCGCACCATCGGGCCGTGCCAGGCCCAGTCGGCCCGGCCTGTGCGCAGGATGGGGAATTTTTTCAGCATATAGACCAGGCACAGCAGCGCCGAAACGCCCTGAGAAAGGATGGTGGCCCAGGCGGCGCCCGCCACGCCCATGGAGAACGTCACAACGAACAGAAGGTCCAGCACGACGTTCAGCGCGCTGGAGAGGCACAGGAAATACAACGGCGTTTTGCTGTCGCCCACGGCGCGCAGCAGGCCGGAGAACAGATTGTAAAACAGGCTCGCGCCCAGCCCCAGAAAGATGATGCCGATGTATGCGGCGCTGTCGCTGAAGATGTTTTCCGGCGTGTTCATGGCGCGCAGCATCGGTTCTGTACCAAGAAAACTGGCCGCCGTAGCCACGACGGTGACGATGAGGGACAGCAGCATCGTCATGGCCACGCACCGGCGCAGCCCGGCCTCATCCCGCGCGCCGAAGCGCTGTGACACCACCACGCAGAACCCGTTGGCAAGCCCGATGACAAAGCCCAGCACCAGGAACGACATACCGCCCGTGGCGCCCACGGCGGCCAGCGCGTCCACGCCCACAAAGCGGCCCACGATCATGGCGTCCACCATGCTGTAAAACTGCTGGAAGATATTGCCCACCAGCATGGGCAGAGAAAACCGGAGCAGCAGCCGCATGGGGCTGCCCGAAGTCATATCCGTAACCAAAAAAGCACCTTTCCTTTCCCGAAAAGCGGCGCTTCGGGCCCGTGTGCCCCGCGCCGCGCGGAGCCGAAAACAGCCCTGCACAAAACGCTATTCTAGCCCATCCGGGCACCGATGAAAAGCCTTTTTTTGAAATTTGCGATATTTTTCCGAATTGGACAAAAAAGCACGGCCCGGAAGGCTCCGGGCCGTGCTTTTTGCCTGTCTGCAGAGCTTATTCGCTTAGAATGCCCGCCTTGCGCAGCGCGGGCCGCACGGCTTTTGCAAGCAGCACGGACACTACCACGGCCAGCACCGCGTTGATGAGGGACGTGACGCCCTTTGTCACGAGCTGCGTCTGCACCGCGCCCAGAGCCTGCCCCTCGATGTAAAACTTCATGATGAAGGACTTCAGCAGGTACAGCGCCACATACGTCACGCTGCCCACGGACGCGCCCAGCACGTCCCGTCCCAGCGAGATATTACCGCTCCGGTGGGCGATGAGCCCGGCCAGAAAGCCGATGAAAAATTTTGTGATGAATGTGATCCAGCTTTCCGCGATGTACAGCGGATTCGTAAAGTCGAACAGCATACTGCCGAAGCCGGAGGCAAGGCCGCCCGTCAGGGGCCCGAACAGCAGGCCGGACAGCGCGCAGAACACATTGCCCAGATGAATGCGCGCTACCTCCCCGATGGGGATCTGTATCCAGCTGAATACGAATACCAGAGCGCTCAGCAGGCCCGTGACGGCCAGCCTGCGCACGGTGAACCGGTTGGATGTTTTTTCCATGAATACCACTCCTCTTTGTTTTTGCCCTGCGCCGCGAATTTCCGGTTGACAGGGCCGCCGCTTTCGCTTATCCTCAATTATAGAAGATTGTGAACTGATTAAAATACTCAATTTATGAATATTTTATAAGGTCAGATTGGAGGACAGGCATGGAAAGCTTTACGCTGGGCCTGATGCGCGGGGACGGCGCGCCGCTGTACCGTCAGCTATACCGCCATATCGTGGAGGAGATCGCTTCCGGCGGGCTGGCGGCGGGGGAAAAGCTACCCAGCAAGCGCCGCCTGGCAGCGGACCTGCGGGTGAGCGTTTCCACCGTGGAAACGGCCTACCAAATGCTGGTGGCGGAGGGCTACATAGCGGCCCGCGCGAAAAGCGGCTTCACGGTATGCCGCATTGAAAAGCTGGACGCACCCGTCCGTCCGGCTCCGGCCGCGCCGCCGGAACCGCCCGCAAAGCGCTGGGCCTATGATTTCGGCACGGGCAGTGTGGACACTGCCCTGTTTCCGTTCAAGACCTGGGCGCGCATCCAGCGCGAGACAGTCACCGCCCATCCGGAGCTTCTGAACCATGGCTCCCGCCAGGGCGATGCATCCCTGCGCGCGGCCATTGCCAAATATCTGCATGCTTACCGGGGCGTGGTGTGCGCGCCCGAGCAGATCGTGGTGGGCGCGGGCATCGAATATCTGGTGGGCCTGCTGGCCCGGCTGTTCTGCGCCAGCACCTTTGCGGTGGAAAATCCGGGCTATCCCCGCACGGCGCAGGTGCTGCGCAACAACGGCGTGCGCACGGTGTTCGTGCCTGTGGACGGGGACGGCATGACGCTGGACGCTCTGCAGGCCGGCGGCGCGCAGCTTGCGTATGTCACGCCCAGCCACCAGTTCCCCACGGGCGCAACGATGCCCATTGCCCGGCGCACGGAACTGCTGCGCTGGGCGGGCGCGGCCCCGGGACGTTATGTGGTGGAGGATGACTACGACAGCGAATTCCGTTACGACACCCGGCCCATTCCATCGCTGCAGGGGCTGGACCAGGCGGGGCGGGTGATCTATGTGAGCACCTTTTCCAAGAGCATGGCGCCGTCCATGCGCATCGGCTATATGGTGCTGCCGGTGCCTGTGCTGGAGATGTACCGTGCCGAATACGGCGTGTATTCCTCCACGGTGTCGCGGTTCGAGCAGCAGACGCTGTGCCGCTTTATGGAGGAAGGGCATTTCGCGCGGCATCTGAACCGCCTGCGCAGCGCCTGCCGCGCCCGCCGGGACGCGCTGCTGGAGGCGCTGTACGCCGCTTTCGGCCGGGATGGCGTGGCGGTGCGGGGCAGCCACACCGGGCTGCACCTGCTGGCCGCGGTGCACAACGGCATGACGGAACGGGAGCTGGTGGAGGCGGCGGCGCGGGCCGGCGTGCATGTGAACGGCCTTTCCGCCTATTATATGGAGCACCCGGAGGACTGTCCGCCCGCCACCGTGGTGCTGGGCTATTCCGATATGGACGAGAGGGCGCTGCGGGCCGCTGTGGACGCGCTGCGCTGCGCGTGGGGCGCGCGGCCTTCGGAATAAAAAGCAAACCGCCGTTTCCGCCGGACT
>OFMK01001808.1_pt1 | contig 13856 bp, 13 predicted proteins | sample 1541781 | NCBI WGS metagenome assembly OFMK01 (sample SAMN04209250, study PRJEB22552) | human gut metagenome | biome: gut; material: feces | host: Homo sapiens | place: USA: Oklahoma
CCGGCGATGTTTTGTTCCGTACAAAGGGCATCTTTCCCCTTATACAGTTTACTATTCCTATTGTAACCCAAAACAGGGCCCCGCGCAAGAGGAATTTGCGCAGGGCCCTGTGCGGTTTTAAGCTTTTTCCATAGGCCGCGCCGCGGGGCGGGCCCCTTAGCTGCGCAGGGCCACGCCCATTGCCGCCAGTGCGTCCAGCACCCTGGCCACGGTGGCTTCGGCCTCCTCGTCCGTCAGGGTGCGGTCCGGCGCGCGGAGAACAAGGTTATAGGCAAGGCTCTTTTGGCCCTCGCCCACCTTTTCGCCGGTGTACACATCGAACAGGGCAAGGCTTTCCAGCACATCGCCTGCCGCGGTGCGGATGGCCTCGGCCACGTTCGCCGCGGGCACGCCCGTCTCCATCACAAGGGCAAGGTCGCGCGTGACGGCCGGGTGCTTTGGCAGCGGGCGGAACACAGGCGTGCCGCCTCGGTGGGCGAACAGGACGTCCATATCCAGCTCTGCCGCGGCTACGCGCGGCTTCACGCCGTAGTTGGCCGCCGTTTCGGGGTGCAGCTCGCCAATGGTGCCCAGCCTGTCTTCCCCAAGGTAGATATCCGCGCAGCGCCCCGGGTGGAAGGTGGCACCCTGTGTGTTGGCTACAAAGCGGGGGGCGGGCGTTCTGGCTGCCGCGCACACGGCCTCCACCACGCCCTTCAGGGCAAGAATATCCCACGCGGGGCCATAGGCGGCCATCACCACGGTCTCCACCTCGCGGGGCAGCTCGTCCGGCCCGCCCTGCGGCAGATATATGGTGGCGTCCTCAAATACGGCGCACTCGGCGGCGCGCGCGTTGTAGTTGCGCGCCACGATGTCCATAATGCTGGGCAGGGCGGTGGTGCGCATCACGCTGGTGTCCTCGCCCAGCGGGTTTGCAATCACCACAGGGCTGCGCAGCGGGCTCTGCGCAGGCAGACGGATGGCGTCAAACGCCTTTCGGCTGTAAAAAGAGAAACTTTCGGTCTCGTACAGGCCGTAGCCCACCAGCCAGTCCAGCACGTTCTCGCGGAAGGTCTGGCGCGGCGTGGGCCGGGCCGACGCCACGCCCTGCATGATGGTGGAGGGCATTTTGTTGTACCCCACAAAGCGGGCCACCTCCTCGGCAAGGTCGCAGTCGCGCTCCACATCCCAGCGGGAAGACGGCACAATCACGTCGCCGCCGTCCAGCTCAAAGCCAAGCGGAAGCAGGATGCCCTCCATCTCTTCGCGCGAGAGCTGCGTGCCCAGAAGGCGGTTAACGGCCTGGGGCCGCAGAGGCACGCGGCGCTCTTCGCGCCGGTGGGGCCACACGTCTACCACGCCGTCCACCACGTCGCCCGCATCCAGAAGCTGCACCAGCTCCAGCGCGCGCTGCAGGCAGCGCAGGCAGCCGTTCGGGTCCAGCCCTTTTTCATACCGGCCCGACGCCTCGGTGCGCATGCCCAGCTTTTTGGCTGTGGTGCGCACGGACGGGCCGTAGAACATGGCGCTTTCAAAAATGACGCTGGTGGTGTCTTCATATACGCCGGAAAACTCGCCGCCCATCACGCCCGCCACGGCAATGGGGCCCTTTTCGTCCGCTATCACCAGCATTTCTTCGCTCAGGGTGCGCTGCACGCCGTCCAGCGTTTCGATTTCTTCGCCGGCATTTGCATTGCGCACGGTGATGTGGCCGCCGTTCACATACTTGGAATCAAAGCAGTGCATGGGCTGGCCGTATTCCAGCATCACATAGTTTGTGATATCCACAAGGTTGTTGATGGGGCGCACGCCGCACAGGCGCAGGCGCTCGCGCATCCAGCGGGGCGAGGGCTTCACGCGCACGTTTTCCACCACAGCGCCCACATAGCGGTAGCAAAGCTGCGGGTTTTCAATATCCACGCGCAGCTTTTGGGCTGCGCTGCCGTGGCCGGGCTTCACCTGGGGCACATGGTCGCGGAAGGGCACGCCGAAGGTGGCCGCCGCCTCGCGCCCAAGGCCGCGCACAGAAAGGCAGTCCGGCCGGTTGGGGGTTATCTCAAATTCCACGCTCACGTCGTCCAACCCCAGCACGGGCGCGATGGGCGCGCCCAGGGGCGCGGGCTCGTCCAGCACCATAATGCCGTCCTCGCGCTGGCCGGGGAAATCGTGCAGGGTGAGGCCCAGCTCGCCAATGGAGCACATCATGCCGTCCGACTCCACACCGCGCAGCAGGCCGCGGCGTATCTCCTTGCCGCCGGGCAGGCGGCCGCCGTGGCGCGCCACGGGCACATAGTCGCCGGGCTTCAGGTTTGCGGCGCTTGTCACGATTTGAATGTCCTTCTCCTCGCCCACATTTATCCGGCACACAAGCAGGCTGTCGGCGTCCGAGTGCTTTTCTATATGCTCCACGCGGCCCACCACCACGTTTTCAATGGCGTCGGCCTCGCAGCCGTATGTCTCCACCTTTGAGCCGGACATCGTCATGCGCTCGGCAAATTCGTGGGGCGTGCAGGTGAAGGCGGCAAACTCTTTCGCCCATTTCAATGGCATTTTCATCGTTTCATTCCCCCTTAGAATTGCTTTAAAAAGCGCAGGTCGTTTTCATACAAAAGGCGCATGTCGTCAATGCCGTAGCGCATCATCACGATGCGCTCCAGCCCTACGCCGAAGGCAAAGCCGGAATACACCTCCGGGTCGATGCCGCAGTTTTCCAGCACCTTGGGGTGCACCATGCCGCAGCCCAGTATCTCTATCCAGCCTTCGCCCTTGCACAGGCTGCACCCCTTGCCGCCGCATTTGAAGCAGCTCATGTCCATCTCGGCGGAGGGCTCGGTATACGGGAAGTGGTGCGGGCGGAAGCGCACGCGCGTATCGGGCCCGTACAGCTTTTTGATGAACATCTCCAGCGTGCCCTTCAAATCGCTGAAGGTAATGTTTTTATCCACCACAAGGCCCTCTATCTGGTGGAAAATAGGGCTGTGGGTGGCGTCCACCGCGTCCGAGCGGTACACGCGCCCGGGGCAGATGATGCGGATGGGCGGGGCCTGCTTTTCCATGGTGCGTATCTGCATGGGGCTTGTCTGCGTGCGCAGCAGCACGTTTTCCGTGATATAGAAGGTGTCCTGCGTGTCGCGCGCGGGGTGGCTTTTGGGCATGTTCAGCATTTCGAAGTTGTAGTGGTCCAGCTCTACCTCCGGGCCGCTTACCACGTCGAAGCCCATGCCCAGGAATATCTCCTTCAGCTCGCCCAGCACCAGCTCAAACGGGTGGCGCCTGCCCTGCGCGGGGCGGCGGCCGGGCAGCGTCATGTCCATGGCCTCTGCGGCCAGGCGCTGCGCCAGCACGGCGTCTGAAAGCTGCTTTGTGCGCGCGGCAATGTCTGCCGTAATGGCCTCGCGCACCTCATTTGCAAGGGCGCCTATCACCGGGCGATCTTCGGCCGAAAGCCTGCCCATCTGCTTTAGAATGGCCGTCACTTCGCCTTTTTTGCCCAAAAAGCGCACGCGCAGCTCTTCCACCTCGGCTGCGCTGGCGGCCTTGGCAATCAGCTCGTCCGCCGTGGCCTTGATGTGTTCCAATGCCTGTTTCAACAAAACCTCTCCTTTTCTTTCCGGGACGAAAAAAGGCTTCGCCCCTGTGTTCTCAGGGACGAAGCCTGTGCGTTTCACAATGCTCCGCGGTACCACCCACGTTTTTGCTTCCAAGAGCAAACACTCTTTGCTTCTGTAACGGGAAGGGCCCGTCCGCGCCTACCAGCAAACGCCTTCAGCCCGGCCGCTCGAAAGTGAACTTCCGTCCGGCGCACCTGCAAAGCGCTTTCAGCCCATGGCGCTTTTCTCTTTTGCGCAGATGCTTCGCCGCGCGTACTCTCTTTGTCGCCGCGTTTTCTGCCTGTTATTATACAACGCAGCAGGGCTGTTTGCAAGGGCCGTTTTGAAAAAGGGCTATTTCCTGCGTTTGCCGGTTTCTTTTTTGCCGGCTGAAATAGAGTTTTGCATGGTTTCTATGCTTTTTTTGAAAAAGCGGGGCATGGGCGCGCCCATGGCGGCGGCATTTTCCATAATGCTGCCAATTTCGGCCAGCAGATACCACACGGCCACCATAGGCAGAAACAGTGCGCCCGGCAAAAACGGCAGTGTGCCGTGCGGCAGGTTTGCCGCCAAAAGCTGCACCGTCATATCCCAAAAAGCCGCCGCCAAAAGCATCAGCAGCGCGCCGCATTTTTTCCACAGCTTTTCGCGCGCCGTTTTCGAGGCCCATACGCCCTGCTTCAGGGCGAGTACTGTGCCGGTGGCAAAGTCGCAGCACATGGCGCATGCATATAACAGCAGCAGCCACCCCACCCAGCCCAGCCGGGCGGAAAGGAACCCGGCCGCCGCGGCAATAAATTTTTTATCATACTGCATTGAAAAAACCTCCTTTTGAAGAATAAGGAGGCAAAGCCCCGCCGTTTGTAAAGCAGGGCCGGAAAATTTTCAAAAAATAAAAGCAAAGAAGAGTTTACAAATTGGGGCAGGTTTTCTCCTTACAATACGAGCGCTCAAAATACTTCACATTTTGAAAGGAGAAATTTGTAATGGCATATGAAAATGGCAAATCTTATTGGTTTTTGTCTTATGGTGGTTCGGGCCGTGCGCTAAGCGTATACGGCAACAGCCAGGTTTCTCAGAACCGCAATGTGATTCTGTGGGATAAACAGGTGATTGAAGACCAAAGCTGGTATGTTGGCACCTACCCCATTAGCGGCTTTGTTCGAATTCGCACCGATTTGGACCAGCGCTATGGCTTGAATGTATGGCGCGGTGCCGATAACTATTACAACTGCGATATTTGCATGATAACCGGGAACGAGGAAGATTCGAAGCTGGATTTCATTACCGTAAACGGCAACGAAAACCTGTACCGTGTGAAGCTGTTGAAAGAAGATATGTATTTAACGGCAATGGGCACTGGCAACGGGGCAGACGTGCGCTGGAAGGCGTTGACACGCAATGACGATCAGCTTTGGAAGCTGGTAGAGTTCACCGGCAGTACACCAGACCCGGACCCTGATCCTGGTAATGAGGGCGGGGGGCAAGGTCCTTATGGAGATTATGTGTATCCGACTGTTTCAAGAGCGTGTAGTGGCGGTTATACTTCAAAACATCCAGCATTAGACATTCGTGATACCAGTAGTGACCACAATATTTATGCATTTGCCGATGGTATCGTTGCATATTCGCAGAATTCCAGTGGTCAATGGATGCCGGGAACTCCTGAAGGGAATGCGATGGAAGGTACTCTTGCTTCCATGGGGAATTGTATTGCCATCAACCATAACAACCCTATCACGACAAAGAATCATGCCTATGCACGTACTATTTATATGCATATGAAGAATAATCCTTCGCTTCATGCAGGGGATACTGTGAAAAAAGGCCAAATGATTGGTACAATTGGAACAACAGGCCTTTCCAGCGGGAATCATTTGCATTTTAGTCTGAGTACAGGTGACCAGGCTACACTTGCACCTGGACAGAATGGTTGGATTGGCATTTCGAGGTTACCGGATTTTGACCCCCGACAAGTATTGCCAGAATATTATATGGGTTAAAGACATCCCCGTCCTCAGCTTTGGCAAAGGGCGGGGATATCTTTTACAATTCTATTTCAGAAATGGAAAGAAGCGTATAAGGGAAAAAGGTGTATGTGTTGGAATATTGGAACTGATATTCCAAATAGCCTATGGGTTCAGGCGGCATGCCGTAATCCTTCCACAATAGTTCTGCTACAACGTGAACGATGCCGTCTTTCAAAAAGGCATGCTCCGGTAAAATGCGAATGTCTGTCATCTGGGCACCATACCCATATGGCATTTCCGCCATGCCCTCCGGGCATGAGGCCGAAGCAGTGCAGGGAAGAGAAAAGCCGTACATTTCTTTGGTGAGCGTTTCATATTCCTCAATAGGGTAACAAGAAGCACCCTCCGGTGTGCATATGATTTCCCTGCCGGCCTGCTCATACAAAATGCGCAGGCAACCACTGGCGGCTACCTCCATGCAAAAGCTGTTATTATCGTAGTAGTCTTTTGTAGAAGTAAAAGGCTCATTGAGCCAGCCTCCCAGATAGAAGCTCTCTATGTAAGAGATACAACCCGCAATAATCTCATCTTCGCTTAAATTTTCCTGCACTGGCAAAAATATAAGGCCACTGGAATCTGGCGGTGTAGAGGTGGCATCTTCCAACGAAGCTGAAGGTGTAGCGGGCCCGCTTTCCGGCGCGCCGCTGGCAGCGCCGCCCGGCGCAGGGGCGCATGCGGCAAGCAGAAGGGCAAGCAGGAGGCAGGCGGCTGTCAGTTTTTTCATAAAAGATGCACCTCACATTTCTGAATATTCAGGCGGCCTGCGGCAGTTCAACCGCATGGAAGGCTGTGCTCTGCTCCATCAGAGCCGAATCAGCTTGCAGAATGAGAAGAAGGGGGCTTTCTATCTCAAAGCAGATGCTGTAAACGCCGGAGAAGGCAGAGGCAGCTTCAAAGTCGCTTTCAGAAACAGAAAGCAAAAGCTGGCTGTCGTACCCGGAATATGTGCCGGAACCATGCCGCATACTGCCATCGGGGCTGGGGCAGACAAGTGAAAAAGTACCGTCTGCGTGAAGGGTCAATTCCGCATTCTCTGTTTCGGCGCGAAATGTTTTTTCGGATGAAAGACGGAACCCTTCGGCCTGCTGGATATTACTGGATAAAAACTGGTAAACACAATATGTTTGCTGGGAAAGATAACGAAAACGATAACTCACATACTGGGCATCCACTACGCCGTGGTCTGGTATATGCTTTTGAAGCAGGGCGGTAAAAGTGATAATGTCCCCCTCCAGCGTACAGGAATCTAGCAGTACAGAGGCTTCTGTGAGCGCAAAGTCATATCCGCGCGGCATACCGGCCATACCTTCCGGGGCACCCCAGTAGGGGTCTTCCCAATACAGCGAGACGCCGAACATCTCGCTTGTCACCTGTTGGCACAGCTCCAGCGGGTAACAGGGAATATCTCCTTGTGTATAATATGGAGTTTTGCCCTGCTGCTCATAAATAAGATTTAATTGGTTTTCCACCAGCACCTGAAACGGAAGCTCGTAGGCTGGGCCGTCATGTTGCTGCAGGTATTCCTCTACGGAGGCCATGTCGCCGTACAGCCATTTTTCAAAGCCAGTATCGGCAAAGAAAGCGATGCAGTTTTCAATAATTTCTTCCGCTGCGGCATCTGAATATTCAGAAGATGCAGAAACGGAATCCTCCGATGAAGCCGGGGGCACGGAGGGCTTACTTTCCGGCACGCCGCTGGCAGCGCCGCCCGGCGCAGGGGCGCATGCGGTAAGCAGAAGCGCAAGCAGGAGGCAGGCGGCTGTCAGTTTTTTCATCATACAACCTCCACGCATTCCGCACAGGCGTCCGTACGACCGTGCGGGCAGTTTTTTCTAATTATAGCAGATGCGCGCCGGATGGGGACGGTTTGACGCCACGGCGGGTACAGATGGAATTTTTTCGCTGCCGTCAGCCTCAGACTGTGGGAAATGAAAATTTTCACGCAGCACGCCGCAGGAGGGCCGGGCGGTAAATGCCGGGAAAAACTTCTGTGAACGAAATGCAAACTTCTGTGCCGCCCATGGCTTTTTCTGCGCGCGGGGGGTATAATGGAACTGCCGGGGCGCCTTTTCGGCGCGGCGGCATGCTTTGAAAAGCGGTGCGCGCAGGGACAGGCGCATGCCGGAAAGGGCGGGACGGCGCGATGATATACGGTATTGGCGTGGACACAGCCAGCGCGGCGCGGCTGGAAAAAAGCATAGCCAGCGCGCACTTTGTGCAGCGCGTGTTTGGCCCCGAAGAGCGCGCGCTGCTGCAAAGCCGCGGCCCTTTGCACCGCGCCCAAACGGCGGCGGCGAACTTTGCCGCGAAAGAGGCGCTGGCAAAGGCGCTGGGCACGGGGCTTTCGGGCTTTGTGTGGGTGCAGGCGCAGGCCCTGCGCGCGCAAAGCGGCGCGCCCTATTTTGCGTTTTCGGGCCAGCTTGCCGGGGTTATGCGGCAAAAGGGCCTTACGGCGCACCTTTCCCTCACGCACGAGGGCGGCTTTGCCACGGCTTTTGTGGTGCTGGAGCAGGCGGCCCGGCCCGCCGCACACACAATGGAGGAAACAGAATGATAACACCAGAGCAGATAAAACAGGATAGACAGATAAAAACGTATATCGAGCGCGCGGACGACACCCTGCAGGCGCTTGGTTACACCGAGCACAGCTTTGCCCATGTGACGCGCGTGGCGCATTTTGCGCAGAAGATACTGGAAGAACTTGGCTACGACGAGCGCACCTGCCAGCTTGCCTGGATAGCGGGGTACATGCACGACATCGGCAACGTGATAAACCGCATCGACCATGCGCAAAGCGGCGCGGTGATGGCCTTCCGCATTCTGGACAAGCTTGGCATGGAGGCAAACGAGATAGCCACCATCTGTTCGGCCATCGGCAACCATGACGAGAGCACGGCTTTCCCGGTAAACGCCGTGGCTGCGGCGCTTATTCTGGCCGATAAAACAGACGTGCGCCGCACCCGCGTGCGCAACCGCGACAAAGCGTCCTTTGACATTCACGACAGGGTGAACTACGCTGTGGAAAAGGCCGCCACCACGCTGGATGCGCAGGAAAAGGCCGTGGTGCTCACCCTGACGCTGGACACAGAGATGAGCGCCGTGATGGATTATTTTGAAATATTTCTGGACCGCATGCTGCTGTGCCGCAAGGCGGCGGAAAAGCTGGGCCTTTCGTTCCGCCTTGTGGTGAACGGGCAGGCCGTGATGTAAAGCTGAAACCGGGCAAAAACGCCCCTGTGCCGGCCTGCCCGGCGCAGGGGCGTTTTTTATTGGTCAGCTTTTGCGAAACGGCACCCCCCGGCTGTGCCGGGGAGAGTAAGAGGGCCTTCGATGTCAGCTTCGAGCGAAGCAAGACGGTATTCAATACCCAAAAGATGCATCACGCGACGGGAAAAAACGTTTACGGGGGGGCGGGGCAGGCGATGCAAAAGACAGAGCATTCAGCGCCTCCTGAGAGGCTTGCCGGCAGTATGCCCTTCCAGGGCTTACGCAACCCCCCGGCTTTGCCGAGGGGGGCTGACTCACGCACAACAGAGCATCCTGCACAAAAAAGACGCCTTGAAACCGGCATATTTGACAATATTCCGTCTTGTGCGGGCCTGCGCGGTGTGGTATCCTTTTGCATGTTAAAACAGGAAAGGGGAGGGCCGCTATGGAAAGCGCGCGCATCGACGCCTCCGGCAGGGCGCTGTTCCGGCTGAGCTGGCCGATTTTCATCGAGCTTATTCTGCAGCTTCTGGTGGGCAATATGGATCAGGTGCAGCTCAGCCATTTCAATGAAACGGCTGTGGCCGCCGTGGGCAATGCGAACCAGATTATCACAGTGGTCATTTTGCTGTTCAACGTCATCACGCTGGCGGCCATGATCCTCATCAGCCAGTACCGCGGCGCACAGGATATGAAAAGCGTGAACAGCATCTACGCGCTTTCCACAGCGCTGAACCTTGTGCTGGGCACGCTGCTGGCCGTGGGGCTTATCTGCCTGCGGGGGGCGCTGTTCCGCCTGATGCATGTGCCGCACGAACTTTGGGCCGAGGCGGGCGCATACCTTGTCATCACGGCCGCGGCGCTGCCGTTTCAGGCGCTGATGCTGAATTTTTCCGCCTTTCTGCGCGCGGGCGCGCGCATGAAAAGCATCATGCTCATCACCGGCCTTGTAAACGTGTGCAACATTGCGGGCAACGCGGTGCTTATCAACGGCCTTGGGCCGCTGCCCCGGCTTGGCGCCGCGGGCGCGGCGCTGTCCTCCAGCATTTTCCGGGTGGCGGGCTTCCTTCTGATGTACTATGCGTTCCGCCAAAGCTTTCCCGAGGCCAGTGCCTCCTTCCGCCAGCTTCGCCCATTCCCGGGCAGGCTGATGCGCAGGCTTGTGTCCATCGGCCTGCCCAGCGGCGGCGAAAACCTGTCTTACCAGCTTTCCCAGATGAGCTGCCTTGTGTTCGTGAACATGATGGGCACCTATGTGGTCACCACGCGCATGTATGCCGTGATGTTTGCAAACTGCATTTTCATGCTCATCTCTGCCGTCAGCCAGGCGGGGCAGGTGCTTATCGGCTACCTTGTGGGCGCGCGCGACCTGGACGGCGCCTATGCCTGCGGCATGCGCATCCTGCGCGGCTTCTGCCCGGTGAATGTGGGCATCAGCCTGCTGATGTACCTTGCCGCGGGCCCGCTGTTCGGCCTGTTCACGCAGGACGCGCGCGTTATTGCGCTGGGAAAGACGGTGATGCTCATCGAGGTGTTTCTTGAAATAGGCCGGGCGTTCAACATTGTGCTGGTGCGCGCGCTGCAGGCGGCAGGCGACGTAAGGTTTCCCGTTGCGGTGGGCATCGCCAGCCAGTGGGCCGTTGCGGTGGGGCTTGGCTATGTGCTGGGCGTGCGGCTGGGCATGGGCCTTGCGGGCATGTGGCTGGCCTTTGCCGTGGATGAAAACGTGCGCGCCGCGCTGTTTTTCATCCGATGGAAAAGCGGGCGCTGGCGCACGATAAAAACCGTGTGAGAACAGAAAACCGCGGCCGGGCGGGGCAAGCGGCCGTTCCCCCGCCCGGCCTGAGAAAAGGGCTTTCGGAAAAATTTTTCCGAAAGCCCTTGACTTTTGCCTTAATTTGTTATATAGTTAGTTACACAAGTAATGAACCAATAAACGTGGAGCGCAAAAAGCGAAAGAGACCGGTCTTATATCTCTGAAAAAGGAGGCGCAGACATTGACAGGAAATTTCAGCGACGGCACATCCATTTACCTTCAAATCGCAGAAATGATGGAAAATGACATCCTGCGCGGCGTGCTGGAGGAAGAGGGCCAGGCCCCCAGCACGAACGAGCTGGCCCGCGCGTACAGCATCAACCCCGCCACTGCGGCAAAGGGCATCAACCTGCTGGTGGACGAGGGCATTTTGTACAAGCGGCGCGGCATTGGGATGTTCGTTGCAAAAGGAGGGCGGCAGCGCATCATGCAGAAACGGAAAGACGCATTTTTTGAAACCTACGTCAAGCGCCTTGTGCGCGAAGCAAGGGCGCTTGGCATCACACGCGAAGAGCTGGCTGCCATGCTGGCAAAGGCGGGCGGCGAAAAGGGAGGAAACGAAGAATGAACAAAGTGTTGAGCGCGCAGCACATCACCAAAAACTATGGCAAAAAACAGGTGCTGCACGATGTGAGCATCGACATAGAGCCCGGCATCATCTATGGCCTGATAGGCCGCAACGGCGCGGGAAAAACCACGCTGCTCAGCATTCTTACGGCACAGAACACCTGGGATACAGGCACCGTCACCTACGGTGACGCACCCGTGTGGGAAAACGCGGCGGCCCTGGCGGACATTTGCTTTTCGCGCGAGCTTTCGCCCATGATGATGTTCGGAGAAAACACCTATAAGGTGCGCGATTACCTGAAGGCGGCGGCCACCTATTACCCCTATTGGGACGAAGCCTATGCGCAGAGGCTGGTGCAGCGCTTCGGGCTGGAGACGAAAAAGCGCATCTCGAAGCTCTCCAAGGGTATGCTGAGCATGGTTACCATCATTCTGGCGCTTGCCTCGCGCGCGCCCATCACCATTCTGGACGAGCCGGTGGCCGGGCTGGACGTGGTGGCCCGTGAAGATTTTTATAAGCTGCTTTTGGAGGATTACACCGAAACAGGCCGAACGTTCGTCATCTCCACCCACATCATTGAAGAGGCGGCCAACGTGTTTGAAAAGGTCATTGTCATGAAGGACGGCGCCATTGCCGAGGTGGCCGAAACCGAGGAGTTTGTGGGCTCGTTCAGCTTTATGACGGGCAAGGATGAGGACGTGGCAGCCGTGTGCGCACGGCTGGGCTCTTCAAAGGTGCTGCATACAGAGCATTTCGGCCGGCAGACGGGCGCGGCCCTGCGCGTGCCGCCCAGGCAGGCGCAGGCGGCGGCGGAGGGGCGCAATGTGGATATTTCGCCTGTGAACCTGCAAAAGGCCTTTGTGTATCTGGCCGGCGAAAGGGAGGATGCGCCATGCTGAAAACCACGCGTTTCTGCGTTTGGTCTTACCGCTGGGCCGTGCCCGGCATGATGGCTGTCATTTTCTTCATCTCGCTTATCAACCTTACAGGCTCGCGCGCGAGGGAGGGCATGACGGGCTATATCATCAGCATGGGTATTGTGTACCTGACGCTTATCCCGTTTCTTCTGTCTTTTATTCAGACGCCGCAGACGGTGCGCTTTGCCCTGACAATGGGCCAGACGCGCCGCAGCCTGTGGGCAGAGCTGCCCTGCATCACGCTGGCGCTGGCCCTGTTCGCGGACGCCGGCATGTGCGCTGTATTCGTGGTGCAGTGCCGCATTTTTCTTGGGCAGTGGCTGCCGGATGCCTTCGTCCCAGCTCTGTTTGCCCTGCTGGTGGCGGCCGGCGTTGCGCTTGCATCACTGGGCCAGCTTGTGGGGCTTTTGGGCTACCGGTTCGGCGGCTGGGGCTGGGTGAGCGGCTTTGCGGTTTTGCTGGTGATTATCGCGGCGGCGGTGCTGGGCGTTGTGCTTGCGCCCCACTCTGCGCAGCTCAGCCTGGTGCTGCTGTTTTTCGAGCCGACCAGGGCAGCGGCGGCCGTGGGGGCCAGCGCGCTGGGCGCGCTGGCGGTGTGCGGCGCTGTGCAGGCGGCAAGCTGGCTGCTTTTGCGGCGCATTGGTGTGAAATGAGGTGGCTTGAATGTTGAAAGCAATCAAACGGGAATTGAGGGGCGCTGTGCCCATGCTGTGGCTGGCGCTGGGCATCGGGTGGGGCTCTGCCCTGGTGCTGGAGGCCGTTGTCAATATCATTACTGCCTCCAGCGGGTTTCAGGATGACGGCTGGCTTTCCATAGGCGGTGTGGTGGCGCTGGGCGCCGTGACGCTGGTGTTTTTTGTCAGCGGGGTGGTGCAGTTTTCCTCTTCGTTCCAGCTTGCCATCACCATGGGCTGCACGCGCCGCGCCTATCTGTTCAGCGCCCTTGCGGCAAATGTGGTGCTGGCGCTTGGCGCTATGCTGGCCACATGGCCCATCAGCCCGCTGGCCTGGCTGGCAAAGCAGGCACTTTTTCCCGCCGCCCCGCTGGAGGGCGGCAGCCTGCACAGCGCCATGCCTGCCCTGTGGGTGTTTGAGGGGCACATCTGGATACTGCCGCTTATCGCACTGACGGCGGTGGCCGTCGGCGGGGTGATGGGCGGCGTGATGCAGCGCTTCGGGCAGGCCGGCTTCTGGGTGGTGTGGGTGTTCAGCATGCTGCTGGGCGCCAGTGTGGGCAAAGTGGCGGATATTATCGCTTCGGCCCAAAACGGCCTGTTTTTCCGCATCAGGCAGTTCTTTGTGTCCATTGGCGCGCTGTACGAATGGCAGTGGGCGCTTATCTGGCTGGCCGGTGCGCTGGCGCTGGCCGGGGTGGTGTGGCTGCTTTTGCGCCGCGCGCCTGTAAAATAAAATGAAAAGGCACAGTTTAAGCGCGCTGGCGCAAGAACCACTGCCCCTGAAAAGCAATTTTTGCGCATGGCTTCTTCAGATTTCCCGGACAGCCGCAGAGGATGCCTGCGGAAAGCTTTCCTACTCTGCATCAAAAGCTGCCGTTTCCGGGGTGCCGGGCAGTTTTGGAGGCGCGGTGTGTGAAAAAGGCAGGCAAGCCTGACGGCTTGCCTGCCTTTTTTTGCGTGCATCGGGCGCCAATACCGTCAGCCAAAGCCGAGGTTTTCTTGCGCCAGCGCGCCTTTTGCCGGGCTTTGGCCGGGGCGGAAGGCGGGACCTTCGCAAAGTGCGCCCTGCGGC
>OFMK01001817.1_pt1 | contig 13780 bp, 12 predicted proteins | sample 1541781 | NCBI WGS metagenome assembly OFMK01 (sample SAMN04209250, study PRJEB22552) | human gut metagenome | biome: gut; material: feces | host: Homo sapiens | place: USA: Oklahoma
GCATGTTCGGGACTTACACCCGTTAGAGTTTGCCCATGCTGGGCAAACAAAAATCTGACCTACTTTTATGCCGCAGGTCAGGGAAATCGCGATGGCAGCGGAGCAGACCATTTTGCTCATGAGGGTATGACTTCCACAGTCATTGCCGGACACTACAATATGGCTCCAAAGCTTGGCGAGCTGATTATGCAAAACAAAATCAAAGCTTACAACCTTCCGCAGGGCACATTATCTCAGATGTATCGTGACATCGCCGGAAAAAAACTGGGAACTTTAACTCACGTTGGTCTCTATACATTTGCAGATCCGCGTGTCGAAGGAGGAAAACTAAATTCTGTTACAACCGAAGACATTGTGGAAGTAGTAAATTTATGCGGTGAAGAACGTCTCCTCTATAAATCCATCCCTGTAGATATCGCTTTTATCCGCGCTACCTATGCAGATGAACAGGGCAATATTTCCATGGAACACGAATGCTGCACTGCTGAAGCAACCGCCATAGCGCAGGCTGCAAAAAATTCCGGCGGAAAAGTTATCGTTCAGGTTGAAAAAGTTGTTCAGGATGTGGATCCAAAACTTGTAAAGGTTCCGGGGATCTATGTGGATGCCGTTGTTGTTACGCAAAATAAAGAACATCATACCCAGTGTGTGGGTTGTGATTACGACGGCTCGATGACAGGAGAGTTTCGAGCCCCTCTGGGAAGCCTCGACTATCCGCCTCTTTCCCCAAAGAAAATTATTGGACGCCGGGCTGCCATGGAATTAAGCAAGGATACTGTTGTAAACTTAGGAATCGGAATTCCTGAATACATTTCTATGGTTGCCAGCGAAGAAGGAATTAACGATCACTTTACTTTAACCGTAGAGGCCGGTCCGGTCGGCGGTGTTCCTCAGGGTGGTCCCCAATTTGGAGGTTCTGTGAATGCACAGGCAATCCTTGACCAGCCTGCTCAATTTGATTTCTATGACGGCGGCGGAATTGATGATGCGTTTTTAGGTCTTGCCCAGGCCGATAAAGACGGAAATATCAATGTTAGTAAATTCGGCCCGCGTATTGCCGGATGCGGAGGTTTCGTAAACATCACCCAAAACGCAAAACGTGTATATTACTGTGGTACCTTCACCGCCGGCGGATTAAAATGTTCCACAAAAGACGGAAAATTAATCATTGACCAGGAAGGAAAAGCTGATAAATTTATTGATACGGTGGAACAAATCACTTTTAGCGGAAAATACGCAAATAAAGTCGGACAGCCGGTTATGTATATTACAGAACGTGCCGTTTTTGAACTCCGTGAGGATGGCGTCTATCTCACCGAAGTCGCTCCAGGAATTGACATCCAGACACAGATTCTCGACCATATGGGATTTACTCCGAAAATGGACGGAAAACCAAAACAAATGGATGAAAGAATTTTTAGAGACGAACGGATGGGACTTGAATAGAAAATTCTCAAAGAGGAGGAAATTTCAATGAATCTACATATTTTAGTACTGATCGTTGCTATCGTATTATTCGGAGTGCTGGCTTTTAAACAAATGAGTGCTTTAATTTTAGCACCCCTTGTAACATCTTTTGTTATTATCTGTTCTGGAATGCCCATCCTTGACAGTTTGAAAAATCTTTTTATGCCGGCAGCATCGGAATATGTTACCAGTTATTTTCTGGTCTTTTTCGTCGGCGCCCTCTTCGGCGCAGTATATCAATATACCGGAGCCGCAGAATCCATTGCTCGCGCTATTGCGAGCCTTTGCCACGGAAAATTTGTAGCACCGATTATCATGATTATTACCGGTTTATTAACCTTCGGCGGAGTGAGCGGTTTCGTAGTATTTTTTGTAATCTATCCAATCGCCTTAAACTTGTTTAAAGAAGCCAATTTAACCAGACGATTGATCCCGGCTGCAATTTCTGCCGGATGCTGGACCTGGTCTATGAGTGGTCCCGGTTCCCCTTCTGTACAGAATGTCATTGCTATGGACAGCCTCGGAACCCCTTCCACTGCCGCTTTTGTTCCATCGCTTTTGTCAGCGATCGGTATGTTTTTGATGATTTTTTTCTGGCTGGAATGGCGTGCACGTTCCTTTACCAAAAAAGGGATTGGCTTCTTTGATAAAACACTGAAATATCAATTATCAGAAGATGAACTTCCTTCGGATGAAGAACATCCGGATCTGCCAAATGTAATCGTTGCGATTCTTCCGATTATTGTAATTTTAGTATTGTTTAACAATCCATGGCATCCGTTCCCAGTGGAGACTTCTGTATTTGCAGGAGTTGCGCTGGCTACCATTCTCATGTTCCGCCGAATTCACGGAATCAATGAGTGGATCAACGTATTTAACAAAGGGGCTGCCGATTCCGGAGTTTCTATCTTAAATACCGCGATTGTTGTAGGATTTGGCGGCGTTGTCTCTGAAACCCAGGGATTTACCGATCTTGTTGCAGGATTAAAACATCTTTCCATGCCGCCGCTTTTATTTGTTATGGTTACCGTTGCAGTTTGTGCCGGCGCCTGCGGTTCTGCTTCCGGAGGTATGGGGGTTGCTTTCAAAGCTTTAAAAGATACTTATATTTCATTGGGTGCTTCTCTGCCGGACATTCACAGAATTTCTACGATTGCCGCCGGCACTCTGGATACCCTCCCTCATCAGGGAGCGCAGATTACACTGCTTGGCATTTGTAAAACCACACATAAAGAGGCTTACTGGGATATTGCAGTAACGCAGATCATTATACCGTTTATCGACTGCGGACTGTTTATTATCTTAACCAGTTTCCTATAAATTCAAGGAGTCCTCTGTACTGCCTATCATAAAAGTGATATACACTTTGACACATAATGAAATCACCGGAAGTGCCAAAAAGCACATTCCGGGATTGTAAGCGGTCGCCAAGACCTCGGGCAAGCCCAGACTTTGGCTTATCGCTATCACAAACAAGAAAAAGGCAGCCTGCGCTGTCTTTTTCTTCACCTTGGATTCACATCACATCATTTTTTTGTACCGAATCCAGAAAGGAATTTTTATGAAATATTTGTCTTCCATTAAGTTCATTTTAGGAATTTCTTCCACCTGTGCCGCACTGATTTTTGCTTTTTATCAGTTTTTTCTCGGCAATGTACTTTTTGATTTTACAAAACATTCTCAGGGATCCACTGCATTCCTTATTGCCGGATGCTTCTTCCTTGCAGGAATTATCAGCATTCTCACAAGAAAAGAAGACCGTCTGGAATCTTCAAACCTTCTGTATGCCGGTTCTTTTACCTGCGCCATGTTTTACTTTACGGCTGCCATTTTAGGATACCGGTACGCCGGCAGCTATCATGGGTATAACCTTTGGACGATCTTGTCTCTCCTTCTTGGCATGGTTCATATTTATATTATGAAATATCAGCGCAGCACTGCGCGGTAAACTGCTTTCCCATTGTCCAGCACCCGCTCAATTTTCCCCCGGTTTTCCAGATAGTCAAGATGTGACAAAGTTTCTCCCACAGCAAACCATTTCTGATTGTCTGGAAAGTCTTTCCAAAGAGTTTGGCGCATATTCCATTTCAAATCGCTGGCAACCTCATAAGCACTGGCTTCTCCTCTTCTTTCTATAGAATCATAAATACTTTGAAGCCGCTTCTTATGGTGCTGCTTGAGCTCATCCACTCTTTCATAAAGTGTCTTGAATTCTCCTCTGTGTCCCGGAAATGTCTTTGCCACATCATACGTTATAATTTTATCCAGACTTTTTAAATAATCTGCCAGCGAATCACGGACTCCGTTCCAAGAAGTAATATTTGGTGTAATATCGAACAAAACATGATCTCCGGAAAATAAAATCTTCTTTTCTTTCAAATACAAACACATATGCCCCGGTGTATGTCCCGGTGTCTGAATACACTGAAAATGATACGCACCCATTTCTAACATCTGTCCGTCTTCCAATAACTCCGCCTTAAATTTTTCCGGCGGGGCAAAGGTGCGTGCCTGATTGGTATCGCGAAGTCTCAGCATAACATCCTCCGGAAAGCCCTCCTCTAAAAACCGCTGTTCTAAAACGTTCCAATGTTCATTGTCAAAATCCTTGCTTAAATAATGAAAATCATCCTTTCCCATATAGACTTTCATTGGCGCTGTTTTTAACAGCCAGGGTACCAAACCGGAATGATCCGAGTGCAGATGTGTAAGAAATAATGAAGTATCTTCCAGAGAAAGTTCTATCTCTTCCATCCCCTGTCTTAACCCATCCATACACTCCTGTCGACAAAACCCCGTATCAATCAGAAGATTGCCTGCTTTTGTTTTTACAACATATGAATTTAAGGTCTTCAGCGGATTTTCAGGCAACGGCACATAAATTCTCCAGATTTCCAGGAAATCGTCTGCCTTGCCGGGCGAAACTTGTTCAGCCCGAAGGTTCGCGCATTCACGCGTATCTTGTGGATATAATTTTTCGATCATTTTATTTTCCTCCTACCATACATTCTAAAATTTTCTCTGCATCTCCTACAATTCCATAATCGCAATATTGAAAAATTGCAGCTCTCGGATTCTGATTCACTGCAAGAATGCACTCTGCCTCAATTCCCGTCATATGCTGAATTGCACCGGAAATACCAAATGCCAGATACAATTTCGGTTTTACAAAAACTCCGGACTGACCGATCTGCTGCTGCGCAACCGTCCACCCTGCATCTACGCAGGGTCTGGATGAACCTACCTCGCCTCCAATCTTTTCTGCCAATTTTTCCAGAAGAACAAATCCTTGTTCTCCTTTCATTCCGCGTCCTCCTGCCACAATAATTTTTGCCTGATCCAGACAAATCTCTCTTCCCTGTTTGGGAAGTGTTTCTTTATAGACCAAGTCCTGTGAATCTTCCTTCAGCCAGTCAGGATCTATGAAAATTAAATCGCCGCTCTCCTTCTCCTCATACCCGGCTTTTCCCATAACGCCGCTGCGAATTGTAATGATCGGAAAACAACTTTTATCCACCGCAAAATCCGCCATATGTTTCCCGTCAGATGCAGGTCTTGAAATCACAATACTCTCAAACTGGGAATCATAAAAAATTTTTGCAGCATCGACGAGAACTTCCGTATCCAGTTCAAACGCAAGACTCCCCGCAAGCACTCTTCCAAAGGCTGTCCCTCCGATCAATACTGCCTTCGGCTGTTTTTCTCTCAAACAGCGTGCAACAGCCTTCTGATACATCGAAGAATGGCGTTCTTTTAATCGCTGATCTGCTACACATAAAATCTCATCCAGATGATAATGTTTCAAACGCTCTGCTTCCTTTTTAACATCCTCTCCGGCAAGAATCACAGAAACCGACGTATGACACTGCTGTGCCAATTTTTTTCCAGCTCCAATCAATTCCAAAGTCAGCGGCAGTAATTCCTGTTTCTTTTGTTCTGCTACAATCACAATTCCGCCGGTTCTTCCAAATCTCATCTAGTTCGCCCCCTTCCTTCTACAGCACATGCTGATCTCTTAAAAACTGCTCAAGATTTTCGGCGCTTTCTGCATCATCTTTTCCTGTCAGCATCAAAAGTTTTTGTTTTTTTGCCGTTTTTTCCTCATATCGCCGTAGTCTTCGGATCTTTTTCTTCTCCAAAACTGCATGCAGTCTGGAATTATCAAAAATTTCTGTCTGATAGGTACCATTATATGTTTTCATAATATCCGGAACTGCAGGAAATCTGTTTTGATTTTTTTCACGAATAGACAGAACCATCGCGGGTATCTTCGCCTCTACACGATGATCCTCCTGATCACTTTCACAAATCGCCTGGATTTTTTCACCTTCCAAAACAATTTCCTTGGAATATGGAACCAGAGGTACATGGAGAGCTCCTGCCGTCATAGCCGCCATATGAGCAGAATCTCCGTCAATCGCCTGCCTTCCGCACAGTACGATATCAAATGTCCCCAAGCTGTTCACTGCCTGCGCCATAATTTTACTGATTCCTGCCACATCCAGATCTTCATATTGGAGATCTGATACCAGAACTGCCCGTTCAATTCCATAAGTCAGCGTCTCTTTTAGAATCTTTTCTGCGGACCTTGGTCCGATTCCAATGACGGTGACAGAACCGCCGTACAAATCCCGCAAATCCAATGCTTCCTTTAAGACATTTTTATCACTGTCATTGAAAACATCCACATCCTGATATTCCTGCTGTACCTTTTCATCGGGAACTTGTTTTAACAAAACAACAATATTCATTCTTACGTGTCACCTCCTTTTTAACTTGCCTTTTAAATATTTCGTATGCTAATTACATAATATCATCTGTGTAATTTTTCGTCAAGAATCTCTTGACTTTTGAATTTCATGATGTTATATTATATTTAATATTTAGCATGCTAATTATTAAAAACACAAACTATAAAAGGAGAGTACTACAATGCCATTGATTCAAATTGATTTACAAAAACAAAATAACAAAGAATATTTACAGAAAATTTTAGATGTCATTCACCAATGTGCGGTAGAAGCATTTGAAATTCCTCCAAGAGACCGCTATCAAATTGTTCATCAGCATGAACCAGATGAAATGATTCTGCTTGATACCGGACTTGGATTTGAACGTACTTCCCGCCAAATTGTGATCCGTGTCACAAGTAAAAAAAGAACTCCGGATAAAAAGCAAAAATTATATACTCTGTTAAGCAGCCGGCTGGAATCCGAATGCCAAATCCCACCCAAAGACTTACTGGTATCCATTGTGGAAAACGGAGATGCAGACTGGAGCTTCGGTTTTGGTAAAGCACAGTTTTTAACCGGTGAATTATAAAGAACAAAAAAATCAGGAACTGCATGTTAACTGCAATTCCTGATTTTTTCTTAGGAGTTTCTTTCTATTTTTTAGGAGTTTTCAATGAATTTGAGATTCCTGACGAATCTCTGGCTTTTATTATTCTTTTACTGCTTTGATTGCTTCATTTAATTTCGGAAGAATTTTCTTGATATCCCCCACAATTCCAAGATCCGCAATATCAAAGATCGCTGCGTCTTCATCACGGTTAATTGCCACAATAAAATCAGAATTTTCCATGCCCGCCGCATGCTGAATTGCACCAGAAATACCACATGCCAAATATAATTCCGGGCGCACTGTCTTTCCTGTCTGTCCGACTTGACGGTCACTGCTGATCCATCCTGAATCCACAGCTGCTCTGGATGCTGCAACTTCTCCGTCTAAGGTCTCTGCTAATGCTTCCAGATCTTTGAATCCTTCTGCATTTCCAACGCCGCGGCCGCCGGAAATCAGAATTTTAGCTTCTGTGATATCAACAGATTTATGTGTTGTTTTTACGACCTCACGAATTTTTACATTCATATCTGCATCCGTAAATTCAACGTTCATCTCTTCAATTTCGCCATCTCTGCTTTCCTCTGCTTCCAGAGCTTTCATTACCCCCGGTCTTACCGTTGCCATCTGCGGTCTGAAATCTTCACAGACAATCGTCGCCATAATATTTCCGCCAAATGCCGGACGGGTCATCAGCAGCAGTCTGCTTTCCTCATCAATCTCCAGCTTTGTACAATCCGCTGTTAATCCGGTATGTATTCTTGCAGATACTCTCGGTGCAAGATCACGTCCGATGGAAGTTGCCCCGTAAAGTACAATCTCAGGACTATTTGTCTGAATCACTTCCATCATTGCTTTTGTATATGGCTCTGTTACATATTCTTCCAGCATTGGATCATCAACTACGATCACCTTATCTGCTCCATGAGCAATTAATTCTTTTGCCTTCTCTTTGATCTTGTTTCCCAACAGAACCGCTACGACATTCTGTCCTAAATCATCTGCCAATTTTCTTGCTTCCCCAACCAGTTCAATTCCAACTTTCTGAAGATCTCCATCTCTCTGCTCGGCAAATACATAAACATCTTTACACATTTTGATTGTCCTCCTTACCTTAAATGATGTGTTTTTCCTGTAATTTCTCTACGATTGCAGCAACAGCTTCATCATCTGACAGATCATTTAGAACAGTTCCTGCACCTTTTGCCTGTTTTGTAAAGGATTTTTTCACTCTGGTAGGAGAGCCCTTTAGCCCAATATTCCCTTCGTTCACTGTATCTTTTATATCCTCTAAGCCCCAAACCTTTACTTCCTTTTCACGGTATGCATCCATCACTCCGTGTACTGACATATATCTTGGTTCTGCCAGCTCTGCCAGAGCTGTGAGCAGGCAAGGAGTTTTAATCTCAATGATCTGATGACGGTCCTCAAACTGCCTCTGAACAACCAAAGTATCTTCTGCCTCCACCTCAATGTTCTCTACATAGCTTACCTGCGCAATTCCCAGATGTTCTGCAATCTGAGGTCCAACCTGCGCGGTATCTCCATCAATGGCCTGACGTCCGGTAAAAATCACATCATAATCTAACTTCATCAGTGCCGCTGCAATGGTGGAAGAAGTTGCCCATGTATCGGCTCCTCCGAACGCCCGGTCTGAAATTAAAATGGCATCGTCACATCCCATCGCTAACGCTTCTCTCAACGCAACATCTGCCTGAGGCGGTCCCATGGAAACGACAGTTACTGTACTGCCCGGGCATTTTTCTTTTAATTGAAGAGCCGCCTCAATTCCAGCTTTGTCATCCGGATTAATAATACTCGGAACGCCGTCTCGAATCAAAGTATTGGTTTTTGGATCTAATTTTACTTCCGTTGTATCTGGTACTTGTTTTGCACAAACAACAATCTTCATTCTCTTGTTCTCCTTCTCTCTTACTCTTATCTTAATAATCCGCCGCCGACAATCATTTTCATAGCCTCTGATGTACCTTCATAAATTTCTGTAATCTTGGCATCACGGTACATCCTCTCTACCGGATACTCTCTGGAATATCCGTAACCGCCAAGCATCTGAACTGCTGCTCTTGTAACTTCCACTGCCACATCTGATGCAAACAGCTTACACATTGCAGCCAGAGGCGCAAAGTTTTCATGATCGTCCTTTGCTTTTGCAGCTCTCCACACCATTAAGCGGGCAGCATCAATTTTTGTCTGAAGTGACGCAATTAAAAACTGAGTGTTCTGGAATTTTGCAATCGGTTTTCCAAACTGTTTTCTTTCCTTTATATATTTTATGGCTTCATTTAACGCACCCTGAGCAATTCCGACAGACTGAGCTCCAATACCGATACGTCCTCCTGCCAAAGCTCCCATTGCAATTTTATATCCCATTCCTTCTTTTCCTATTAGATTTTCTTTTGGAACTTTTACATCAACCAACGCAACCTCCGCGTTGGATGCCGCACGGATTCCCATACGCGGAATATCTTTGCTGACCGTTAGCCCTTCTGTGTTCCGGTCTACAATAAACGCAGACATTCCTCTTGTTCCGGCGCTTTTATCCGTATAAGCAAAAATAACAAAGGTATCAGCAAATCCAGAATTGGTAGTGAATACTTTCTGCCCATTTAATACATAAAAATCTCCGTCTAATTTCGCAGTGGTTTTCACACCGCTGGCATCTGTACCCGCTCCCGGCTCTGTCAATCCAAAACATCCGATACTGCTTCCATTAACCAACGGGCGTAAATATTTTTGTTTTTGTTCTTCTGAAGCATAATCATGAATGCAGGAACAACACAAAGAGGTATGTACAGAAATTGTAATTCCCGCACTGGCATCGACTTTTGAGACTTCTTCCATTGCCAGCGTATACGTTAATACATCCGCTCCTTCACCGCCGTATTCCTTAGAATACGGAATTCCCATCAAACCATATTGTTTCATTTTTGCCAGCAGATCCATATCAAACTTCTCTGCTTCGTCCATATCTCTGGAAATTGGTTTAATTTCATTTTCAGCGAAACTTTTGAACAATTCTTTTGCAAGCAGCTGCTCCTTCGTCAATTTAAATTCCACCATTTTTGTCACCCTCCTGTTGGTAAAATATTTTTCTCATAAAATTTTTGTGTACATAATTTTAGCGTACTAATATTTAGTACGCTAAGTATATATCAATCTTTATTTTATGTCAAGGATTTAACAAGTGTTTTTTTCATGTATACAATATTTTTTTGCGTGCCCTGCGTGTTTTGCAATGCAAAAAATTCACACACAGAATTATGGACGCTCTACAATCAAGGTCGTGCCCATTCCGCCGCCAATGCAAAGAGTAGCCAAGCCAATTTTCTTGCTGCGTTTTTGCATTTCATACAATAATGTGATAAGAATTCTGGCTCCTGAGCACCCAATCGGGTGCCCCAATGCTATGGCTCCGCCATTGACATTCACAATATCCTGCGAAAACTCCAGCTCTCTGCATACTGCCGTTGCCTGTGCGGCAAATGCCTCATTGGCTTCCACCAGTTCAATATCCTTTGAAGTCAGTCCTGCTTTTTTCATCGCTTTTTTGCACGCAGAAATCGGTCCCACTCCCATGATGGAAGGATCTACTCCGGCAGAGCCATAAGAACGAATCACTGCCATTGGCTGAATTCCCAATTCATCTGCTTTTTCTTTGGACATCACAATTAGCATTGCCGCTCCGTCATTGATTCCGGAAGCATTTCCCGCCGTGACCGTTCCCCCTTCCTTTTTAAATGCCGGACGAAGTTTGGCAAGCTTTTCTTTGGTTGTTCCGAATTTCGGATGTTCATCGGTGTCGAAGATCACAGGTTCTCCTTTTCTCTGCGGAACTTCCACCGGCACAATCTCATCTTTAAATCTCCCGGATTCTATGGCTGCCTGTGCACGTTTCTGACTGCGCTCTGCCATCTCATCCTGCATCTCTCTTGTAATTTTGTACTGCTCGGCAACATTCTCTGCCGTAATTCCCATATGATAGTCATAAAATGCATCCCATAATCCATCTTTTACCATGGTATCCACTGTTACCGTGTCATTCATCCGCATACCGAATCTGGCATTGGTCAGGGCGTACGGCGCATTGCTCATACTCTCTGTTCCCCCGCATAAAACAATTTCTGCATCTCCTGCTTTGATCGTCTGTGCTGCAAGACTTACAGACCGAAGACCGGAACCGCAGACTTTGTTGATTGCAAACGCCGGTACTTCTTTTGGTACGCCTGCATGAATGGCAACCTGTCTTGCTACATTCTGTCCAAGACTTCCCGATAAAACGTTTCCGATCATGACCTCATCAATCGTTGACGGATCGATTCCTGCCCGTGCAATGGCTTCCTTGGCTGCTACAGCACCCAAGGTTACTGCACTGACATTTTTCAATCCTCCGCCGAGGGAACCGATTGCTGTTCTGACTGCAGATGCAATCACTACTTCTCTCATGAATTGTCCTCCTTTTTCCTTTAAGTATTTAGTGTGCTAACTATTTGTATGCTATATTGTATCATTGAAAGAACAATTCGTCAATCAAATTTTAAAAAGCACCCGTCAAATCTTTGACAACTTCCCCGGCGACAATGAGTCCTGCCACAGAAGGAACAAAGGATATACTTCCCGGCACCTGGCGCTTCCCGCCTTCCTCTGAAATTTTTACTCTTGGTTCCATTGCTTTTTCTTTGGAAAATACAACCTTCAGTCCTGAAATTCCCCGTTTTTTTAACTCCTTTCGCATAACTCTTGCCAATGGACATACCGATGTTTTATAAATATCCGTGACTTCAAATTTTGTGGGATCTAATTTGTTTCCCGCACCCATACTGCTGATGATCGGCACCCCTGCCTTGTCTGCCTGTACCACCAGCTCGATTTTTCCTGTTACGGTGTCAATGGCATCTACAATATAATCATAAGAGGAAAAATCAAATTGTTCCGCACTCTCCGGCAGAAAAAAGCTTTGATGCAGTGTTACTTCCGCACTTGGATTAATATCTAAAATTCGTTCTTTCATCACTTCTGTTTTTGCCCGTCCGACACTCTGATAAGTTGCAATAATCTGGCGGTTGATATTCGATTCAGAAACCACATCATTATCAATCAGTTCAAAATGTCCAACTCCGCTCCTTGCCAGCGCCTCAGTTGTAAAACCTCCGACTCCCCCAATTCCGAAAATTGCCACTTTGGCATAATTTAATTTTTCAATGGCCTCTTCTCCAAGAAGAAGGCTGGTTCTAAGAAATTGTTCTTTCATTTTATGCTCCTTTCTTTTCTCTGTGCACAAAAGCAGAGGGTGTATAAACACACTCTCTGCTTTCTGCCGCATTCAGTTTCATTGGCCATATTGGGAATATCTTATTTTTTGAATTGCTCGATCCATTCCCTGATCTCAGCATTATCCGCCATTGCTGCCAACGCCCCTTCTTTTGTTGTCGTGTTTGCCGCATAAGCATTTGCAAAGTCAAGATATTCCTGCAATTTTTCTTTCTTTACAGCATTTAGATCCTGAACTTCGTCATTTAATATGCAGTAAATGAACGCACCGATAAAAGAATCTCCGGCTCCTGTAGTATCCCGTACTTCTACACTGTACCCGGAAGCTTTTATGACACCATCTTTGGTATGAATCTCAGCTCCGTCCTTTCCTTTTGTGTAAATTACGTATTTAGCCCGCCCGTTCAATAACTGTGCCGCTGCCTCCTCTATCTTCGTATACCCTGTAATAAATTCCAGCTCTTCATCGGAAATTTTAAGAATATCCGCATAAGGCAGGAACTCCCTCACCGTCTTTTTTAACTGACCCAAATCATTCCATAATGAAAAACGGAGATTCGGATCAAAAGATACCATGACATTTTGTTCCATTGCCATTTCAATCAGTTTCTGATGCGCTGCCTTCATAGGAGATTCTACCAAATCAACACTGCAAAAATGAATCATACCGCAGTCGTTTAAAACATCCTTTGGAATATCTTCCACGCTGTAACAAAGATCCGCGCTGTTTTTCCGATAAAATTTAAAATCCCGATTGCCATCTGCCGCAAGAGATACAAACGCCAGAGCAGTCTCGCCCTCCTGATCTCTCGCAATATTGGACGTGTCAATTCCGGCATCATCCAAAACTTCTATAATATAATCTCCAAAGGGATCGTCACCAAGCTTGGTGAGAAATTTGGATGGAATTCCAAGCTTTGTCACCGCACCGACCACATTGGCAGGAGCGCCCCCCGCAACTCTTGTAAAGGATGGTACATCCTTTAATCTCTGTCCTTTCACCTCCGGGATAAAATCAATCAGCGCCTCTCCGATTCCACATAATTTATTTTTCATCTTTCCCTCCTTCCACTGAAAAAGACTTCAGCCCAAGCTGTAAATTGATCTTTATATAAAAACGTAATCTCTTGCCGCAGCCCCATTGTCATACTGTCTCGCATTTATTATACTCGACAATGACCGCACATACAACTCTTCCTCTTGCAAACCGATTTTTAAAACTGCCCGCCTGTGGATTTCATTTTATCATGGCTGCCCCTATAGTGTCACCAAGTGATACGGAATTTGATTTCTTTCCAGCAAGGACAAGACCTCCTTCCGTCCGGTAAATAAAAAAATCTGACGATCGCTTTCCCTAGCAAGATAAGAAAATGTTCTTTCCAGTCGTTCATCATCATAATTTCCGAACACGTCATCCAAAAACAACGGAAAATGATCTTCTTTATAAAGCAGCTCCGCCGCAGCTAACCGCAATGCAAAGAACAGCTGTTCTGCTGTACCGTTACTCAAATACAGCATATCAATGTATTCGGAATTCTTTTTTACCATAAGTTCCATCGCATCATTCATCACAGCCTGTTCATAAACACCTCCTGTCATGCGGCAGAAAATTTCCGAAAGTTTTTCATTCAGCTCTTCTAATTTGGATTCTTTGAAAACTTCGTTGACAAGGCCAAGGCCTTTG
>OFMK01001829.1_pt1 | contig 13703 bp, 11 predicted proteins | sample 1541781 | NCBI WGS metagenome assembly OFMK01 (sample SAMN04209250, study PRJEB22552) | human gut metagenome | biome: gut; material: feces | host: Homo sapiens | place: USA: Oklahoma
ACACCTCAAGGAATGTTAGAGAAATTAGAACATGGACAATATTATGATGTGTATATCTTGGATATTGAAATGCCTCAAATGAGTGGATTGGATTTAGCGAAACAAATACGTTTATTACAAGAAAATGCATATATCATCTTTCTTACTTCTTATACTAACTATGCACTGACAAGTTACGATATACACATATGTGCCTATCAATATATTATTAAAGACCATATGAAAATAAAACTGCCAGAGATACTTGAAAAAATAGAATTGGAGTTGGGGAAAAAGTGGACGGAATTTTACTATATAAAGAACAATTCAAGATATGAAAAAATTAAAATTGTTGATATTATATATATATATAAAGAAGGAAAAAATTCAATATTTGTTACAGAAAAAAAAGACTTTAGAGAACGGATAGCATTAAAAGAGGTCATGAGTAAGTTAAAAAAAGATGAATTTGCTTTTTTTGACAATGGAAGAATTGTGAATCTGAGATATGTTAACTGTGTGGATAAAGAATCTATTATTTTATTGGATAAATATAAATTGTATGGATCATATTTAAATATAAAAAAAATAAAAGAAAAAATAGTTGATTATTGGAGTAATGATTTATGAATATATTGTGGCAGATATTACAATGGAATGCCGCTGTAATAGAAATCTTTCTAGAATATTATGCTATAGATGTATTTGTTCAGAAAGGATGGGTATATAAAAATAAAATTTATGTATTATTATGGTCAATGGGAATAGGTTCGGTTTTGGCATTTAATCGACATTGGGATGTGGGACTTATATCTTGGCCTATTCTTATTTTACAAAGTATATTAATAATTATTTCTGTTTTTAAAAGAATGTCAAAAAGCAAGAAGTATGCGATAAGTGTTGTTATTGCATGTAATGTTTATAGTGCCTTATTTCAATATCTTTTTTGTTTTTTTATGATAACATGGGGACCGTGTTCTGATGTACAGATTGTATATATGAATATGGGAATATACCGTGTAGGTTGTTATTATTTATCAATAGTGGTTGATATGATTTTGTTATTTGCGTTGCGTAAGCGTATATCAAACCAGCAGAAAATAGGTGCATTTTATAAGACTTTTATTTTATATGCTGGTGCAGGAGGATGGCTTTTCCTCGCAATGCAAAGCCAGTTGATAGGGTATGGAAGAGAAAGAAGTGCAGAATATACAGTACTCTTATGGTTTGTTTTATTGGCAAGTTTTTTCGCTTTATTAGGCAATATTAAAGAAATGCAGGTTCGCACACAATTACAGGTTTTAGATACAAATAATAAAATGTTGGAACGGAATTATCGAGAAATGAAACGGCTATATCAAAATTATGCTTTTACATTTCATGATATGAAAAATCACTTAGTGGTGTTGGATCAGTATTGCAGAAATGGAGAAATGGAGAATGCGATAGATTATATAGAAAAAATAAGAGGTCCGATTATGCATAATTACCATTTTATACATAGCGGTAATGAAAGTTTGGATATCATTATTAATTTCAAATTATTAGAAGCCAAACAAGCAGGAATAAAAACAGAAATTGTGGTAGATCAGATAAATAATATAAAAATCGAAGACCATGATTTATGTTGCATTATTGGAAATTTATTTGATAATGCAATTGAGGCATGTGAAGTGGTGGAAAGAGCATGGATCTCAATGTCAATTCATTTGGTAGGGAGTATCCTGCTTATACATATTTCTAATAGCTATTTGGACAAAGGCGAAAGGTGTACGAATATAGCATTAAAAAAGAAGGCATTACAAGGATATGGGATGCAATCGGTGAAGTGTGCTGTAGAAAAATACGATGGATTGGTTAAATGGGAAAAGAAAAAAAATGTTTTTTTGGTAAAAGTAACAATGTTTGATGTTAAGGAGGAAAAATATGAAAGAGTATAATGAAGCAGAAAATTTGGCAGGTAATTTAGAGTTGGAAATATTAGAAATAAGAAATTTAGAATCAGAAACGAAACAACAGGAAAATGTGGTTTCGTATTATTCAGCAGGATGTAGTCCTGTTTTTTCAATAATATGTTGTTAGGAGGATCAGAAAAAGGTGAAGATTAATGTTCTTCACCATTTTTTCTGTAATTATATGGAAAAGGAACAAGTATATATTAGAGAACGGATTTATTTGGTTAGAGAAGAAAAAGAGATTGATTTAAATAAAAAAGAACAGTGGGAAAAAATATTAGGTGTTGAGTTGTTAGAGAACTTAATCGAAAAATGTGAAAATATCAAGGCTTTTTTGTGTAATAATGAGTATATGGAGAAATCTAATAATAAATATTATGAAAAGCTAAGTAAAGAGTACGTTCAGGAGAAACTAAACATAAAAAATAATAAAAGGGAATTTTATAGAAACATTTTAATGAGTGTACGTAATAAAATAAATAAAAAGAACAAGGATAATGTAGTATATTCAAATTATTTGGAGAAACAAATATTAGAACGTATTGAAAATAGTTTGAAGATTTTAAGCTACCGAATTTTAATTGCAATAGAGAACGACAATAATACTGCCAGTGAAGATGAGATATATCAGAAATATCCTCTTCTTAAAAGATGTCTGTGGGAAGTTGCTATTAAGCAAGAAAAATTTTATTCTGAATTGATAAAACGTATAGAAGAAAATAAAGATGAAATTGAAATGAACATACTTGGTGGAAAGAAGTTTGGTAAAATACAGAGAATAGAACAAAATATTGCTGATAAGCATTGTGGTGGAAAACAAGTTTTACAGATAGAATTAGATAATGGTGAAAGAATAATATATAAACCTCACAATATTCAAAATGAGGTTATTTTTAATCAAATTCTTAACAAGATAGGTGAACAGTGTGGAATTGACATGTATTGTCTGAAAATACTGTCTTACAAGGATTATGGATGGGAAGAATGTGTTATAAAAAAAGAATGCAATTCAGAAGATGAGGTAAAACAATTTTATTTTCGTATTGGAATAATTTTGTTTGTAGCATATATATTGGGAACAAATGATATACATTGTGAAAATCTGATTGCTAATGGAAAATATCCGGTTATTGTAGATATGGAAAGTATTTTCACAGGAATCCCTACTTTATTAAATAATTTGTCATTGAGTGAACAGGTTTTACAAGAATCTGTTTTAAAAGTTGGGATATTGCCGTATTATTCATGGGGCAAAAAAGGAAAAGGAACTGACTTGAGTTCTTTAGCCGGTGGCGGAGGAGAAATTTATTCTTTTAAGATGCCAATTATTAAAAAAAATGAATCAGGGAAAAAATATATCTCATATGATTTTGCACGACTCCCAGAAGCAAAGAATAGAGTCTGCCTTAATGGGAAAATAGTATCACCGAAAACATATGAACAAGATATTCAAGAAGGATTTGAATGCGCATATAAAGTAGCCTTTACTAATAGAAAATTCTTTAAAAAAAAATTAAAAGGACTACAGCTGTTATCAAGCAGATATTTAGTTTCGCACACTCAAAAATATACTATGCTATTAGACTGTTCATATCATCCAAAAGTAATGAAAAATGCAGGAGATAGAGAACTTCTGTTACATGTTTTGTGGGATGGTCGAAGTCTTGGAAATGAAACGGATCAGAAAATTGTGGATGCAGAAATATTTGATATATTAAATGGCGATATTCCAGTATTCCATTTTTATTTAAATAAAACAAGTTTATATGATTCACGAGGCAATGAAATAAAAAATTTCTTCTTTCACCCACCTATTGAACAGATTTATCATAGGATAAAACACTTATCAATGATAGATTTAAAACGACAAAAACTTTTCATTCATTTATCATTATCAGCAGCAGGTACAGAAAAAAGAGTAAAGGAATGCATTGGAATAGAATTTGAAAAAATAGTACAGGCTCCCCAAAATTATTCACGTGAAGTACTTGCTCAAACTGTTAAAGGAATTATGAAACATTTAATTGAACAAAGTATTTATGATCCTATAGACAATACCATGAGTTGGTATAGTTTATCTGTGTTTTCTAATGAATGTGGCGCACTAAAGTTATATCCGTGTGATATGTATTTATATAATGGAATAGCGGGGATTACATTATTTGTTAATATGGTTTCAAATTATTTTGTAGAAGAAATAAGATATATAGATATGGCAAAATTATTAATTCAACAAATACAAAGTTATACCAATAATCAAATTCTAAAATCCGAAAAGGTATTTACAAATAAGTCAGGGCTGTTTAATGGAGAAGGATCCATCGTGTGGGTATATTTGCTGTTATATGAATTAGATAAACAAAAGGAATATTTGAACTATGCTGAAAAACATGCTGAATATTTGTTTCGAGTTGCACAAACGGATAAAGCAAATGATTTGTTGGATGGAAAAGCTGGAGCAGTTGCTGCTTTTTGCTTATTATATAGAGCTACAAAAAATGGAAAATATTTAAAATATGCATGTGAAGTAGCAGATAAAGTTATTGAGGAAGCTGTTATCATGGAAATCGGAGTTGCCTGGAAACAACCGGATGGCGAAAGACCGTTACTAGGGATGGCGCACGGAAATGCAGGAATATTACTTGTATTTGCAGAGTTATATCAACTTACAAGAAATGAAAAGTACTATAATATATTTCAAAAAACTCTAGAATATGAAGATGCAAATTATAATTCAGAAGAGGGCGATTGGCAGGATTTCCGGAGTGTAGATAAAATTTTAAGTAAAGGGAATCAAATGAAAACAATGTCATGGTGTCATGGGGCAGGAGGAATTTTGCTCTCACGGTTATTACTTTTGGATTATTCATTGAAAGAAAAAGAAAAAGAAATAATTAGACAAGATATTCAAAGGGCGGTTTGTTTTATTCAAAATGCAGAGTTTAAAAATGATATGTGTTTATGTCATGGGATGTGTGGGAATCGAATGATTTTGGAAGTATATAAAAAGCGGTGTGGAAAGGACCTTGTTTGTAAAGAATATAACGGAAATGAAAAAAATAAAATTCTAACAAAGGAATGGTATAATCCGGGAGTAATGAATGGTTATTCTGGAATTGGACTTTATTTATTAAAAATATTAAAAAGAGGGTAAAAATCAGTGAGCGAGAATCATAAGCAATTGAGAGAGCCTCTTCCAGAGAGTTCACGTTCCATGCTACTCGCTGTATTTTCTAAAGCTCAATTTCCCTTTATTTTCTTTCGAGACCCTTTTAGCAATATGGAAGAACTCATTTAATGAGAGGGGACTGCATGATTGCTTGCAACTCTAATCAAGGTCACTTTATTCGTTCGTTTAGCACCTTGCATTACCGAAACGCACTGAGTTTAATTATATAGCTCACTAGCCGATTATCGTGACCGAATTTTTACCGACAAGTGTAGTGTAGTTTTGTTGGATATATGAAATACCATAAGGGCTGCGCAAAAGCAGCCCCTACAAAAATTATTTTTTTCTTAGGCAAAAATTTGAGGCAAACATACTACCAGATGAATAATCTAATGTTACAAAACCGCTATAAGAAGTAGGAACACCACTTCTGTCATATCCGACGATTTCAAAATTGTTTTTATTCGAGTAGCCGGCTGCAGCACTATTGGTATAGATAGTTGTACCAGCGCTTAATGTACGGATATAAGTTCCGGCATTATTGACAAGCGGGAGGTTTCTGCGAAGTTTGAATGCATATGCATTGAAACCTAGCACTGATGTTTGCGTTCCAGAATACATAAGATTTCCATATCCACCCTTATCAATGAAACCTCCAGCTACTGTGCCAGATGGATTAAGAAATCGAACTTCGTGAACATTTAGATATCCAGTTGTGATACCTAGGTCAATGAAAACCTCGCCATTGTATAATTCTCCACATAGAGAAGATGAAGCACAGTTAGAGCGGCTATATACAGGGATGGTTCCACCGGATACAATTGCATGATAAGCCATTTTTTATACCTCCATTAGTTTTTAATAGTTGATCTGCAAATCTATATATTAAAGAGAAAAATTGGAAAAAAGATAAATTGCAAATCAAATAATAATACAATAAATTTTCTGTTTCATACAAATAAAATAATAAACGGATAAATCATAAGAAAATAGAGGCTTACTCCATTCCTTATTTAAATGTATTTGGTTATCGTAATACACCAGCAATGGAAAGATCATAAAAACCTGAACCAGAGGTTCTTATGCCAATGTCAATAAAGCCTTCATAATCACGCCAACCATATGGCGTACTCACATCGCTGTATGCACTAATATGCATTAGATGTTGTTTGGTTTGACCGCAAGTGGCGTTTTCGGTTGCAATGTAGCTTCCTTCAGGAATGGTAGGGCCAGTTGGATAGCCCTCTGGGTCAAGTAGGGTTGTTGTGTGTTTGACCATGAAAACATTTAAGTTAGGACGATCAGGAAGAGTTTGTACATTGCAAGTAGTCAGATTAGTAAAGCAGCCAGTACCAGAACCACCAATAAGCCAACCATTTATATATTGTCGCTGTGAATTAAGAAAAACGATACTCTGGGCATCGTACCCAGTATGATTTCCATTCCATCCACCAGTCCAAGCAAAGACTTCATTTTCATTAATGAGTCCGATAACTTCGGAATCAATTGCATTGCTAAGATGCACGTCCCAAGTTTTTCCACTTCTGTTAATACAAAAATTTCCCATGATGTAAATCTCCTTTGATAATATTTTTGATAATCGATTATCTGATTATAAAGAAGTAGTTTGAGAACAAAATGTAACCTGATTTAGAAATTTTTTAATAAACTGTTCTTTAAAAGAAAACATAAAGGTAAAAGTTTCAATTTACATTGAAAATTATAAATTCTTTTTATTTATATAATCGGTTATCGAAACAAGAAATAAAAGGAGTGTTTATATGTATAAAATAATTGACATAAGTGAACATCAACAATATATTGATTGGGAAGTAGTAAAGGATTCAATTGATGGTGCAATAATCAGATGTGGATATGGAAATGATACTACGGAGCAGGATGATAAGCAATGGATTAGAAATGCAGAGGAGTGTTCTCGATTAAATATTCCTTTTGGTGTGTATATTTATAGTTATGCGGTTACGCTTAAAGAGGCGGAATCAGAAGCCTGTCATGTTCTACGATGTGTTAAAGATTATCGATTAACTTATCCTATATATATCGATTTAGAAGAGGAGGGTACAATACAAGGTGTAAAAGAAAGAGTGATTAGATTTGGTGAGATTATAGAGAATGCAGGGTATTGGTGCGGAATTTATGCGAATTTATATTGGTGGAATACATATTTAGTTGGTTTGGAGCGTTTTACGAAATGGATAGCCCAGTATAATGATAAATGTGATTATGCTGGTAGTAATTTAGATATGTGGCAATATACCAGTAAAGGAAAGATTTGTGGGATAGAAGGTAATGTAGATATGAATGAATGTTATCGTGATTTCCCAAGAGAGATAGGGCGGGGAAGTAAAGTAACAGGTTCGAGAATTGAATATAAAGTAAAAGAAGGAGATACATTGTCAGAAATTGCAGAAAGATATAATACAACTATAGAAATTTTGACACAAACAAATAAAATAAGCAATCCTGATTTGATTTATGTCGGACAAGAGTTGATTATATAAAATGTTTATTTATATATTTTGGAAAAGTAGCATAGATAATATGTTATGCAATTAAACAATATTATTAGTTGACAAATAACCACGTATATACTTTTTATTATTAGAACTACTAAAGCGGAGGTAAATATATGGGATATTATTATGTAAACAAAACAAATGAGATGATTCCGATTTATAATCATAATGGTTTGGGAGCATTTGTAATTGCACATCTGCAGCCGAATCATGTATGCATTCACGATTCTGAAGATGTAATGGGGAATCAGCGCATTTATTTTCGAGGAGCAGATAATGAACTTACAGGTGGATTGATAAAACGGTTTCCGAATCCGTTAACACCAATAACAGAATGTGGACTATATAAAGTTGACATGTATGGTAAGATGATGACGGTTTTCCGTACGCGTTATGAAACAAAATTGTATGATAACAAAGGTAAATTCTTTAGAACTTTGCCAGCGTATAGCCATTTAATGACTCAATCAGGAGATGCGGGAAGCGAGCATCCAGAATATATGGCGATATCTTATTATGGAGCACCAGAACATGGTGATCCACAGGAATTTGATGGATTTATTGATATTCAGAGCAATTTAAATTCAGATTTTGGAACGGGTGTTCTTATTGGAAAATAAATAAAATACTTTAGTAGTTCAAGGAAACTGCCACTCTATAATTTTAATATAGAGTGGCAGTCTTTTAGTTCGAAAAAAAAAAGAAGGTAATCAGTATTGTTTGCGAATGAAAAGCGGATTAAGGACAGAAATTTATGTATTAAGGACATGTGGGTATTAAAGGGTTATTTTTTGTTATTCTTATTATATCGTTACATCTATGGGAGGAAACTCAATGAGAAAAAGATTATTATGTATTATAGGACTCGGTTTGTTTCTGACAGGTTGCGCTAAGGAATTAGAAAAGGCAAAAGAAACGGAAATCCAAACGGAGAACACAAAACTTGTTGATGAGTCACAGAAAGAGGAAGATATAAACCGTCCGGTATTTTATACAAAATCATTGGATGTACTGGGAAATAAAGGGAAACTGGATGTTGAAGATTATTATATTACAAACAGAGTTACCGCGGGTAATCATTATTACATCGACGAAAATGCAGTCTTATGGGGAGAAGGACAGAACGGATACGGACAATTGGGAAACGGAGAAGTATCAGAGTCAGACCCATATGCCTATACAACAGAGCCGGTCCGGATTGCGGAAAATGTTGTTTCGTTGGATTGTTCGGGAAATAGCTATTTTGCCATTTATCTGACAGCAGAAGGTGAATTATATGGTATGGGAGCTAATATCGCTGGGCTTTTAGGCGATGAAACTGGATTAGACCAGGTGATTTCAGAATATGACTATGAGAAAGTTCCTGTTCCGGTTCTGCTTATGGAGGATGTGACATACGCGAGGGCAGGGAGAGAATCCATCGTTGTTTTAAAAGAAGATGGCAGCGTCTGGTGGTGGGGACAGTATCAGAGCCTCTATTTGACAGAGCCGGGAGATTATGAAGATTACTGGACTACCGTTGAAGATGAAAACAATAAGTCAAAGATGTTATATAATTCTCCGAAGAAAATATTGGATGACTGTATCTATGTAACAACAGGAGATTGGACAGGTGCCGCAATCGGAAAGAAGGGGGAACTGTATACGTGGGGACTGAATGTATTTGGAGAGTGTGGAACCCCAGTGACTGATGATGATTATGTCCGTGTTCCGCAGAAAGTTCTGGAGGATGTCCGCATGGTGTGGGTAGATGAAATCAAGTTTAATTGTATTGAAGATAAAACTCCGGAGATGATGGATTTTTCTACAAGTTACATCATGAATATGTTTGTAGAGCTGGAGAATGGGGAGCTGTTGGCATCAGGACAGAATATTGGCACACAGACAAAAACAATAGGGTTAACAGGAGATTTACTAGAGGAATCAACTCATACATATTCTGATATGTTCATTCCAGTAGAAATACTGGATGTGTCCAAAGTGGTTTCAGATACTTATGAGGAAATAGCAAGGGAAAAGTTGAATATAACGGAGGTGGCAGAGCTTTTTGAGAAAAAAGAAATTCGTTTTAGCTTTATGTATATACCAAACGAGAAGGGAGAATCTCCTCAACAGAGTAATGCAATAAGTGTAAATGGAGCGGGTTATATTATACGATTTGATGAACAGGGAGAATTTCTTGAAGTACAGGAAGGGATAACATTTTACGGTTATTGAAAATATCAGATAAAAATATGGGAAAGCTGTAAATTATTAATTGTCTTTTGAACTTTAAATTGAAATTATATTGAACCCAGAGTAGGATATTAGTGTATTGATACTTGTTAATGGTGAGCATGGATATGGATTTTTATTTGATGGAGTGAGAAAATTTATGGAGGTGCTGGATGAGGAATAAAATAACTAAGAGGTTCTGTATAATATGTATATTATTGGGCACGATTATTTTGTTATACACAGGATGTGGGAAAAGATATACAGAGGAAGCCCCTTTTAAGGATGTTGAAGATATTGCAAATGAAGAACAGATTAATATTCATTTCGCACATAAAGGTAAAGAATTCGATGATAAAGATCACTATTATTTTGATTTAGTAATCAAATCTAAATGGAGGCAGCAAAAAATTAGTCGCATCAATTGTGGGCCTAGTAATAAGAAACTTGGAATTACAATAATAACTGAAGGAAATACATGGTCTATTGGAAATTTGTATGATACAACAGAAATATTCCAAACATTTAGCCCAGATAAATTAAAACCTTCACTATATGAAGAGAGTGAAAAGCAAGAATTACAGAAAATATATGATAATGCTAATTGGAGGCTCAAACCAATACGGGATGAATATCATTTTTGGATTGAGGATTATATTATAACTGTTAATGATTCTTTGTTAGATAATAATAAAAAATATACAGATTTATTATATATTGAGGATGAAAACTCGGGAATTCATTTCACAATTAGTTTACATGCCATAATTACTGAGATTGCAACATAGAAAAAGAAGATATATTAGGAAGGAACTTTTGTGAATGCCAGATATAATGGCAGGTAAGAGACGATTATACTCTTACCTGTCATCATCATGAATAGTCTATATATTAGAAGATAAAGTATATTGTTTTATCAGTTTTGCTGCAAAAAGATATTTGATTAAATGTTCTTCAATCGCTGCAAAAGATATTTTTTGACCAATTTTAAGAATAACAGTGGCGACCGCTGGGAAAAACCATGCTAACACAATATAAGCAGCTGCAGCACACGCAGTAGCTTTAACGAAGCTAGTTGCAATAATAAAGGACTGAGGATGTATGATTATTTCGATAATCCATCCAACGCGTTGTGATAAAGTATATGATTGTCCAGCTTCACCGTCAGAAGGAAGATATAAATCATCACATTCCCATGAAACACCCAATTCGAGAGAATTTGGATATAAGGAACCTATTTTTGCGGAAAAAATAATTTTGCCTTTTCCCATCTCAGTTGCAATGGTCATGCATTGATCTAATAGCAGTTCTTCATATGAGGAAACTAAATCTCCCATTGTTTCGATATCGAGCGTGGAGAGTACTTGCTTTATTGCACTTTTAAAAAGATTTTCAGAATCAATATTTTCACTTAAGGAAGGATCTATATCTATGGAAATTAATTCACCTACAGACAGTGTGGTAGATGTTTCAATATATGTATTAACTTCCAAATTTCCAGTTTGAAAATAGCCAACTTGTTCTTTGGCATATGCAAAATCTAATGTATATGAAAAGAGCCCATCGACTGAAACAGTTGCCATAGAAAATTTGTTAACATTCTTTCGATAGAGAGCGTTCATTCTTTCGAAATCGGAGATGGGAGTAACATTTGTAAAATATGAACATCCTTTATCTCTATCAGGATCTACAGAAACAGCTACATTATCCAAATCAAATGATGGGGAGGACATAAATGGTTTTAATTCCCAAAATTGATCAAAGGACCAGTTTTTGGGAAGTGGATATCCGCAGTTGCCAGTAAATCCACTCGACATATCTGATACGAAAGAAGACGAGGCGAGCATTCGTTCAAAAAGTTCAATACATATCTGCCTTGGACCATAAACACCGACTTTGTATTGTTCAGTGTTTATTGAAGTGTTGAAAACGGCATTGATTTCAGTGAAATATGGTACAATGTATTCTTCTGTTTGATAAGGCAAGCAATCAAAATCTACAGCGAAATAGATTGTTGTTCCATATGAAAACCCAAGACGTAATGCTGCTTCAATGGCTATAGTTGCGTCTGATGCTCCACGGGATGCAGTGTTGAAGTAATTAAGGGTATATCCCCCATCTTGATATATGGGAAAGATATTAATACCAGCAGCAATAAGGCGTTTACTTTCCGCAACAGTAAGTGCTTTAGGGCGAAAATCGTTACCAACAGTACCAGTTAAGTATCTTCCAATATGTTTATAACCGGCATGTTTTAAATCATCAACTTGATGTTGATTTAAAATAGTGGAACAATCACAGGCAAAAGCTGGACGCGCTGTATCGCCACGACTAGTAAGGAGAGATTTCATGGTTGAAACGCCTACTGTTCCAGAAACATCCTCAATAATTCCAAGAAGAGCATAGAATTTCTGGAAATTTGAAACAGCAGATTGTGTTTTATCATCAAATATACCATCAAAATTACCAGGATCATAGCCATTAAAATATAGTCCATACTGAACGAGCTTATTAAAAGCAGTTTTGGGATTTCCAATTTTCAAGGATTCGGGAAATAATTTCGTTGTTTTTTCACCGAAATTCAATTCATTCAGGTTTGTTAATGTGTCAGTTATAGAAAGAATTCCTTCTTCAGCCTGAAGAGCACCAAGTACTGAGAGGGCAGTCTCGCGAGACATAATCCCGTCACAAGCACGAACGTTAATATAATCAGAGTAGTCTGCATTTAGTTGTCTCTGAATTGTTCTGATATTAGGATCCCGTTTGGTTAATGGATTTGCAGGTTCTGTAAACCAATTGAAAGATAGCAGGGCAGACCAGACTTTCCATGTTACGATACCATTTATATCGATATTGGCATCTGACTGGAGTTGACGCACAGCATTCACACCAGAAGTATAATAGATACCAGTGATACCACCAGCAGCATAACCTTTACAAAAAAGTGCACATTGTAATAGACATACATTGGCAGAGGAATCATCAGACGGATTCATTTTTCGGATGGGTGGCAGAGATTTGAATTTTGTTAGTGTTGCCGGTCCTACTTCGCCAACTACATCAAGTCCGTTTTCAATTTGAAATGCACGGATTATACCGGCGATAGTTAAAGTTCCCGTATAGCCATTTTCATCTAAATGTTTCCAATCCTGTCTATGTCCATACATTGCATTAAGATAAATTTGTGCATTTTTAACATTTTGATCTGACATAATTATATATCTCCTTTTATTTAATAGATTTATCAACAAAATTGTTTTTGGAATGAAAATTAATTTAGTGAGTTTTATTATTTTCATTAGAATCTTTTAGTTGCTGCAATACTTCTTTTAGTTTATTGGGAATAGGTACAAAGTAAGCTGAATTTTCGATAATACTTATAGTCTCGTTTATAATGTAAAACATTATAACAGTTTCCCTGAGGGGGATTGTGTTATTGAGTGATTTTTGTAAAAGGTTGGAAACACTGATAATAATCAGAATGATGATTTTTTTTGCTAACCCATTAAATCCGACTTGTGAAGATAATGTTTTACAGTTAATTGCTTTCATCCAGCCAGTAATAACATCAAAAATAATTAGTAATAACATTATTTTTAAAAGTAAATCCCATCCACCGAGAAGAAAACTGATACAACCCATGAGTATGCTTCCTAATATGTTGATATATTCAAATATTTTATCTGTCATTTTATATCCTCTATTTTTGTTATTAAGTATTTTTCTTTCTCCTTCCATTAGTAGTTTTGAAGAGATAATCGACTATCTATATATTAAGAAGGTGGAACAATAAAAAATGTAAACTAAAGATTATATTCTTTGAATCTAAAGATAATATTTCTGTATTTG
>OFMK01001832.1_pt1 | contig 13659 bp, 12 predicted proteins | sample 1541781 | NCBI WGS metagenome assembly OFMK01 (sample SAMN04209250, study PRJEB22552) | human gut metagenome | biome: gut; material: feces | host: Homo sapiens | place: USA: Oklahoma
TGCATAAACACCACCGCCGCCGCCATACCAAATGCCATCGCCGTCAGTACCGGATCACGGTAAAACAGCAGTGTCGTAATCGGAAAGCTGACCGCCCCCAGAATCGAGCCGAGCGAAATCCAACGTGTCAGCAGCACCGCACCGAAAAACAGCACAAAGGCGATCAGGAAAATACGCCAGTCGAACAGCACCAGCATAACCGCACCAACCAATACACCCTTTCCGCCGCGAAAGCCGAAATACAACGGAAACATATGGCCGAGTATGACGAAAATACCTGCGACCAGCTTGCCGACCGGCCCCGCCAGCAGGGCGCCGATCGAAACTGCCGCCGCGCCCTTAGCGATATCACCCAGCAGGACAAACAGCGTTTTTCCCGCTCCCATCGTGCGGTAGGCATTTGTCAGCCCGGCATTCCCGCTGCCGTAATCCCGAATATCCTTGCCAAGCGTTACCTTGCTGACGATGATCGCAAAACTCAGCGAGCCGAGCAGGTAGCCGCAAACAGCAATGATAGCAAAGTGCGTCAGTGTCATATTCATCTCCCCCAGATGTGATTTTAGTCCTTATCCCCGCGTTCGCGGATCACCATGCGCACCGGTGTGCCGGTCAATCCGAACACCTCACGGATCTGGTTTTCCAAATACCGCTGATAGGAAAAGTGGAACAGCCGCGCATCATTGCAGAAGCACACAAACGTCGGCGGGCAGGTGGATGCCTGCGTCATATAGAAAATACGCAGGCGGCGTCCCTTATCGGTCGGCGGCTGCACGCGGGCTGTCGCTTCTGCCAAAATGGAATTCAGGCGGCCGGTCGGGATCCGCATATGGTTCTGCTCATATACCTCATGGATCAGGGCAAACAGCTTGTCCACGCGCTGTCCGGTCTGTGCCGAAATAAACAGCACCGGTGCATAGGGCATATATGCCAGCCCCTCGCGGACACGGAGCGTATACTCCTTCATGGTCGATCCGTCCTTTTCGACCAGATCCCACTTATTGACCACAATAATGCAGGCCTTGCCCGCGTTATGCGCTTCTCCGGCAACCTTTGTATCCTGCTCGGTCACACCTTCGGTCGCGTCGATCATGATAACGCAAACATCCGCGCGCTCCACTGCCAGAAGCGACCGCATGACCGAATATTTCTCGATCGCCTCATCCACCTTGCTCTTTTTGCGGATACCCGCTGTATCGATGAAGGTGAACTTGCCGTGCGCATTGTCCAGATCCGCATCCACGCTGTCGCGCGTGGTTCCGGCCACATTGGAAACGATGACCCGTTCCTCTCCCAGCACGCGGTTGAGCAGGCTGGATTTGCCGACATTTGGCTTGCCGATGAGCGCAACGCGAATGCGTTCATCATCCGCTTCATTTTCCTCCTCAGCCGGAAAATATTCATAGGCTGCATCCAACAGTTCGCCCACACCATAGCCGTGCAGTGCCGAAATACCATACGGCTCACCCAAACCAAGGTTATAAAATTCGTAAAATTCCGCCGGCGGGTCACCCGGCTTATCGCATTTGTTCACCGCAAGCACGATCGGCTTGCCCGAACGCAGCAGCATGGAAGCCACGTCCTGATCTGCCGCCGTCACACCGGTGCGCAGATCGGTGATCAGTACGATCACATCCGCGTGCGAAATCGCCGTTTCCGCCTGATAACGCATAAACTGCAAAATTTCGTTATCATTGGACGGCTCGATGCCGCCCGTATCGATAATGGTAAAATCGCGGCCGCGCCAATCGCTTTCCGCATACAAGCGGTCACGGGTAACACCCGGCGTGTCCTCCACAATAGACAGGCGCTTGCCTGCCAAACGGTTAAAAAGCTGCGATTTGCCCACATTCGGCCGTCCCACGATGGCCATGATCGGTTTTGGCATAGGGGAATCCCTCCTTTGTCTCTCCGCTTATCAATCCTCAAATATCTTTGCCAGCAGATCCGCACCGTCGATCTCGACCGGTATGACCGGTACACCGATGGCCTCTGCCACCTGCGGCAGGGTATAATCATCCAAAAACACGTCGCCGCCGTCCCGCAGCATATTGGCGGAAATCAGCACACGCTCCCCCAATTCCCGTCCGCGCAGCTGCGCTACCAGATCCTGCCCGGTGATCAGACCGGCTACGGAAACCAGAGGCCCGAAAAAATCATTACGGATCTCCGCAACCGTTCCCTTCAAATTATCGCATGCAGCGGCTGCTTCGTCAAGCAGCACCCGCATTGAGGGTGCTGCCGCCGCCCCGGTTGCGATGGTAAACGGCCGCGGCGTGCGTCCGACGTAATCCGGCAGGGCAAGGCGGAATTCCTCCATAAACAACGGCAGCATGCCGATGCCGTTTTCAAACTGCGTAAATTCTTCATAATACACTGTATCCGGCAGCGGGCGCTCTGCTTTCAGGTAAAGCTCATCCCCGCACCAAGCCAGACGCGTCCCCAGCTCCTGCCGGCATTCCTCCGCAAACGGCTCCACAATATCCAGAATTGCTTGCGCACAAGCCCGGTCGGTGGCCTCCAGCGGATACAAGCCTGCGCGGTGGCGCGTCATACCAAACGGCACGACCGAGATCGTATTGACAGCAGGATACAGCTTTTTCAGATCGTACAGCGAACGGCGCAGCTCTTCTCCATCATTCAAGCCCTTGCATACCACAAGCTGGCAGTTCATCGTAATGCCGCCCTCTGCGAAACGATCCATGATCCGCAGCGCTTCACCTGCACGCTTGTTTTGCAGCATTTTCACACGCAATTCGGGGTTGGTTGTCTGCACCGAAATATTGACCGGCGAAATATGCATCCGCAGGATGCGATCCACGTCTGCCTCGGACAGGTTGGTCATGGAAATATAGTTGCCCATCAGAAAGGACATCCGGGCATCGTCATCCTTGACATACAGCGTTTTACGCATCCCTTTGGGGAGTTGATCGATAAAGCAGAACACGCATTTATTCGAGCACTGCTTCATACCGTCCATCAGGTAGTGCTCAAAATTCAAGCCAAGCGGCTCTCCCTCCCGTTTGCGCACCCGCACTTCGCGCATTGTCACACCGTCCTGCTCCAACACCTTGAGCATCAAACGCGCATCGTAGCTGTAAAACTTGTAATCCAGCACATCACGGATCGCCGTACCGTCGATCTGCAGCAGAACCTCTCCTGCCTGCAGCCCCGCCCGTTCTGCCGGACTTCCCGCATCTACACTGATAATTTTCGACGCCATCGTGCGCCCTCCCCTCTGTGATTCACAGACTGCCGCGCTTTTGCACGGATATCCCATAGAAAAAGTGGCTGCTGCGAAGCAAAAACCGTTTTTTCATCCAAACGCAGAGCATATCCCTGCATTTAGATGCCAACACGCGAAAAAGTTCTCCGGGACCTTTCCGCACCTGCGGCTTATCGGGGCATCTGCCCGGCAAGATGCCCCGACCGAAAGCAAAAAAAATGGAGAAGTCGTTGCCGCCTTCTCCATTTTTTGTTCTGTTTTAGCCTTACGCTTCCTTAACGGCGACAACCTCACGGCCATTGTAGTAGCCGCAGGCCTTGCACATTCTGTGAGCCAGCTTCATCTCGCCGCACTTGGGGCACTTGGTCATGCCGGGCAGAGAGAGCTTCCAGTGGGAGTTACGGCGCTTGTCGCGGCGGGCTTTGGATACCTTTCTCTTCGGTACTGCCATGGTGGATACACCTCCTACTCTGTCTTCTGTATTTTATCAGTAAATTATGATTTGCCCTCGTCCTCATCCGAGTTGAGCAGGGCGCGCAGCGCGGCAAAACGCGGGTCGATCTGCTTTTTATCACAATCGCAATCGACCTCGTTGCGGTCAGCGCCGCAGTGCGGACAGAGGCCTTTACAGTCCTCCTTGCACAGATATGTCATCTGTACCTGCAGGATCAATGCCGGCACAAGTACGTCCGCAGGATCCACGCTGTCACCGGTCAGCACGAAAAGATCGTCCTCTTCCTCTGCCCCCGGATCATCCGACAAAATCATATCGGCCTCGGCGGACAGCAGAATATCGAGCGGCTTCAAACAACGTGCACAAGCGGTAGAATAAATCGTTTTGATCGACCCGCGCAGCCGCAAAACACCGTTGTCACTCGAAACCTCTCCGCTGATTCGGACAGGGCTTTGAAACGGCTTTGCACCATACAGCGTTTCTTCCTTCAGGTCGATTTCCTCATCGAACGGGATCACTGCATGCTGCGAAGCAGTTAGCTTTTTCAAATCAATCTTCATGTTAACCTCACATGGTACTAAAATAGTATACTACAAGTAATCAGGCTTTGTCAACCAAAAAATGCGTGCTTCCAGCATATTTCACCGAACGTTTGCAGGCACTTCCCTTTCTTGCGCAAATGCGGTATACTGAGTGGAGAAAACACCATCACACAGAAAAGGAACCCCTGCCTTGAGAGAATATTATATCACAAAAAACGACAGCGGACAACGTCTGAACAAATTTCTTGAAAAAGCCGTCCCCCTGCTGCCCGGCGGCATAATGCACAAGTACCTGCGGCTCAAACGCATCAAAGTCAACGGCAAACGCACGGATGCCGCCTACCGGTTGGCCGAGGGCGACGCGGTTCAGCTTTACCTGAACGACGAATACTTTGACGCACCGCGCGAGGAGGAAGCCTTTCGCCGCATCACACAGCCGCGGCTGCGTATCGTCTACGAGGATGACCATATCCTGCTGGCCGACAAAGCGCCCGGCATGGTCGTGCATGCCGATGAACGCGGCGGCGCTGATACCCTGATCGCTCATATCCAAGCCTACCTGTATCAAACCGGCGCATGGAATCCGGCAGATGCCGCCTCCTTCGCCCCTGCCCTGTGCAATCGTATCGACCGCAACACCGGCGGCATTGTTATTGCCGCCAAAACCGCCGAGGCGCTGCGCATCCTCAATGATAGGATCAAGGAACGGGAGCTGGAAAAACGCTATTTGTGCATTGTACACGGCCGCCCGCAGCCTGCCGCCGGACTGATCGAGAATTATTTACGGCGGGACGAAAAGCGCAAGCAGGTCACCCTGCACCGCCAGCGTGTACCCGGCGCCAAAACCGCGCGCACACGCTACCGCACACTGGCATCGCAGGATAAGCTGTCACTCGTTGAATGTGAACTGCTGACCGGCCGCACCCATCAGATCCGTGCACACATGGCTTCAATCGGCTGCCCGCTGCTGGGCGACGGCAAATACGGCACAAATGAATTGAACCGCCCCTACAATGAAACCGGGCAGGCGCTGTATGCCTACTCACTCACTTTCCGATTTGAAGAAGACGCCGGTGTGCTGTCCTATCTAAACGGGCGGACATTCACAGCAAAGGAAATCCCTTTTGTACGCAAATATTTCCCGTCATTTCAGCTGTAATGCTATTTTATCCGCTCCCTAAAAACAACCGATCCCGCGGCATAACGTACCCCCGAGCTGCACGCCGCAAACGGTATCGGCAGCGCAGATGCACGAACCCCCGATGGCTTATGCCCCGGGGGTTCGTATCGAGCAGCTTTTCGGTCTGCCAAAAAGACACTCCGCCGCCCCTCCGGTTCGCACCGGAAGGGCGTTTTTTTGTGTTCTCTTTCTGCTGCCAGTCCGTGTAAGGATCACGCCGCCGATTCCTTGATATTCGTGTATACCTTGCCCGGTTCCAGCGTGATTCCTTTGACCGCAGCCAGTTCGGAAACCGTCACAAATGCATAGGTCTTATCCGTTCTGCTCTGCAGCTCATCGATCGCCTGTAAAACGCCCTGCACCGTACCGGTATACATATCATGCATCAGGACGATCGATCCGTCCTTCGCCAGATCGATCAGATTATTCTTCACACTCGACGGATCGGTCTTGGTCTTCCAGTCCAGCGTATCCGCATCCCAGTTGATGATCGGCAGACCCAGTTCCTTCATCACCGCCTGCACCTTATCATCATAAGCACCGCCAACCGGTCGCATCACCGTTGGCCGTGCGCCGCAATATTTCTCGATCAGATCGTTGTTGTCATTGATCTCCTTGCGGATCTCATCCTCGCCCAGCGCCGGCAGCATACTCATCGGATGGTTCATGGTGTGGTTGCCCAGTTCATGCCCTTCCGCCAGATAACGGCTGCAATGCGAATTGAAATCCTGCAAACGGTAGCCGCACATAAAGAACGTCGCGTGTGCGCCGCGCTCCTTCAGGCCGTCCAGCAGCGTTGCGGTCAATCCTTCGGGGTACTCGCCCGTGCGCCCAGTCGGCCCATCGTCAAAGGTCAGGGCGATATACACGTCCGCCTCCGGGATATTCCCGCCGACAGCCTGCGTCAAGCCCTCCTTCAAAGAATCCAAATATGCCTTCTGGCTGTCAAAACCATCCAGCGACACAGTGGTGAATGCAAAGGCGCCGTCGCCCAAATCGGTAAAGTGCTTGCCGATCACCGCGGCAAATACCGGCGCCGAAACATAAAAGCTGCCGGACGCTTCATCCTGATAGGCATCGATATGGTCGCCCTTCACCTTTTCACCGTTCACCTTGGTTTTGCCATCATCCTGCACGGTCGACTGGAGCCCACTGCAATCCACCGTCCATTCATGCTTGCCGTCAAACGATGCCGTGCCGCCCAGCGCATGTACCGCCGCTTTGAGCGGTACGTATTTCATACCGTCACGGTCAAGCGCCGCCTTGCCGCGCTTGCCCTCTTCCTCGGACATCTGCACCGTCTCACCCGCAGACAGCAGCTTATCCGAATCCGCACGCAGCAGCACGCTGGTTGCTGCAAGCTGCTGCTCAGACGGGCCGAGCACCGCCAGTGCTTCTTCTGCCGCTTTTCCGATCTTATCCTCATCCAGTGGTTTTTTCGACTGAGAAATCACGATCAGATCTCCCTGATCCGCCCCCAGTTCACTGCTCTGCCACGAAAGCGCCGTGCAAAAATCCCGCACAGGCACATACAGCACCCCGTCCTTTGCATCGGCTGCAACGGACATCGAATGTTTTTCTCCATTCAGCAGCATATTCTTGCTGCCGGCCTTCATCTGCACAGTATCCTTTTTGCGGGTTGCCGTGGCTGTCCCCGCTGCCGCATCCCATGCAAAATCCACATCCATGTTCTCACAGAGAGACTGCATAGGAACCAGTGCGCTGCCGCTCTGATCCCGATAAGGCGTGCCGCCCAGATCCACTGCTTTTCCCTGCATCAGGGCACGTGGGGTTTGCAGCTGATACACGATCTGCGAGGATCCGCCGCCGAACAGCGCGCCCGCGGCCCCCGTTACCATACGAAATATGACCGGCACCGCAATTACAACCAGCAGAATCAGGGCGATCAGCACCCCATAGTGACTGTTGCGGCGACGGCGGCGATGACGACGGTAGCTGGACCGATACGCCGACTGATACGCCATTTTCCTCATCCCTTCCTATCTTTATTGGTATATTTGTGTCTCTATTTACTCATTATAGCACCCCTTGACGCAAAATAAAGTTACATAACCGTTACTTTTCTTTTCCTGCGGCTTTCAGCGCATTTTCCATCATCTGCACACCAATCCCCAACAAATGCGGTCCAACATAAGCCCCCAGCGTACAGTCGATCTCGCCCTCCATACAGTTTTGATAATCCGGCAGGCTTTGCTGCGCCAAGCTGCGGATCTCTTTCAGCTCAGCCGGCGAATCCCCGTGAGCTACCGCCAGATTAAACCGGATGCCGCGCGGCACACAGGCTGCTGCCAGCTGCACCATCTTCTGCATCGCCGCCTTGCGCCCGCGCATTTTCGCTGTATTGACCAGCTCTCCCTCTTCCGTAAAGGAAATAATGGGCTTGATTTGCAGCAGCGTACCGGCCACCGCCGTAATACGGCCGATGCGGCCTCCCTTTTGCAAATATTCCAGCGTATCCACACAGAAAAACACCGTCGTATCCTGCATCAGCGGCGGCAGAGCGCGCAGCAATTCTTCCCAAGTCCATCCCTCTTCGATCCAGCGGGCTGCCTGCAAAACCGTCATACCGGTTCCCAGCGAGCCGCTCAAGGTATCAAACGCAGCGACCTCCAACCCGGGCGTCTGCTCTCCGATCAGGCGCACCAGATTATGTGTCCCGCTCAGGCCGCTTGAAAAGTTGATCGCCAGCACCTTGGTGTAACCCGCTTCCCGAATCCGTGCGAACGCCCGCTCTACTGACGCCCCGTCCGGCAAGGTCGTCTTGGGTATCTCCGTCGGCAATCGGCGGTATACCTCTGTCGATGTGATATCCACGCCATCTGCATATTCGCCGTCCGAAAAAATCAGCTTGAGCGGTACTACATGAATATCGTAACGATGCAGCAGCGCCTGTGGAATATCGGCGCACGAATCGGTCAGCAACGCGATTTTCTGTTGATTCATTTTCATCCCCTCTTTACCCTTACAATTCCTCTCCTGCACTCCAGTTGATCAAATGCGGGGAAACCGTTTTCTTCTGCTGGCCCGGAGGCGGCACTTTTACGCCAAAAAAATCATACCATTGACCGCAGACCTCACATTGCCAAGCCGCAGCCGCCGTTTCGTCCATAATATAGATCTCATTGCCGCAGGAGCAGTTCAGGATCGTCATCATTCTCTTCCTTTCACGCACCGTTTATATGCGCCAATCTGTAAATTGATATTCTCAGTATAACATATCCCATAAAGGAAGTCGAATACTATTCCACACCCGCCCGGTTTAAGCTTCTGATAAAATATCGGCTGATCCGCAACAAAAGGCTTGGAGTCCGGCTCCAAGCCTTTTGTTGCTTTCATGTTATGCGCAATCAGAGGATCCATTCCTGTTCTTTTTCCTCGCCGCAATACTTGCACAGCGTTTCCCGGATCGCACGCGGCCCGCGGTTCAGTTCATTGAACATGCGGACGACCGTTTCGCCTACACCGATCTCAAACAGGTTCACGCCGAAGTAATACCGGTTGGACAACAGCGGGTACAGCTGCTCCTCCGTCGCTTCTTCTCCCAGTTTGGGATTGCCCATCAAAGCGCGGACTGCATCGATGTTCGCATCCGGGCTCAGTTCAAACGCCTCGCCGCGGTCATCCACACCGACCAGATAGCGCAGCCATCCTGCCAACACCAGCGGGATATACACCAGCTTGGTCGCACGGTGCGCCGGCAGCATGGAATTGTAATACGCATACAGCGTTGTACCGAAACGCGGCGCGATCTTACGCGACGTATCGGTCGCCGTACGCTGCGGCGAATCCTGCAGGAAAGGATTGGGGTAACGTTCACCGAGCACCTCATGCAGGAATGCCACCGGATCGATCACGCCCGGATCGGCAACCATCGGCATTGCCTCCTGCTCGCTCAGGCGCGTCACCAGATTGACCAGTTCCTTATCCTTCATTTCCGCACTGATCTGGGTGTAGCCCAACAAGCAGCCGAAAACGCCAAGCGCGGTATCCATCGGGTTCATACAGGTGCTTACCTTCATCATCGCAGATTTTTCCACGATATCACGGCGCGTCAGGATCACGCCGCACTGCTCCAGCGGCGGATGACCGTTCGGGAACGCATCCTCGATCAGCAGATAGTGCGGACTTTCCGAGTTGACGTAAACCGCCGCATACGTTCCCTTTTCTGTTACGAACGGACGCGCATTCTCCAAACCGTCCGCCGCCAGCTTTTCCGCGATACGGGCATCCGGATGCGGTGTGATCTTATCGATCATCGACAGCGGGAAGGTATTCTTCTTGAGCAATGCGAAATACTCATCCTCGGAAATAAAGCCGTTTTTCTGCCAGCCACGCGCCATATACCGCACTGCACGCTCCAGCCGCATCCCGTTGTCCTGACAGTTGTCCAGCGAAACCAGCGCAAGCGGCGGCAAGCCGGCGCGGGCACGCATCAGGCACAGAGCCGTCAGCTTACCGAAGAAGGAGCGGCATCCCTCCGGTCCGCCGTCGCGGTCATGCGCATAATCCGGCAGGAATTCATTCATATCATTCTGGAACACATAACCCTTTTCGGTCAGCGTAAAGCTGACCATCTGCAGCGAAGGCGCCAGAAAGATCTCCTGCAGCCGTGCCATATCCTCGCTCAGCTTAAGGCTTTCGGTAACCGAAGCGATAACTTCCTTGTTGATCGTGCCGTTCGAATACAGGGTCACCACCAGCGACAGGTGATCGCACGCACGGTAGCAGCGGTCGATCAGTTCTTCATCATAACCGTCACAGCAGATCACGCCGGTATCCGACAGGCCGGCTGTCAGCATCCGCTGTGCCAGCACGGCGGGAAAAGCCCGGAACAGGTTGCCGGCGCCAAAATGCAGCCACGCCGGCGCTTTGCGCGTATTGTCACGCACCGCGTCGATATCATACTGCGGCAGGCGGTAGCTCTTCCAGGACGCATTATGCTTTAAGCTTTCTTTTGTCAATTTCATAAAGCGGTCACTCCCTTTTCGTGAACGGAAAACTCCGTTCTGCTTCCATTGTCATATAGTATACCAAATTTTCCGCGCCTTGCATAGGGAAAATCGGAAATCTTGACAAATTCATCCGAAGGATACGCAAACCAAAAGCCGCCTGTTTAACAGGCGGCTTAAGACACATCCGTTTATCAGCCGCGCGGGCAGCCGGATTACTGCGTATTGCTCTCCGGCACGCATTTTTCGGACGGCGTACCCGGCAGCGCATAATACATCCGCAGCACCAGCTTCATGGCAAAATACAAAATTGCGACCTCCGCCGGTAAAATCAACAGGTTTTTCGGCACACGCAGGGCAAGCAGCACACTCATCGCCTTGCCGCCGGTGATCGTCAGCCACAAGGTATTGAGGCCGATATTGCAGATCACGTTAACGCACAGCTTGGCGCCGATCGCCCGCCCAACAGACAGCTTGCGCGGATACAGCCACAAGCCCCACAGCAAACCGCCAACGACCGCTGTCAGCGTGAAGCCCGGGAAATAGGCACCCATGGTCAGGTTTCCGGCGAAATAGCCAAGCACATCGGTGCACACACCGGCCATCATGCCCACCGCCGGGCCGAACAGCATACCGATCGCCGCGTTGCACAGAAAGCCAAAGCCAATGCGCAGGTTGGGCGGCAGCTTGATCTGCAGCCCCATCAAATCGAGCGCAATGTTGATCGAAATTAACAGCGCCGTCAGCGCAAGGCAGCGGGTGGATTTGAGTTCCTTCAGGGAGCGGACAAAGATATTTTCGTTTTTAGACATAGAAAAAGACACCTCCTAAAAAATTCATCTGTTGCCACAGCGATTTAGGAAATGCCTAAACAGTTGCAGCAGCGGGATGCGATCACAATACCGCAGGGAAAACTCCCTTTCGTCCACCGAACAACTCCCCGTCTCGGCGGCACTTTACGCATTGTGGTCTACTCTGCTTTTTCTGCTCTTATTGTATCACGCTTTCAGCACTTGTCAATACCGAAAACATCCCGGATGGTGCGGCACACGCCGTCCTCATCGTTGCCCGGCGCTATGTGCTTTGCCGCCGCTTTCAGCGCTTCGTGCCCGCTCGCCATTGCGTAGGACTCCCCTGCCGCCTGCAGCAGCTCCAAATCATTCAGGTAATCCCCAAACGCCATACACTCCTCCGGCGCGATCCCCAGCTTCCGGCACATGGCGTGCAGCGCCAAGCCCTTATTCATGCCGGGGCGCATCAGATCCATCCAATCTGCACCGGAAACAGCAAGCTGCGAGCTTTGTGCAAACGAACCAAACGCAGGCAACAGCACCTGTTCAGCCCGTCCCTCGCAGAACACAGCGATTTTGCACACCGGCTCCCGGCGGACAAATTCCAGCAAGTCAGGCACCTTGGTGCGGCGGGTGGAATAAATCGCCATGCTCTTCATAAAAGCCGGATCCGCATCATCCTCATAAAAGCCGCCGTGCCGGGCGGATACGATTGCATACACGCCGGGCAGCTGCCGCACGGTTTCCACTGCGCGGCAGACCTCCTCCACCGGCATCGCCTCGAAGGAAATGATCTCCGCACCGTCCGCGACCACAGCGCCGTTTTCACTGATGTACATCAGCTCATCCGCAATCTCACCAAACTGTTCATACAGCGTATAATACTGCCGCCCGGAGGCCGGCGCGAACCGCACACCGCGCGCCCACAGCGTGTGGATAAGGGGAAACAAGCCTTTCGGAAGCTGTCCGTCACTGGTTAAAAGTGTGCCGTCCATATCTGCGGCAATCAGTTTAATCGCCATCAATCGGTTCTCCTTTCTCTGCCAAAAATACCGGGCAGTGTCACAAAAATAGACTGCCGACCTGATAGACCGCCATTGCGGTCAAGTACGCCAATATCGTTTGGAAGGCCGCCGCGCCAAACGCCCAGCGCCATCCGCCCATTTCACGCTTGATCGTAGCAAAAGCCGACATACACGGCATGTACAACAGGGTAAACACCAAAAAGGAATAGCCCGACAGCGGTGTGAACACCGTTGCCAGTATGCCGGAAAGCAGTGCGCTGTCTCCCCCCGCGCCATACAGCACGCTCATGGTGGAAACAACCGCCTCCTTAGCGACCAGACCGGTCAGCAGCGCCACCGCTTCCTGCCACTGATCAAAGCCAAGCGGCGCAAAAACCGGCGCGATCAGCGTGCCGATCACACCAAGGATGCTTTCGCCTGCGTCCCCTGCCACGGTCAGCATCGGGGTAAAGTTCTGCATCAGCCAGATGACCACACTCATTAAGAAGATCACGGTACCGGCCTTGGTGATAAAATCCTTTGCCTTTTGCCACATATTGAGCACCGTGCCCTTAAAGGACGGCAGGCGGTACGTCGGCAGTTCCAGCACAAAGCCCGAAGAAACACTGCGGAACACGGTTTTTTTCAAAATCACACCGGCCACAACACCCATCAGGATACCCAGCACATACAGGCTGATCGTAACCAGTCCCTGATGCTTCGGAAACAGTGCACCCGCCACCAGCGCATACACCGGCAGCTTAGCCCCGCAGGACATAAACGGCGTCAGCATGATCGTCATACGGCGGTCATCGTCGTTTTCCATTGTACGCGCCGCCATAACCGCCGGTGTTGTGCAGCCAAATCCCATCAGCATTGGCACAAACGACTTGCCCGACAACCCAATCCGGCGCAGCAGCGTATCCATAATAAAGGCTACACGTGCCAGATAGCCGGTATCTTCTAAAACAGAAAGGAAAAAGAACAGGATCACGATCTGCGGCAAAAAGCTGAGCACGCCGCCCACACCGCCGATCACGCCGTCGCAAATTAAGCCGATCAGCCAAGGCTGCGTATGGATGGCGGTCAGGCCGCTCTGCACCGCCGGACTGATGACCCCCTGAATGAGATATTCCATCCCATCGCCCAGCCAGCTCCCAAAGGGACCAAAGGTCGTCCAGAACATCAGAAACATGAAAAACGCAAAAATCGGCAGTGCCCAAATCCGATGCAGCACAATGCTGTCGATCCGTTCGGTCACAGTCAGCTTATGCTCACGCGGATGAATAAAGCTGGCACGCACGATTTCTTCGATATAATCATACAGTGCATCCGCCAGCACCATTTCATTATCGGTCGAATTGGCATGGCTGTGCATTCCCTCAGCCAATGCATCCAACTGTTCCCGCATGGTGTTTGACATATCACCGCCGTACTGTGCCCAAAGCGCCCGATCACCCTCAAGCAGCTTCGCCGCATAAAACGGCAGGCTGCA
>OFMK01001835.1_pt1 | contig 13625 bp, 13 predicted proteins | sample 1541781 | NCBI WGS metagenome assembly OFMK01 (sample SAMN04209250, study PRJEB22552) | human gut metagenome | biome: gut; material: feces | host: Homo sapiens | place: USA: Oklahoma
GGTGGGCGATATTGCGGCCGGTCAGACGGTTACGGTGACCTTCAAAGCCAAGGTTAGCGCGGATATGTACAACCAGACGATTTATAACACCGCCGTTGCCGAGGGCAAGAACGGTATTGTAAAGGACGAAGACGGCAACGAGACCGGCAAATATGAGGACACGGACGACGGTGTGTATATCAACAAGGGCGACACTGCGCCCTATGTGGAAAAACGTGCGGACAAGCCTTCTGCCAAGGTCGGTGATAAGCTGACCTACACGGTCACGCTTGGCAATGTGGCGGGCGCGGTCTACGAGATCGAGAACGCGGCCATGACCGATGCGCTTCCGGCCGGGCTGGATTTTGTGGACGGCAGCGTGCAGCTCGATGGAGTGACAACGAAGTATTCTTTCGACCATGCAAGCCGCACCCTGACCGTTCCGCTGGGTAGCATCGCCCCAGCGACGGAAAAGATGGTCACGTTCTCTGTGACGGTCAATGATGCCGCCTACGGCAAGACGATTTACAATACGGCAGTGCTTTCCGGCGATAATATCCCGGACACTGAGGGCAAGGACGACGGCGTTTCGGTTGGCGACGGCAAAGCCCGTCCCAGCATCGAAAAGACGGCAGACAAGTCCTCTGCCAGCGTGGGCGACAAGATCACCTACACGCTGACGCTATCCAACAGCGAGACCGCGACTGTGCCGGTGCAAAACGCGGTGGTGACCGATGTGCTCCCGGACGGTCTGACGTTCGAGTATGGCTCGGTCATGGTGGATGGCAGTACAGTTAGTTCATACACCTATGAGCAAGCGAGCCGCCTGCTGACCGTGGGTGTCGGCAGCATCGACCCGGACACCAGTCGCACGGTTTCCTTTGTGGCGACGGTGAACGAGGATGCTTATAACACGACCATTCAGAACCTTGCGACCCTGACCGCGGATAACACCGAGCCGGTGCAGGATAAAGACGATGGGGTTGTGGTCGCGGACGGCCGCACTGACCTGTCGGTTGTAAAAACCGTGGACAAATCCAGCGCCAAAGTGGGTGACAAGCTGACCTACACGGTACAGGTCTCCAACGGTGCGGGCGCACAGGTCAATATCCGTGACGCAGTAATGCAGGATACTATCCCGGACGGCCTGACCTTCTACGGCAACGTCACGGTGGATGGTTATTCTGCTGCCTATCAGTACGATAATGCCAGCGATACACTGACCGTCCCGCTGGACAACATCGCACCTGGCCAGACCAAGATGGTCTGCTTTGATGTGCTGGTGAACAGCAATGCCTACGGCATGACGATCGAGAACACGGCGGTCGCTTCCGGCAGCAATACGCCGGACAGGGATGCTTCGGACGAGGGCGTTACCATCGAGGAAGGTCGTGCCGATGGCCGTGTGGGTGCTAAGTCGGCCAACAAGACGACGGCGCGCGTGGGCGATACCATCACCTACACGATCACGCTGCAAAACGGCGCGACGGCAACGGCGGACTGGACGGATGTGACCGTGCTCGATGTGATTCCAGAGGGCGTGACCTTTGCAGGCAATGTCCAGAAGGACGGGCAGGCCACCACGGAATATTCCTATGATGCCGCTCTGCGCACGCTGACGCTGACGCCCTATGCGATCGCGCCGGACACGCAGGTGGTGTACAACTTTGACGTGACGGTGGATGAGGGCATGCAGGGTAAATTGATCGTCAATACGGCGGTACTGCATGACGGTGAGGATACCACGCCGCTGCCGGACGCAGGCGTGCAGATCGACGAGGGTGAAGCTGACCCGGTTGTCAGAAAGTCCGCCAATGTGACCCAAGCAAATGTTGGAGATACGATTTCGTATGAGATCACGGTCAAAAACGGTGATAAAGCTACCGCACCTTGGAAAAACGTCGTGGCGCATGATACGCTTCCGGCGGGTGTAAAGCTCATTGGCAATGTGTATCTGGACGGAAAAGTCGCGCTGCACAAGCTGAGCGGCAATGCGCTGTCTGTGCTGGTGGGCGATCTCGCGGCAGGCAAGAGCGTGACCGTGACCTTTGATGTACAGGTGTTGGATACGGCAGCCGGTACGATGCTGCAAAACAGCGTGGGCGTGTCTGGTGACAACGGCAGCGGCACGGCAACCGACGACGGCGTGACCGTCCCGGGGGTGGAGCCGCAAAACCCTACTGACCCCACCGGCTTTTATGTCACGAAAGACGTAGACAAGACGGTGGTGAACGTCAGCAAGGGCGCGGCCGACGAGCAGAAAACGGCGACTTTTACGATCACGGTTGGCAACAACGGCAAGGAGACATGGAAGAACGTCGTGCTGAAAGATACGCTGGATACGTCAGTGGTGACGCCTGTGCTGCAGGATAACGTCTATGTAGACGGTGTACTGAACAGCAAGTGGAGCTTTGCAAACAAGGTGTTTACCTTGGAGCTGGGCGACATTGCGCCCGGCGCGTTCCGCGAAATCAAGCTGACCATGCAGTTCAAGGCGGATGCGGGCGGCAAGACCTATGTCAACTACGCGACCGGCGCAGGCGATAACGGCAATGCGACCGGCCAGTCGCCGGAGGTGGAGATCGTCAGCGCGGTGGATGAACCGGTGACGGATATTCATTACCAGCTATTTGATGGCTATTCGGGCGGCAAGTGGCGGCCGGGCGACCGCATTTCCTTGCAGGAAGCGTGTACCGTGGCGTATCGCCTGATTTCCGACGGCGGCAATACTTGGCTGGAGCGCGGCTCGGTGACTGTGCCGGACTATGAATACACAATCCCGGAGGAAGCGAAGTATTTTGTCTCCATCGGTGTGCTGCCTGCCAGTGTGTTCGATACCACGCAGATGACCGAGGATGAAGATTATGAGATCAACTATGAGATCACGGAAAATGGATATCTGCGCATTTGGGTAACGGCGGCGCAGTTCAATACGCTGGTGAAGTATGTTACAGGTATGAACGCCGGTGTAAGTGGCGATGTATCCAGACTGACGTTTGCCAAGGTGATCTGCCAGCTTACCGGACGGGATACCAGCCCGGATACCACGGGTTACAGCGGCAATGTTCAGTATTACCCGGATGTCACTTCGTCTGTCGATCTGGTGACCGAGGTTTCGCATGAGCATGACTATATCCTCGATGCGGACGGCAACGAATATTGGATTTAAGCGAAAGTAAAATAAGGAAATCCCCCGTTTGCGAAAACGGGGGATTCTTTGAACTCGCTGCTATTGGCAAATCAAATGTCTTGCGGTAGGAAATCATGAAAGAAGATTCGTTTGCAAACCTGCCTGATATTTTAACGATAGCTGATTTGCAGACGGCGCTTCGCATTGGCAGAAGCACCGCTTACAAACTCATACAAGATAATCAAATTCCCTCGTTCCGAATTGGCAAGTCCATCAAGGTTTATAAGCGTTCTTTGGTTGAATATATCGAAAAGGCGCTATATAATGAGGGTGAGTTGATAGGCAGCCATTCATCGGAGGAGCGATGAATGGTTATGAATGCTGCCTTGTATGAAAAGCACGGAAAATATTACATTTCCGTTTCATGGACACAAAGTGGAAAACGATACCGCAAAAGTCGGACAACAGGCCTTCCCGTGAAAGGAAATAAGCACAAGGCGTAAGCGATGGCAGATGTGTTTTTGAAAGAAATGCAGGAAAAAGTCACCGAAGGCTATGTCGATATTCTCTTTTCGGAGGATATGAAGCAATGGCTGGAAAATGTGAAATTCCAGATTTCCGAGTCCACCTATGAAGAATATTGCCGCCAGATACACAACCGGATTTGTCCGTGGTTTGAAGGCAAAAAAATTCGCCTATGTGAGCTCAAAGCCTATCACATAGACGAGTTTTATCGGATGAAAATGCAGAAAGACGGCATCAATGCAAAAACTGTGCATCGGTATCATGCCAACATCAGAAAAGCATTGCAGCGTGCGGTCAAACTCGACATGATCCCATCCAATCCGGCGGACAGGGTCGATCTCCCAAAGGTCAAGAAGTTCCGCGGCAGTTGTTACACCCCGGAAGAATTGCAGCAGTTTTTTGCCTGCGTAAAGGGAACAAAATTTGAGACAGTAGTTTTGCTTGCTGGGTATCTGGGTGTGCGCGAGGGCGAAGCCTGTGGCCTGCAATGGAAAGACGTCGATTTTGAAAGGAATGTCCTTTGCATTCGTGGTTCGCTGAAAATGCACGACAAGTACAAGGACCTGTATTACGGTGAAACCAAAACCGAGTCCAGTTATCGTATCCTTCCGATTCCGCAAAACCTTGCGGTATATTTGCGACAGCTTAAGAAGAAACAGCTCGAGCAACGGATGCTGGGTGGGTCAAGCTATAACCGGAAGCGGGAGGGTTTCGTATGCGTAGATGCGATGGGGAACATCAAAGTATATTTCCCTGATCTTTTTCAGAAAAATGAACTTCGCAGAATCCGGTTCCACGACCTGAGACATTCTTGCGCAACTTTGCTGCTCGGAAATGGCGCCACTTTGAAGCAGGTTCAGGAGTGGCTGGGGCATCACAGTTATGTGGTCACGGCGGACGCATACGGCCATGTTTTGGCAGAATCCAAGCGCGAAATGGCCGATACGATGTCAAAACTTTTGGGCAAAGAGCGGGCCGCTTGACCGCCTCAAAAACGGGTTCGAAAAACCGTTTGATAGACATTTAACAGACATCAAAAATATGGAAATTCAAAAGGTTGCAAAAAGTGATGAAAAAAGCAGCTTTTCATCAGAAAAGCTGCTTTTTCGGTGGCAGCCGAAGAAGGATTCGAACCCTCACAAACAGAGTCAGAGTCTGTCGTGCTACCTTTACACAATTCGGCTATTGATTTGTGCCGCAGTTCCTTGCGACTTTTACAGTATATCGCAAAAGAAATATAAAGTCAAGCGTTTTTTTCAAATTCTTTTAGATTTTTACCGGATAGCCGAACAGACAGGAAAAACCGGCAGGTTTTGTTTTGCGTAGCCGGGACGGATCGGTATTCGCAGCGGTGTACCGCAGGGGGCTGGATGCTTTGGTAAAGTTTCGCTGCTTTGCTTACCCTGTTCTATGCGGTGCTGTCGGAAAGAGATATTATTTCTGCATATCATCCTTGGGGCAGGAAATTTCCATCATTTTTTCGATCATGCGGTGCAGTGCCTGCGCCTGAATGGTATCGGCTGCTCGGTAATAGACTTCTTTTCCGTCCCGGCGGCTGACCAGAAGGTTGCTGGAGCGCAGCAGCCGCAGATGATGTGATACAGCAGGCGGCGTCATATCCACCATGGCAGCCAGTTCGGTGCCGCAAACTTCGTAATGGCACAGCAGCCAGAAGATCCGCAGGCGGCTGGCATCGCTAAGCAGCTTAAAAAGACTGGAAACGGTTTGGAAATTCGCCAGCTGAGGGTTTTTCTCGGAATGATCCGTGGGATGGTATCCGTTTGGCAAATGGGGGGATGGCATGAGAACCCTTCCTTTCTGTGAATCCAGTATACCATAGCGGCGGAGAATTGCAAACAGCCGATTTGCTCCGTGTGCGCGGAAGGGGAGCATTCGATAAATAATGTTTGAAACAAGCAAAATGAGGGGTTGACTTTAGTCGGTCAGGCTCGTATAATATAGGCATAAACAATTAAGCAAACTTTTAATTGATTGCCCGAAAGGAGTTATCAAAATGAAAAAAACCTATCAGATCGAAGTGGATTGCGCCAACTGTGCAAACCTGATGGAACAGGCGGCGAACAAGACAGCCGGCGTACAGAACGCGGTGGTAAACTTCATGACCCAGAAGATGATCGTCGAGTTTGCGGAGGGGCAGGATCCCAAGACAGTGATGCAGGATGTATTGCGCGCCTGCAAAAAGGTAGAACCCGACTGCGAGATCACACTGTAAGTGTGCTGCGCCTCATCCGGCTGCGGCGGGTGGGGCGCGTTTTGAGACACTACGATTAAATAAATGTTTAATCGTATAAGAGGAAGGAGACAATACACTGATGAATAAAAAGCAGAAAAAAATGCTCCGCCGGATCCTCCTTGCGGCGGTTATGGTGATCGTTCTGGGAATTCTTCCTGTTGCGGGGCTGCCCCGGCTGGTATTGTATTTGCTGACCTATTTGGTGATCGGATACGACATTCTGAAAAAGGCCGGCAAGGGTATTTGGAACCGGCGGGTATTTGATGAGAACTTTCTGATGGCGGCAGCAACTGTCGGCGCGTTTGCCTTGGCCATTTATACCCGTAGCGGGGATTATACCGAAGCGATTGCGGTTATGCTGTTTTATCAGATTGGTGAGCTGTTTCAGAGCTATGCGGTGGGCAAAAGCCGCAGGAATATCAGCGCGCTGATGGATATCCGTCCGGATTATGCCAATATCGAGCGGGAGGGAACATTGGAGCAGGTGGATCCTGACGAAGTGGCGGTAGGCAGCGTGATCGTGGTGCAGCCCGGTGAAAGAATCCCGCTGGATGGCGAGGTGGTAGAGGGATGTTCTACACTCAATACCAGCGCCCTGACCGGTGAGAGTCTGCCGCGTGAAATTCAGGTGGGCGAAACGGTCATCAGCGGCTGCATCAATATGACCGGCGTACTCAAGATTCACACCACCAAGGCTTTTGAAGAATCTACGGTTTCTAAGATTTTGGATCTGGTGGAAAACGCCAGCTCCCGTAAATCCAAATCCGAAGATTTTATCTCCAAATTTGCCCGCGTGTATACGCCCGCTGTCTGTTATGCAGCGCTGGCACTGGCATTGGCGCCACCGCTGGTGCAGCTGCTGATGGGTGCAGCGCCGGCTTGGGGCACATGGCTGTATCGCGCGCTGACCTTTTTGGTCATCAGCTGCCCTTGTGCGCTGGTCATCAGTATTCCGCTGAGTTTTTTTGCCGGGCTTGGCGGCGCCGGCAAGGAAGGTGTGCTGATCAAGGGGTCAAATTATCTGGAAACCCTTGCGCATACCCGATATGTGGTATTTGACAAAACGGGTACGCTGACGCACGGTGTTTTTGAGGTCGATGCCGTGCACCACAATCAAATGGAGCGGGAGCGGCTGCTGGAATATGCGGCGCTGGCGGAAAGCGCCTCCTCCCATCCCATCAGCAAAAGCCTGCAGCGTGCGTATGGCCGTGAGATCGACCGAAGTCGCGTAACAGATATTGAGGAGATCGGCGGCAACGGTGTGACTGCCAAAGTGGATGGTATCGTCGTGGCAGCCGGCAACGACAAACTGATGCGCCGTATGGGCATTGAGCCGATCCACTGTCACCATATCGGCACCATTATCCATATGGCTGTGGATGGAGCGTATGCAGGACATATCGTGATCTCCGATGTGGTCAAGGAGCACGCGGGACAGGCGGTTCAGGAACTCAAGCATGTCGGCGTAAAGCAGACCGTGATGCTGACCGGTGATGACAAGCGCGTGGCGGAATCCGTGGCGGCGGCGTTGGGCGTTGATCAGGTTTACGGCGAACTGCTGCCTGCGGATAAAGTGGCCAAGGTGGAGGAGCTGCTCGCGCATAAGGGCGGGAAGGAAAAACTGGCTTTTGTCGGTGACGGCATTAATGATGCGCCGGTGCTGTCCCGTGCGGATATCGGCATTGCGATGGGCGCGATGGGATCGGATGCTGCGATCGAAGCGGCAGATGTGGTGCTGATGGATGATGATCCGCTCAAGATCGTCAAAGCGATTCGGATCTCGCGCAAATGCATCGGTATTGTGTACCAGAATATCGTGTTTGCGCTGCTGGTCAAGTTTACCTGTCTGGTGCTGGGCGCTGTGGGGATGGCAAATATGTGGCTTGCCATATTTGCGGATGTGGGTGTGATGATTTTGGCCATCCTCAACGCTATTCGCGCGTTGTTTGTTCATAAGCTGTGACCGGCGGCGCCGGTTTGGAAAACGGCCCGACCGAAAAAACAGCGCCCTGCGTGAAACCTGCACGCAGGGCGCTGTGCTTTGGGGAGAGGAAATACGGCTATGGCGTTTCACGCAGCGCGGCTCGCAGCTTTTCCAGCGCGCGCTTTTCGATGCGGGATACATACGACCGTGAGATACCAAGTTGTTTGGCGATTTCGCGCTGGGGCAAGGGGGCGGGCAGGCCGAGGCCATAGCGCAGACGGATAATATGGCGTTCGCGGGGCGAAAGGCTGGCGGACAGCGCACGGTGCATGGCGCGGTAGCGGTCGCATTCGTCCACGGCGGTCAGACCCTCGTCCTCACAGCAGATCACATCCTGCAGCGAAAGGGCGTTGCCGTCCCCGTCGGTTTCCAATGCATCCGAGAGCGACAGCTCTCCGGCGGATTTGCGCTTTTGCCGGAAATACATGAGCAGTTCGTTCTGGATGCATTTGGAGGCATAGGTCGCCAGCTTGATTTTTTTATCCGGCCGGAAGGTCCCCACTGCTTTGATCAGGCCGATCGTGCCGATCGAGAGCAGGTCGTCCTGCTCGGCGCTGCCGGCATAATACTTTTTTACAATGTGCGCCACAAGTCGCAGGTTGTGTTCGATAAGCAGATCGCGGGCTTGCTCGTCGCCCTGCTGCAGACGCTGCAGCAGGGCGGCTTCTTCTTCGGCGGAAAGCGGCTGCGGAAAGCATCCGTCCGTGCCCTGTACCCGCAGAACGAAAAAGAACAGGGCACCGCCGAGGGTGAACAGGGCGGGAAACAGCATAACAGGCACCTCATTTCCGTAATGATACCGATACCCTATGCGGTCGGCGGGCTGTCCTATGCGGCAACGGATACGGTATTTCGAAAAAACGGTGGATAACCGACAAAATAGGGGCTTGTAATTTGGATATCGATTCGATATAATAGATAAGAATATATGGCAGAATGCACGAGGAGGTGTAAAGGATGCCGAATGCACAGAACTACTTAGCCGTGATCGGGCAGTTTGCACCGCTGGTGCTGATGATCGTTTTGTTCTATTTCCTGCTGATCCGTCCGCAGCGCAAGCGCGATAAGGCGGAGCGTGAGATGCGTAATTCCATCGCAGTAGGGGATGAAATCTCTACGATTGGCGGTTTTATCGGCCGTGTCGTCAATATTAAGGACGATGTGCTGACGATTGAGTCGTCGAACGACCGCACCAAGCTTAAGATCTATCGCTGGGCGATCCGCGGTAAGGAAGCGCCGGCGGCCGAGTCGGTCGAAGCGCCCAAGGAAGCCGAGAAGGACGCCAAGTAATAACCCGGTATCTTGCCGAATAGGATGAAATACCAATTATTCGGCGGGAGGATGCGTAAGTGATGAGAAAGACCAATGAGGGCAGCTCGCCCGCCGGTATTTTGCTGCCGGCTGCGGCGGCAGGCCTGCTGACAACCCTGCTTTTGATGCTGGTCGGGGCGGTGCTGGTGCATCGCGTGGTTCTGCCGGAAGGGATGATCGCACCGTGTGCACTTGCCTTTTTGGCAACCGGCTGTGCGCTGGCGGCACTGCTGGCGGCAAAGCGTGCGCCCGGCGGTAAGCTATTGTGGGCGGTCGGAGCCGGCGGTCTGGTTTTTCTGATCCTGCTGGCGGCAGGTGTTGCACTGCTTGCCCAGCCGGTCAATCCGGTACGCGTGGCGGTCAGTCTGCTGTGCATGCTGGCAGCCTCGGCGCTCGGCGGTCTCGCCGGTGCCAATATGCGGAAAAAGAAACGGTACAGTCATACGAAAAAGTAGGAGGGAAAAATCCATGAAGCATGTATCCACCCTGACTTCTGCTACCCTGAAGCAGACGGCAGCACACGGCGGCTGCGGTGAGTGCCAGACTTCCTGCCAGTCCGCGTGCAAGACCTCTTGCACCGTGGCAAACCAGAAGTGCGAGCACGCGAAGTAAAACTGCACCTGACCCTGAGGCGGCGCTTTCGGCTGAAAGCCGCTGCGGATGGAAAAAGTGTGGAATGAAAACCTGTGAACATTGCTCAGACTGCCGTTTCCACTGTGTTGCGGCAAGGCGTTTTGTGCCGCGGGTTTTGTGGAGATGGCTGCGGTGCAGCCATTTTCCATGCAAAAGCGCGTGATACGCGAAATGAAAAAATGGACAAAGGCGCGCGGCTCCGCGCGCCTTTGCTGACGTATTCGGAGGAATCGAAATCAATATGATTCATCGCTATCAAAAAAACGGACTAAATTTTGTGCTGGACGTGAATTCCGGCGCAGTGCATGTACTGGATGATATCAGCTATGCGGTATCCGGTCTGATAGATGAAACCATGGCAGAGGACTGCCCGCAGTCGGTTGTGGATGCGCTGGGGCAGTATGACGCTTCCGAGGTGCGCGAGGCTTACGGCGAATTGTATGCGCTGAAAAAATCCGGCCAGCTCTTCGCGGAAGACGATTACATTGATGTAAGCAAATATATTCCGGTGGGCGCACCGGTCAAGGCGCTGTGCCTGCATGTGGCGCACGACTGCAACCTGCGCTGCACCTATTGCTTTGCTTCGACCGGCGACTTCGGTCAGGGCCGCAAGATCATGCCGCCCGAGATCGCCAAAAAGGCGATCGACTTTGTGATCGCCCGTTCGGGACAGCGCCATAATATTGAAGTGGACTTTTTCGGCGGCGAGCCGCTGATGGCGTGGGATACGGTTGTGCAGACGGTTGATTACGCGCGCAGTCTGGAGGAAAAGCACAACAAGAAGTTCCGCTTTACCATTACCACCAACGGCCTGCTGCTCGATGAGGACAAGCGGGCATATATCAATGAAAATATGGATAACGTCGTGCTGTCGCTGGATGGCCGCCCGGGCGTTAACGACGAGTTCCGCAAAACCGTGTCGGGCGCGGGCAGCTACGACGTGATCGTGCCCAAGTTCAAGGCGCTGGTCGATGCGCGCGATCCGCAGAAGGATTATTACGCGCGCGGCACCTTTACCTCGCGCAATCTGGATTTTGCGGAGGATGTGGTTCACATTGCGGATGCAGGCTTTGACAGCCTTTCGGTCGAGCCGGTGACTGCCGACCCGGGCTGCGGCTACGATCTGACCGAGGCGGACTTGCCGAAGATCGAGGCGGAGTACGACCGCTTGGCGGAGATCATGCTCGAGCGCAGACGGCAGGGCAAGCCGTTTACCTTCTTCCACTTTATGGTCGATCTGGATCAGGGACCGTGCGTGGTCAAGCGTCTGCGCGGCTGCGGCGCGGGCTATGAGTATGTGGCTGTTACGCCGGACGGCGATATTTATCCCTGCCACCAGTTTGTCGGCAAGGAAGAATTCAAGCAGGGCAGCGTGCTCGATCAGTCGTTTGATATGGAGATCGCAACGAAATTTGCGGGCATGAATATTTATACCCGTCCCAAATGCCAGAAGTGCTGGGCGAAGTTCTACTGCTCGGGCGGCTGCTCGGCGGCGAACTATAATATGAACCACGACATGAACGACTCCTATGATCTGGGCTGCGAGATGGAGCGCAAGCGCCTTGAGTGTGCAATCTATCTGAAAGCTATGGAGAAAATTTGTGCAGAATAGTTAAAACGCTGAATTATCAGAAGAATGCGTAAAATCAATTGCGAACCGGCTGTGCGGTGGCGTATAATGACTACTGTATTTTTTGAACGCCCCCTGTAAAGGAGATGATGATATGCCGCAGAATGTATTGGTTTCCGTGCTGGGCGAGGGCGAATACCTGCCCAAGCTGATCCGGGCGATCCTGGTAAAGGAGATCATTCCCGCGCGCAATCTGTTTTTATCTGCCGGGAACGAGGCAGCCTGCCGCGCGGCAGAAGGCTACGATGTGCGCATTTGCGATGATGATTTGTCTGCGATGATCAAAAGTGAGATCGTGCTCGTCACGGCCTCCAAGCGTGAGATGCCTACCGAGCTGGCCCGTATTTCGAGCAGCTCGCAGAAGCGCGTGGTCGTTACGGTGTGCGATAAGGAATCGGTCGATCTGGCCTATGTGTCCGAGCGGATCGCTGCTGCGACCGAGCTGATTGCCGCCGTGCTGCATCGGGATGAGAACGGAAAGATGTATGCGACCTATGAGATCAACCAGAAGGCGCGCCTGTTTTTGCACCAGCCGTGCCGCGATCTGGTTAACGCGATGTGTGACCTGATCAACGAGCAGGGCTGAGTTCTAATCAGATCAAACCGGGAATATGCTGTGATATGACCTTCCATAAAGGGGGAGCCGTATGAACAAACAGCATATTCTCGGTTTTTTTGATGCTCTGGTGCGCACGCCTGTATTTTTGTTTTTGTGCGCCGTATTTTTGTGCGGCGCGGTCGCGGGCGGGCTGACCGGCCTGTACGCAGGCGCGGGGGACGGCGCGGTCGATCTGGCGGACATGCTCACAGCACTGCCGGAACAAACGGTGAAAAGTGTGTTCTGCGCCGTGCTGTGGATTTTGCTGCCGTTGGGCTGCGGTCTGCTGCGTCCGCAGCCGCTGTTTTTATCTGCGGTGGCGGCGGCGCGCGGCTATGTGCTTGCGCTGACGGTGGCGGTCAGTCTGGGGCAGGGCGGCAGCATAGCGGCAGCCTGTGCTGCCGGGCTGCCGGCGGTGCTCAGCGTATCTGCGCTGCTGGCAGCCTGCACCATGGTATGGCAGGCGGGAGAACGGGGCGGACCGCGGCTGCTGCGTGCCTGCCGTGCACCGTATGCGCTGTGCGTGCTGCTGGCGGCAGCCGGTGCGCTGCTGCGCGCCGGGATCGCTGTGCTGTTCCGCGGATGACCGAAGCGGCGCAGCGCTGCGATGTGCGGTAATATACGGATGCCGGTTGCTTTTTTCGCTTAGGTATGCTAATATTTAGAAAGGTTAACTACTTTGCAGGAGGAGGAGCGGCATGGCCAGTGCGGAGCAGCTCAACAGCTTTCTGGTCGATGTGTTCGGCCGGATCAACAAGATAGAGGAACGCGCCATGACGGCTGGGCTGGATCGTACGGTTTCCATTACCGAGATTCATATTATCGAAAAAATCGGGCTGCAGGAGCCGGTCCGCATGAGCGAGCTGGCCCGTTTGATCGGTGTAACACTCGCAACGCTGACCGTGGCTTGTGACAAACTGGAGGCCAAGGAGCTGGTGCGCCGCGTCCGCAGCCGGGAGGATCGCCGGGTCGTTTACCTGACACTGACCGCCAAGGGACGTGCGGCATATGAGTACCATCGGTCGTTTCACGAGCGGATGGTGTCCGCCGTGGTGGATACGCTGACTCCTGAGCAGGCGGCGGTGCTGGCACAGAGTTTGGAAAAATTGCAGGACTTTTTCCGGCAGGAGGAAGGCGCGGCAGGAGGGGAAGCGGATGGATGATCTGCTGTTTTGCCTGAATGCGACCGTGCCGGTGTTCGCGCTGATCCTGCTGGGCCGCCTGCTGCGCGGGCGGCATTTTTTTGCCCCTTCCACCTTGGCGGATCTGGATAAGCTGGCGTTCCGTGTGCTGCTGCCGGTGCTGCTGTTCCGCGATATTGCAGCGGGGCGCATTACCGAGCAGTTTGATGCGGGCTTTTTCTTTTTCTGTGCGGGTATCACAACGGTATATTTTTTTGCAATTTGGTTTGGCGCAGCGCGCCTGCTGCCCGATCAAAGCATGGTCGGTGCGTTCACACAGGGCGCCTTCCGCGGCTCGCAGGCCATTCTCGGGGTAGCGTTTGTGCGTAATCTGTACGGAAACGCCGGGCTGGTTCCGTTGATGATCGTGGCGAGCGTGCCGCTGTACAACATTTTTTCC
>OFMK01001838.1_pt1 | contig 13597 bp, 9 predicted proteins | sample 1541781 | NCBI WGS metagenome assembly OFMK01 (sample SAMN04209250, study PRJEB22552) | human gut metagenome | biome: gut; material: feces | host: Homo sapiens | place: USA: Oklahoma
CCCGGCGGCCCGCAGGCCGCCTGTCCAAACGCCGCCGGCGTCCGGCAGCGTACAAAAAATGCGCCCCCGGACGGGGACGCACACAGGGTACGGTCACATCGACCCCTTTATCGGGCCGATCCGGCGGCGCACACAATGATCCCCTTACTGGTCAGCTTGCTCTTCGTCATGGTGTACGCCTCCTTTCGTTTATAGTGAGTACAGTATAACGCCGTATGAGTATCCTGTCAAGAATAGTTTTCCGCCCCGGCGGTGGAGGGCCGTCCCACCCTCTTGCATTTTTGGAAAAATAGGGTATGATATAGGAGAAAGATTGTCCTCTGCCATGGCGGAGGAGAAAAGAAGGGTTGTTTTATGACAAAAATCGACATTGTATCGGGTTTTCTGGGCGCCGGTAAGACTACGCTCATCAAGAAGATGCTCAGCGAGGCCTATCAGGGCGAGAAGCTGGTGCTCATTGAAAACGAGTTTGGCGAGATCAGCATCGACGGCGGTTTCCTGAAGGATTCCGGCGTGCAGATCAGCGAGATGTCCTCCGGCTGCATCTGCTGCTCTCTGGTGGGCGACTTTAACAAGGCCCTGCGCCAGGTCCATGAGCAGTTCGCTCCGGACCGCATCCTCATCGAGCCCTCCGGCGTAGGCAAGCTCTCCGACGTTATCGTGGCGGTGGAGAACACCGTTCGGGACGAGCCGGACATGAAGCTGAACTCCTTTGTCACCGTGGCCGACGCCACCAAGGTGAAGGTGTATATGAAGAACTTCGGTGAGTTCTACAACAATCAGATCGAGTCTGCCGGCACCATCATCCTCTCCCGGACACAGAAGCTGTCTCAGGAGAAGCTGGAGGCCGCCGTGGCTCTGCTGCGAGAGAAGAATCCCACCGCCGCCATCCTCACCACCCCGTGGGACCAGCTGGACGGCAAGACTCTGCTGTCCGCTGTGGAAAAGGTCTCTCTGGCCGATGAACTGCTGGCCAGGATGCAGGCCGAGCACGAGGCGGAGGAGGCGGAGCACCACCATCACCACCACGACCATGATGACCATGATGACCATGACGAGCATCACCATCATCATGACCACGACGAGGACGAGGGCCACTGCTGCTGCGGCCATCACCACGACGATGATGACGATGACGACGAACATGAGCATCACCATCACGAGGGCTGCTGCCACCATGACCACGAGGAACATGACCACCATCATGACCACGACGAGCATGAGCACCACCATCACCATGATGGCGAGTGCGACGACCCGGAGTGCTCCTGCCACCACCATCACCACCACGCCGACGAGGTGTTCACCAGCTGGGGCGCCGAGACGGTCCACTCCTACACGGAGGAGGACATCCGCCGCATCCTGACGGCGCTGGATACCGGCGACTACGGCGCCATCCTCCGGGCCAAGGGGATCGTTCCCAGCGGCGGCAAGTGGCTGCACTTCGACTATGTCCCTGAGGAGCAGGACGTCCGCTACGGCAGCGCCGACTACACCGGCCGCCTGTGCGTCATCGGCGCCCAGCTGAAGGAGGACAAGCTCAAAGAGCTGTTCAGCCTGTAACACCTGTAAGGAGCGAGGAACTATGGATATTCCTGTCTATCTCATCGCCGGCTTTCTGGATTCCGGCAAAACCGGCTTCATCAACGGTATCCTCCGGGACGGCTTTGCCGAGGAGGATCGTACCCTGCTGATCTGCTGCGAGGAGGGGGAGCTGGAGTACGACCCCCGTGTGCTGGGCAATGTGTTCACCTACACGGTGGACGAGCAGAGTCAGCTGACTCCGGAGCTGTTCAAGAAGCTGGAGAAGCAGTACCGGCCCAAGCAGGTCATCATCGAGTATAACGGTATGTGGATGATCGAGCCTCTGTACCGGGATGGCCTGCCTGCCAACTGGATCCTCTACCAGATCATGTGTCTGGTGGACGCCAGAAGCTTCGAGATGTATGTGAAGAATATGGGCCAGCTGATGATGGAGAAGATCAGCAACGCCGATATGCTGATCTTCAACCACTGCAACGAGGAGCTGCGGGCCCAGCTCCGCAGCCGCAACCTGCGGATGGTGAACCGCCGGGCCGATATCTATCTGGAAAACGAGGACGGCACCAGCGAGGAGTACGTCACTCCGGAGATGTCCCCCTTTGATCTCTCCGACGGCCATCTGGATGTGCCGGACGACGACTACGGTGTCTGGTATGTGGATATGATGGACAACCCCGACCGCTACGACGGCGTCACCGTGCGGTATAAGGCCGTCATGTGCCACTCCAAGAAGTTCAAGGGTGTCCACTGCCCCGGCCGCTTCGCCATGGTCTGCTGCGAGAACGATATGCAGTTTTTGGCTCTGGTGGCCAAGGGCGAGGGGCTGGAGAGGTTCAAGAACCGCCAGTGGGTGGAGATCACCGCCACGGTGAAGAAGGAAGCTAACGACGCTTATCAGGGCGAGGGTCCGGTGCTGTATGTCACCGCCATCGCCCCCTGCGAAAAGCCCAAGGAGGAGGTCGTCTCCTTCTGACGATCCTCCGGCCTAATTGTGTGTAAACCATGTGAAAGAGAGAAAAGGAGAGCTACCCCATGACCCAAAAAGAAAAGACCTTTCTGGACCAGACCGCCCAGCGCCTGCACCTGACGGTGGACGGCGAGAGCAGCATCCTCTTCGGCAGCGTCGGCGGCTACCAGACCATGCTCTGGCGCAACGATCAGGGCCTTGCCGTTATGACCCTGTCCCTGCACAAGCTGGGGCAGGAGCCGGATCAGTCTGCCATCCGCCAGTTTGTAAAGGGGACCCGTCTGGTGATGGGCTTCTCCGTCCGGCGCAGCCGGGTGGAGCTGACCCTGAATGTCCGCTTCGGCAATCCCAATCAGGTGGAGAAGCTGGCGGAGGCTGTAGCCGCCGTGGTGGAGTTTCTGCACGCCTCCGGCTATGACAACTGCTGCCAGAACTGCGGCAGCGCCGTGGAGACGGACCCCTGCATCATGACCGGTGTCCCCTCCCTGCTGTGCGACAGCTGCTACCAGCAGCTGGGCCATCTGCAGGAGCAGAACCAGCAGGCGGAGCTGGGCAAGACGGAGAACGTGGTGGCCGGCACCGTGGGTGCGCTGCTGGGTTCTCTGCTGGGCGTGGCGTGCATCGTGCTGCTGGGCCAGCTGGGCTACGTGGCGGCAGTCAGCGGTATCGTCATAGCCATCTGCACCATGAAGGGTTATGAGCTGCTGGGCGGCCGGTTCTCCACCGTGGGTCTGGTGGTCAGCATCGTGCTGATGCTGGGCATGACCTACGTGGGCTACCAGCTGGATTGGTCCGTCGCCGTCTATAACGAGCTGAAGGACTACTACGAGCTGAGCCTGTTGGACTGCTTCCGCATGATCCCGGAGATGCTGCGTCAGGAGATCATCGATTCCTCCACCTACATCGGGGAGCTGGTGAAGCTGTATGCCTTCACGCTGCTGGGCGCTATCCCCACGGCCATCAGCTCCATGAGAAGCCGGAAGCTGAAGAAGGTCACTTACCGTCTGCGCTCCCAGCGCACCAACGCCGCCCCGGAGCTGTAATAAACCAAAAAACAGGAGGCCGCAGGCATTGCCTGCGGCCTCCTGTTTATTTGTTTCGCCTCGGCTTACGCCTGATAGAACAGCTCCACCAGATCGGCGGTGATATCCTCCGTCCAGCTGCACATGGTCACGCAGCACATATAGCCCTCCTGCTTGATGCACACCAGCGTCTCATACATGGGGACATCGTCCATCTCGCCGGAGATAACAGCGCCCTCCCGAACCAGACCGGCGAACTGCACCGGAGTCTGCTCCACCTTCACGTTGGATAGCCCCATGGAGGTCAGAGCATCTTCCAGCTTGGGTACGGCGATCTCCAGATAGCCCGCCTCGTCCAGCAGCTTGCCGTACAGAGCGCCCAGATCCTCATACACCACGTTTATGGTCACAAGGCCCTCCATTGCGCTGGCGAACATATCATAGGTGCTCTTGCCATCCTCCATGGCCTTCTGCATCTCCTCGCTGCTCTCGGCCACCACGCCGGACAGCTCTGCCAGCTGCTCGTCGGTGTAGTAGGTCCAGTCATCGCTCAGCTGGCAGCCGATGCCCACGAAGGTGTTGGTGTAAATGCCGTTTTCGATCGTGCCACGCTGGAAGCCGGATTGGTTGTCGCCGCCGTCTCCGTCCTTCTTACCGCAGGCGGCCATGCTCAGCACCAGTACCAGCGCCAGCAGCAGACCTGCGGCCCGTTTCATCTGCTTCATCGCTTCTCTTTCCTCCGAATCATGTATTTGGGGGTCGCTATACCATGTGGTATACATCCATCCTACCATATTTCGACACAGCCTGCAAGAGAAAAGCGCATCAGGGGCGGGCGCAAATGCGCCTGCCCCTGATGCGTCTGCCCCGCAGACTTCCGCTACAAGTCCTCCAGATCGTCCTTTCCCAGACGCATGGTGCGCCAGCGCTCCGGCAGCTCCGGCCCGATGAGAGGAAACAGATTCTCCGTGTGGGAGGTGGGCTGGATGTTGTAGGTGCCGTACTGGTTTACCAGATCGAAGGTGCTCTCCGGCACGCCGGGGAAGTCGTGGATATCCGGAGCCGGGTCGTGAAAGGGCTTTTTCCTTCGCATGGCATGGACCTCCTGTTTTTAACTGCCGCCGGTCATGACGGCAGGGATAGTATGCCCCATTTTAGGCACTTTGGGAGGGTTGTCAGCCGGAGAAAAATCTGTTATAATCAATTTTCCGAGAGAGTATGTGCAGAAGAGACGGAGGTATGTATGGCAAATTTTACCAAGCAGGCCATTGAAACGGCGTTTTTGCAGCTGCTCAACGAAAAGCCCCTGAACAAGATCAGTGTCCGGGATATTGTGGAAAAATGCGGCATCAACCGAAACTCCTTTTACTACCATTTTCAGGATATCCCCTCCCTCATCGCTGAGATCATCACCGCCTGCACCGACCGGCTCATCGAGGAGTATCCCACCATCTCCACACTGGACGAGTGCTGCGAGATGGCCTTCCGCTATGCGCTGCGCAACCGCAGCGCCGTGATGCATATCTACCACTCCGTGAACCGTGACCTCTTCGAGAAGAGCACCATGCGCCTGTGCGAGTACGCCGTCACCACCTACATCGATACCGCCTTCCCCCAGCACCAACTGCCGGAGGCAGACCGGAAGGCGGTGATCCGCTTCATCAAGTGCCAGATCTTCGGAATGTGCATCGACTGGATCAGTGACGGGATGCAGGACGAGGCGCTGGAGGAGCTGCGGCGTATCAGCCGCCTGTGCCACGGCCTGCCGGAGCTCATCATCGAGCGCAGCCGGGACGACCATTGAAAATTTAGGCAAATACCCCCTGACTGCCTAAAAACTGGGCAATTTGCATCCGGGTGTCTGACTTTCAGACACCCGGTGTTATTTTATCCATTTTCTCCCGGCCCCGAAAGCGGTAAACTCAGACCATCAAAAGTGAGGGAGATGCGTATCATGCGTTCTGTGACCCCTATGCGAGCGGCCAAAACAGGATACATCATCATGTCGGTGCTGCTGTGCGTGCTGGGCGTGGTGCTGTTTGTGTGGCCCGGCGTGTCGGTGGCCGTCATCGGAGAGCTGCTGGGCATCGGGATGATCGTGTTTGGCGCCGTGAAGGTGGCGGGGTATCTGTCCCGTGACCTGTTCCGGCTGGCCTTCCAGTACGATCTGGCCTTCGGCGTGCTGCTGATCGCCTTGGGCATCGTAACACTGACCCATCCCGGCGAGACCATCGGCTTTCTGTGCGTGGTGTACGGCATTCTGGTGCTGTCGGACGGGCTGTTCAAGGTGCAGATCGCCGTGGACGCCAAGCGCTTCGGCATCGACCGCTGGTGGGCCATCCTGCTGGCGGCGGCGTGCGCCGGTGTGCTGGGCGTGCTGCTGGTGCTGCGGCCCGGCGAGGGGGCGCAGGCGCTGACCATGCTCCTGGGTGCGTCGCTGTTTCTGGACGGCGTGATGAATCTGCTGGTGGCCCTGCTGACAGTGAAGATCATCCTCCACCAGCAGCCGGACGTCATCGAGACAGATGAATTTGAGATCAAGTGAGAAAGGACCGAGATGCAATGGGATTGTCTAAAGCGGTGGTAAAAAACCGTGTTCTGATCCTGATGATCGCATTGATCCTGCTGGTGCCGGCGGTGTTTGGGATGCTGGGTACCCGGATCAACTACGATATGCTGGATTATCTGCCCGGCGACATGGATACCGTCATCGGGCAGGAGACGTTGAAGGAGGACTTCGGCAAGGGAGCCTTCTCCTTCATCGTGGTGCAGGATATGCCGGTGCAGGAGGTGGCCCAGCTGAAGGAGAAGATCCAGCAGGTGGACCACGTGGAGAGCGTGCTGTGGTACGATTCCGTGGCGGACCTCTCCATCCCCATGGAGCTGCTGCCGGATAAGCTGTATAACGAGTTCAATACCGATGATGCCACGATGCTGGCGGTGTTCTTCGACTCCGCCACCTCGGAGGACGTGACCATGGACGCCATCCGTGAGATCCGCTCCATCGCCGGCAAGCAGTGCTTCGTGTCGGGTATGTCGGCGCTGGTGACGGACCTGAAGGACCTGTGCGAGCAGGAGGAGCCTATCTATGTGGCGCTGGCCGTGGCCTGTGCCTGCGCCGCCATGATGCTGCTGCTGGACGGCTGGCTGGTTCCCTTCGTGTTTCTGGCCAGCATTGGCATGGCCATCGTGTATAACCTTGGCAGCAACTTCTTCCTGGGAGAGATCTCCTACATCACCAAGGCCCTGTCTGCGGTGCTGCAGCTGGCCGTGACCATGGACTACTCCATCTTCCTGTGGCACAGCTACAACGAGCAGCTGACCCTGCAGAGCGACCACAAGGAGGCCATGGCGGTGGCCATCCACAACACCTTTACCTCCGTCATCGGCAGCTCTGCCACCACCATCGCCGGCTTCATCGCCCTGTGCTTCATGTCCTTCACGCTGGGCCGTGACTTGGGTATCGTCATGGCTAAGGGCGTGCTGCTGGGCGTGCTGGGCTGCGTGACCATCCTGCCGTCCCTGATCCTGGTGCTTGATAAGCCTCTGCAGCGGACACGGCATAAGTCCCTGATCCCCGATATGGGAGGCTTTGCCAAGGGCGTGTGCAAGATTTTCCCCGTGTTTCTGGTGATCTTCGCCCTGCTCATCGCCCCGGCCTACATCAGCTATGATAAGACCAACGACGAGGTATACTACGACATGGGCCAGTGCCTGCCGGAGGACATGGAGTACGTCATCGCCAACAAGAAGCTCTCCGAGGAGTTTGACATCGCCTCCACCCATATGCTGCTGGTGAACGCCGATCTGCCGGACAGCGACGTCCGGGCCATGATCGACGAGATGGAGCAGGTGCCGGGCGTGAAGTATGTGTTGGGCATGGAGAGCGTGGTAGGTCCCATGATCCCCATGGAGGTGCTGCCGGATTCCGTGCGCTCCATGCTGGAGAGCGACCAGTGGGAGCTGCTGCTCATCAACTCCGAGTATAAGGTGGCCTCCGATGATGTCGATCAGCAGATCGATCAGCTGAACGCCATCCTGAAGAAGTATGACGAGGGCGGAATGCTCATCGGTGAGGCCCCCTGCATGAAGGACATGATCGAGACGACGGACCACGACTTCAAGGTAGTCAACGCCATCTCCATCGCCGCCATCTTCCTCATCATCACGCTGGTGGAGGGAAGCTTCTCCCTGCCCTTCATTCTGATCGCCGTCATCGAGCTGGCTATCTTCATCAATCTGGGCCTGCCCCATGTGCTGGGCCAGTCGCTGCCTTTCATCGCCCCCATCTGTATCAGTACCATCCAGCTGGGCGCTACGGTGGACTACGCCATCCTGATGACCACCCGCTACAAGGCGGAGCGGCTCAATGGCGAGGACAAGAAGAAGGCCGTCATGACCGCCCTGCGGACCTCGGCCCCCTCCATCATCGTCAGCGGCATGGGCCTGTTCGCCGCCACCTTCGGCGTGGCGCTGTATTCCAACATCGATATCGTGGGCTCCATGTGTATGCTGATGGCCCGTGGCGCTATCATCAGCGTGCTGCTGGTGCTGCTGGTGCTGCCGGCTCTGCTGATCCTGTGCGACGGCATCGTGTGCCGCACCACCCGTGGTATGACCCATCTTATTGGTAAACAGGAGGTTGTAAAATGAAAAAGAATAAATTTCTGGCTGTGATCTTAGCCATGGCGGTGGCCGTAGGCGCCGCCGGCGTCACCACCTACGCCGTGGGCAAGGACGCCAATGATACCGAGGCCCCGTCCACCGTGGCGACGGCCGCCTCCGACACGGAGGCCGTCAAGGATGAGACGGTGTACGTCATGACCGCTGCCGACGGCAGCACCCAGAAGATCCTGGTCAGCGACTGGATCAAGAACGCCCTGCCCGCCGAGGCTCAGAAGGCCATCGAGAGCCTGAACGACGCCCAGCAGGTGAAGGACGACTGCTGGACCGGCACCATCCAGAAGGAGCTGCCGGTGAGCATGAGCATCCACTACACCCTGGACGGCAAGACCGTCACCCCCAGCGAGCTGGCGGGCAAGAGCGGCAAGGTGACCATCCGCTTCGAGTATGAAAACAACCAGTATGAGGTGCGTACCGTCAACGGCGTCAGCCAGAAGGTGTATGTCCCCTTCGTGGCCCTCACCGGCGCCCTGCTGGATACCTCCCACTTCTCCAATGTCACCGTCTCCAACGGTAAGCTCATCAACGACGGCGACCGCATCGCCGTCATGGGCATGGCCTTCCCCGGCCTGCAGGAGGATCTGGGCATCAGCAAGGAGCAGCTGGACCTGCCCGACTATGTGGAGATCAGCGCCGACGTAACGGACTTCACGCTGGAGACCACCCTCACCGTCGTCTCCAACAGCCTCCTCAATGAGGTGGATACCGACGACCTTACCTCCGGCGATCTGGGGAGCCTGTCCGATTCTCTGGGCAAGCTCACGGATGCCATGGATCAGCTGATGGACGGTTCCTCCCAGCTGTATGACGGACTCTGCACGCTGCTGGACAGCTGCGGACAGCTGTCTGACGGCGTGGATCAGCTGACGGACGGTCTGGATCAGCTCAGCTCCAACAGCAGCGCCCTGAACGCCGGGGCCAAGCAGGTCTTTACCTCCCTGCTGGCTATGGCCGATGAGCAGCTGCAGCCCCAGCTGGCGCAGGCGGGCATCACCATCCCCTCCCTGACCATTGACAACTACACCACCGTGCTGGGCGGCGTGCTGGCCCAGCTGGACGAGGCCGGTACGCTGGCCGAGCAGGCCGCCCGTGAGCAGGTGACTGCCGCCGTGGAGGCCGCACGGGATCAGATCCGTGCTGCTGTGACCGAGGCCGTGCAGCAGCAGGTAACGGCGCAGGTGACGGAGCAGGTGCGCCAGCAGGTGCTGGGGCAGGTGCTCAACGCCATGGGCTACACCATGGAGCAGTATCAGCAGAGTCCTGAGCTGAAGGCGCAAGTGGATACCGCCGTGGAGCTGCAGATGCAGACTCCCGCCATGCAGCAGACCATCTCCGAGAATGTGACGGCCCTTATGGGGACGGAGGAGATCCGGCAGAAGATCGACGCCGCCACGGAGCAGCAGGTGCAGCTGAAGATCGAGGAGACCATGGCCTCCGACGAGGTGCAGCAGAAGATCATGGCCGCTACGGAGCAAGCCTCCGCCGGTGCCGTGCAGATCCGCAGCCTGAAGCAGCAGCTGGACCAGTACAACGTGTTCTACATGGGCCTGAATAGCTACACCGCCGGTGTGGATCAGGCTGCCGCCGGTGCTCGGCAGCTCCAGAGCAATATGCCCGCCCTGCTGGATGGCGTGAAGCAGCTGCGGGACGGCGCCATGCAGCTCTCCGACGGACTGAAGCAGTTCAACGAGGAGGGCGTGGAGAAGCTGGTCAGCGTGCTGGGCGACGACGTGGAGGGTCTGGCGGAGCACCTGACCGCCACGGTGGAGGTCTCCCGCAACTACCGCAGCTTCTCCGGGCTGACGGACGGCATGGACGGCGCTGTGCGCTTCATCTACCGCACCGAGGCCGTGGAAAAGACCGAGTGATTCCGTTTCCCTACAGAGTAAGAAGGCGGCAGCCCATAGGGCTGCCGCCTTTGGTGTCGGGAGGGCATTGCCCGCCATCCTCTCCGTCATCGCAAAAGCCCGCCGCTGGCGGGCTTTTGTGCGCTCTTGGAGGCCCTTCCGCACCCTCCCCGCACCCAACGGAGGTGGGCGGCATACAATGGTCTATCCTTAGGGAAGGGGGAGGCGTGGTGGAGCATACATATACCGTGGCGCTGGCGGGAAACCCCAATGTGGGAAAAAGCACCGTATTCAACCGCCTGACAGGGCTGCGCCAGCACACGGGCAACTGGCCCGGCAAGACCGTGGAGCGGGCAGAGGGTTATTTTTCGCAGGCGGGGCAGCGGTTCCGGCTGGTGGATCTGCCGGGGACCTATTCTCTGGCGGCGGATTCGCCGGAGGAGGAAGTGGCCGGGGCGTTTTTGCAGAGCGGGCAGGCGGATGCCGTCATTGTGGTAGTGGACGCCTCCTGCCTGCGGCGGGGGCTGATCTTGGCCCTGCAGCTCCGCCAGCAGACCTGGCGGCTGGTGCTGTGCGTGAATCTCATGGACGAGGCGGCCCGCCGGGGTGTCACGCCCCAGATCCGGCGCTTGGGGCAGCTGCTGGATGTGCCGGTGGTGGCCACCGCCGCCCGCAGCGGAAAGGGCTTGGCGGAGCTGCGGCATCAGGCGGCGGAGGTGTGCCGCCGGGAGCCATGGGAGGACGGCTGGAAGCTGACCTACGTACCGCCGGTGGAGGCGGCGCTGGGACTGCTGGAGACGGGAATGTCCCGCCGCCGTGCCGTGGCGCTGCTGTGGGGAAGCCCGCCCACAGAGGGGGAACAGTCCCTGTGGCAGCGGGCGCAGCAACGGCTGGGAGCGCTCTCCGGGCAGGCCCTGCGGGACAGCCTGACGGCGTCGGTGGTGGCGCTGGCGGAGGAGATCGGGCGGCAGTGCGCCCGGTGTGCCGAGCCAGACCCCCACGCCTCGGACCGGCGGCTGGATCGGCTGCTGACCTCCCGGCTTACAGGCTTTCCGGTGATGCTTTTGCTGCTGGGGCTGGTGTTCTACCTGACCATACAGGGGGCCAACGCCCCCTCCCGGCTGCTGAGCCGGTGGCTGACGGCGCTGGAGGAACCACTGCGGGGTCTGCTGGCAGGAGCGCCGTGGTGGGTGCAGGGGGCTGTGGTGGACGGCATCTACCGGACGGTGGCGTGGGTGGTGGCGGTGATGCTGCCTCCCATGGCCATCTTCTTTCCCCTGTTCACGCTGCTGGAGGACGCCGGGTATCTGCCCAGAGTGGCCTTCTGCATGGACCGGTGCTTCCGGGCGGCGGGCGCCTGCGGGCGGCAGAGCCTCACCATGGCCATGGGCTTCGGCTGCAACGCCTGCGGCGTCACCGGCTGCCGCATCATTGCCAGCCCCAGAGAGCGGCTGGTGGCCATCCTCACCAACTGCTTCGTCCCCTGCAACGGCCGCTTCCCTACGCTGATCGCCCTGATCGGCCTGTTCTTTCTGGGGGATACCGCCGGACCGGGGCGGTCGGCACTGGCAGCGGCGGTGTTTTTGGGGGTCATCGTGTTCTGCGTGGCCATGACGCTGGCCATGTCCAAGCTGCTGAGCGCCACGGTGCTGCGAGGACAGCCCTCCTTTTTTTCGCTGGAGCTGCCGCCCTATCGCCTGCCTCAGGTGGGGCGGGTGCTGGTGCGCTCCCTGCTGGATCGGACGGTGTTTGTGCTGGGACGGGCGCTGACGGTGACGGCCCCGGCGGGGCTGCTGATCTGGGGGATGGGGAACATGGACGCCGGGGGCGTCTCTCTGCTGGAGCGGGCCGCCGGGGTACTGTCCCCGCTGGGACGGCTCATGGGGCTGGACGGCATGGTGCTGCTGGCCTTTCTGCTGGGCTTTCCCGCCAATGAGATCGTCCTCCCCATCATTATTATGTCCTACATGGCGGGAGGGACCCTTGTCGAGCTGGATCAACTGTCGGAACTCCACACCCTTCTCGTCAACAACGGATGGACGGTTATCACTGCCATCTGTACCATGCTCTTTTCGCTGATGCACTGGCCCTGCTCCACTACCTGCCTTACCATCCATAAAGAAACCGGCAGCTGGAAATGGACGGGGGTGTCCTTCCTGGTTCCCACGGTGACAGGTTTTATCATTTGCTTTATCGTCGCTTCTGTAGGGCGGATTCTGGGAATTGCATAGAAAATATGAAACGCAAAAACCGTCCTGTTTTATAACAGGGCGGTTTTTCTGCTGCCTTAGGTGAGGCGGGTATCATTTTTCGGCTTTTTGCGGGTAATCGGCAGACGAAGGGCAAATGTCGTTCCGTTTGGACCGGTTTGCTTTAGATAAAGTTTTCCCTGATGGAGAGAGGCAAGCTCCTGCGCAATGCTGAGACCCAGACCAAAGTGGCGCTTGTCTTTCCGCGAGGCATCCCCGCGGTAAAACCGGTCAAAAATTTGATTTAGATGTTCGGGCGGGATACCGGGGCCGGTATCGGAGACGGAAAGTTCCACCTGTTTTCCGTCGGTATCCGCTTTGAGGGTAACAGTTCCTTCTTTTGGCGTATAGCTGAAGGCATTGTCCAACAAAATGGTGAGAATCTGTTTTAAACGTTGTTCATCTCCACATACAGAAGGCAGTGCTTCGTCCGGCACACAGAGCAAAAGTTTCTGCTGCTTTTGCTTCGCCACAGGATAAAAAAGTTCCGTTGTTTCCAATAGCAGGGTATCAAGATTCACCATTTCGGTGCGGATGGACCAGGTTTTGGCGTCGCTACCTGCTAAAATTAAGAGATCGTCGATGAGGCGAGCCATGCGGGCGCATTCCTTTTCAATATTCTGGATGAGCTGAGGCGACTGGAAATCACCAGGAGAGAGGGCAGAGGCGCTGGTCCGGATGACGGTGAGGGGAGAGCGGAGTTCATGGGAAGCTGCGGCGATAAATTCGTTTTGCCGTCTTGCGTTTTCTTCTATGGGCCGGAGGGCCTTTCCGGTAAAATACCAGCACAGAAACCATAGAAAGACGATGCCCAACAACACCAGAGCTCCAAACGCAACGCGCTGAATTGCTAATTCCCTGGTAAGAGACGACATGTCTTTTAAAAGGGTGAGGCCCTGCCAGCCCCCGTGGGAGGGAATCACCGACACTGCGCCCAAATATCGGTCGCCGTTATCGCCCTTGACGGAAACGGTGACACTGCTGGCCTCCAATACTGAAAAGGGCGGTATTTGTACGTCGAGTCCCGACGATTTCCCTAACTCCTGCGTGCGGTCGATGAGGATGTTCCGGCTGGTGCGGGGCTGCCAGCTCCCTTGAAAATACAAAGGGGAGCCAGAATCGGAAATAGAGATGACGAGCCCCTCCGACGCTTCCATCTGGGCCAGCCAGGAGCTGGCGACAACCTGGTCATTTTGTAGTTTGACAATGATGGAGTTTAAATTGCTTTGAAAGGCGTTTTCACTGCTGGTTCGCAGGCCTTTTTCCGAAATGGACAGAGCCAAAAGC
>OFMK01001846.1_pt1 | contig 13553 bp, 8 predicted proteins | sample 1541781 | NCBI WGS metagenome assembly OFMK01 (sample SAMN04209250, study PRJEB22552) | human gut metagenome | biome: gut; material: feces | host: Homo sapiens | place: USA: Oklahoma
CCGCCGATCATTATGGCGGACGAGCCGACCGGCAACCTGGATTCGGCTTCCGGCCGTGATATTATGGAGCAGCTCAGTGCGCTGAACACGCAGGGTACATCGATTATCCTGATCACCCATGATAATCATCTGGCCGAGATGGCAAAACGCATCGTTACCATTCAGGATGGGCAAATCATCTCCGACCGACCGGGAAAAGGAGGGGTTGACTGATGAATTGGCTGCAAACCGTTCGCATGGCGTTCAAATCCATTATGAACAACAAAGTGCGTTCTATTCTGACGATGCTGGGTATTATCATCGGTGTTGCGTCGGTTATTGCCATTGTGGCGTATATTCAGGGCGGCACCAAATTGCAGCAGCTGCAGTTTGAAGCCATGGGCACTAACCGGATCGATATTTCCGGGTACGGCGCCAAGAGCCGTGATTGGGATGACTTTGAGGATTATCTTAGCAATGACCTTGCAGATAAAGTATCCGCATGGTCCCCGCAAAGTCAGTATTACGATTGGCAGAATGATGGCATACAGTATCGCTCTAAAAAGCTGACCTCGAGCGATAGCTATACTTATATGTATTTTGGCAATGAACACTACGGTGATGTGACCAACCATGTGATCACGGTGGGACGCGATCTTTCCGCAGCAGACTGCCGCAGCCGCGCACGGGTCTGCGTGATCGGCGAGACCCTTCGCAAATACTTTTTCGGCGCAATGAGCCCTCTTGGGCAAAAAATCCGCATTGGCGGCAAATCCTTTGAAGTGGTCGGCGTATATAAGGGAAAATTCGAAGGGAAGATCAATACCGAAGATCAGATGCTAGTCATGCCGTATACATTACAAGATAGTATGATGAGCTCATACGGCATGATGGATAAGCAGTATATTATCAAAGCAGCCAATAAAGAAGATATTTCTGAGCTGGTTGATACGCTACTTCCTGAATTTATGCAGGGACGGTGCGAATCCAACGGTGGGTATTTTAATGCTTATTCCAACAGCCAGTGGCAGGAGCAGTCAGAAGCCTCCGCTAATATGCTGGCACTGATTGGCGGCGGCGTTGCGGGCATCTCCTTATTGGTTGGCGGCATCGGCATTATGAATATCATGCTGGTATCTGTAACCGAGCGCACTCGTGAAATTGGTATTCGCATGGCGATCGGTGCACGCAAACGGGATATTATCGGTCAGTTTCTGGTGGAGGCAGCGGTAGTATCCTGCTTTGGCGGCTTGATCGGTATTGTGCTGGGGTGCTTCCTGTCAGCAATTTTGGGTAATGTGCTGCTTGCACAGCAAATGCAAGGGGGATTCATGCCTACGGTCGAACAGTTCACCGTATTGCCGTCGTTCGGATTAGCTGTGGGTGCGTTTTTGTTTTCTGCTTTGCTCGGTATCATTTTCGGACTATATCCGGCTAATAAGGCTTCTAATCTGCAGCCGGTTGACGCGCTGCGTACACAATAAGGAGTATGGATGGATATGAAAAAAAGATTGATCAGCTTGTGCCTGGCACTGCTGGCTCTGGTTGCGCCGGCTTCTGCCGCTTTTTCGGATATATCAGATGTCCGATTGTCACAGACCGCTTCCGTGCTGGATGCACTCGGCATAATGGAAGGTGTAGGCGGCGGGCGTTTTGACCCCTCCGGCTCACTGACACGTGCACAATTCTGCAAACTGGCCGTAACCGCTATGGGCGTGACCAATGTCAGTCCCTATGCCAATTACACGATTTTTCCTGATGTGAAACAAAAACACTGGGGTGCGCCGTATATCAATGCGGCAGTCCAGCACCCGGATTTGAAAAAGCAGGCAATTATCCGGGGCTACGCGGATGGTACCTTTGGTCCGGATAAAACGGTGAATTATGGCGAAGTATGCACCATGCTGCTGCGCATGCTTGGCTATCAGGAAGCGGATATAGGTCCCTTCTGGCCGGCAGATTATGTAGCACGTGCACAGTCGCTCGGCTTGACAGACGGCGTGAATATCACCAATAATAAAGCTGCTGTAAAACGCTCGGATGCTGCGATCATGCTGCTCAATACGTTGGGGGCTGCACCTAAGGACAGCGAAAGCGGGATGCTGATTGATAAAACCGCCGAATCTACGGTTAAAAACTGCATTCTGCTTGCTACCAGCGAAACCGACAGTATGCTTGCATCCAATGAGGCAAGATTCTACGAAAATGGCAGTGTTGATGAAACACCGCGCAAAACAGCCGGTACACTGGATCGAAGCATGATTGGTGTATACGGTACTGCTGTCATCGGAAAGGGAGAGCAGGCGGGTGTTCTTGGTGTGATCCCGAACGGCAACAAAACCGAGCAATTCAAAGTAACGGAAGTGGCTGCGGATCGTATCCGGACAGAGAGCCAGACGCTTCAGCCGGATCGCAGCACTAAGCTGTATATCTGCAGAGAGCGGGATAAGCTGAGTACGTTCGGCGAAATGTGGTCCGGTATCCAGCCGGGCGATACCCTGACCCTGTATTATAATGCATTTGGGGCGTTGGAATTGATGGCGGTTTTGCCGCAAACCGCATCGGCTGCATCCAGCTCGTTTGTTTACGGCGTTGAAAGTGCAGTGAATATCCCGGAGGGATATTCTATTGTGAAAAATGGTGCCGTTGTCGACCGCACTAAGCTGAAAAAATATGATGTTGTGACACTGGATGCCGCTGCCAAGCAGGCTCTTGTGTCGGATGCCCGTATCAGCGGCCAATATACCGAAGGTACGCCGACTTTTGCATATCCGCAGACCATTACTGTGTGCGGTCAGAACTATACAGTTTCCGACCGTGCGGCGGCAACCTTCAAAAATATTAAACTCAAGGATTATATCACGCTGCTGTTTGATTCGAACGGACAGATCGCAGCGGCGTATCCCAAGAGCACGGTGAGTGCTGATATGCAGGGTATTGTAACCGGTATCCCGGGAGCAGACGATAAGGGCGGTGTGACCGTGGTCTTGACCAATGGTCTGACTCTGCGCAATCTGGATGTTAAGGCGGCCGAGCTGAGCAGCCTGATGGGACGCTTGGTAACAGTTGGTCAGTCCTCCAACGGTGCGCTTTATCTGACCCAGCGCAGCCTGTCCGGCAAGTCTGCAGGTAACTGGAATATTGCGGAGGGTCGTCTGGGCGATCGGCAGGTTTCCCCCAAGGTGCGCGTTTACGAAGAAGTTATTTCGGGTGCACCGTTGTCCGCAATCAATATTTCGAGTATTGAAAGCGCTACCGTTCCTTCTAAGGATATCCGGTATACTGTACTGGACAGCGCAGGCACGGTGACCAACATTGTGCTGGGTGATGTGACCGGCGAAAGCTGGATCTACGGTATCGGATATGGTTCCACGCATTCGCAGCCCACTGGCGAGGGTGAGACATACGATACCTATAAGGTTACCCTCAAATACTGGAACGGCACTGGTTCACAGACAGCGACGTATTCTGTGCTGTCGCTGCCCGCAGGGCTGGGCGGTGCACCGGTTGGTATTCCGAAGGGGTATTCTACGGATGAGGAAGTCATTAACCGTTCGCTGTCCACGCTGAAATTACAGCTCGTGGATACCGTTGATCGCGCTGCGTTCGATGGCTCTTCCGGTGTCCGCACAAAGGATGGTTTCTATCCGTTGGCTGAGGATATCGGCGTATATATTACTGAACAGTCAGAATTTATTTCTTTGCAGGATGCCAAGAATAATTATACGAATTTCCGCGTTTATGCTAACAAGAGTGCGCAAGACGGCGGAAAGATCCGCATGATCGTTGCATCATAAGCCTGTCATTCACATTATTTGATTCAAAGCAGTGCTTCAAAAGCATCCCGCCCGCCGGCAAGTACCGATGGGCGGGATGCTTTTACTTAAAATGTATTTTTGCGAAACTGGGTTGGGGATAGTCCTGTTTTGTCAGTAAACGCGGTAATGAAATTCACCTCACTGCGGTATCCTACCCGAAATGCGATTTCTTTCACCGATAATGCGGTGGATTGCAGCAGTGTCTTTGCTTCGTCAATACGATGCAGCATGATATATTCATGTGGAGAAAAACCGGTTGTACTGCGAAAAAGACGTGAAAAATGTGAGGGGCTTAGGTTGACTTCCTGTGCAACCCGTTTAACGGAAAGCGGCTCAAACAAATGTGAAGCAATAAACTGTACGGCTTGTGGAATCACATCGTTGGCCAGCGAACCGGTTCGTTCCTGATGCGGAAACAGCAGTGCACATAGTATACGGTAAATGCGCTGTGAGCAGTCTACTTCACTCATGTAGGCGCTGCGCAGCCCGGAAATAATATACGCCATTTCCTGTTCCACCCGACCAGCCGCTGCCAGATCGAATACCTGACGTCCGTTGCGCAGCGCTAAAATCTGTTCAAAAAAGGCAGATGCATTGGCGCCGTCAAAATGAATCCAGATGGATTCCCCTGGTCCGTCGGTGTAGAAACGGTGTGGTTTATGACAATCCACCAAGGCGATCTGTCCTCGTTCGGCAGAAAAGGATTGACTGGTTTCAAAATACATTGTACCGGAACGCATAAAAATCAGAAAAAAGTTTTTGTGGCTATCCTGCATTGCCACATCACACCGGTCGGAAAAATCATATTGCTCATCGTAATAATAGTGACCAACACGGGTCACATAATAAAACAGGCTGCGCGCCATGGCGGATGGTGTGGCAAAAAAACGCTCTGACCGCGAAAGGACGCCGGGTTCGTTTAATACCTTCATAGTATCGCTCCTCCTTCTCTTTTATAATAGCACAAAATATAAATTATTTGCAGTCTTTTATTATTGCACTCGCGGATTGTTTCCGGTATTCTATTTGCAGACAGAAAATATAGGTTGTTGCTATCGGCTTCTGTCGAAAAAAGGGGATATTGAAATTGATTAAGGAAAAGACGTTTTATAAATCCTTTATGGTTCTTGCACTGTCTCTTGCTTTGCAGAACCTGCTGACTTATGGTGTCAACATGATGGACACGATGATGCTCGGCCGATACAGCCAAGATGCTATGAGCGGCGTAAGCCTGTGTAATCAGGTGCAATTTTTATTGCAGATGCTGGTTGTCGGCGCAGGAGAAGGTGCAGTCGTTCTTGGTTCGCAGTACTGGGGCAAAAATAAGCTCGAGCCGATTCCGCATATTATCGGCGTAGCGCTGCGCTTCGGCGGTGTACTCGCCATCGTTATGTTCGGGATCGTTCTGATGTTCCCATCGCAGCTTCTATCTCTGCTTTCGAATAACGATGCGGTGATTGCACAAGGCGAACAATATTTTCAGATCATCTGCTTTACCTACGTGATTTTTACGATTACCAATATTCTGGTCGCCTCTCTGCGGTCGGTTGGCGTAGTAAAAATTGGGTATATCATTTCCGGTTCCACCTTGATAATCAACGTTTGTCTGAACTACTGCCTAATTTACGGCAATTTCTGTTTTCCGGAGCTGGGAGTGCGCGGTGCGGCAATCGCCACTTTGGTTTCCCGCTGCGTGGAATTGCTGATCGTTGTCTATTATCTCAAATATAAAGAACACGATTTGAACTTGACCCTGCATAAGCTGCTGCATATTGATACCAGCTACATACAGGATTATATCCGCGTATCATCACCCGTCCTCATCAATCAGGCATTGTGGGGGATTGCCCAGATGGTTCAAACAGGCATTTTGGGACATCTCGGCGGCGACGTAACCGCTGCTAATGCGATCGCTGTTCAGGTATATCAGGTTCTGTCGGTTGTGGCATATGGTGCGGCGTCAGCTTCCGGTATTGTCGTAGGACGAACGATCGGCGAAGGTAATGAACATCGTCTGCGTCCTCTTGTGTTTACACTGCAAATTATGTTTTTAATTATCGGCCTTTGTTCCGGTTGGTTGATTTTCGCGCTTCGCACACCGATTCTGGCGGTATTCGGCGGATCATTGACCGAACAGGCGTACCGGCTTTCCATGCAGTTTATGCTGATTTTAGCCATTACAACGGTAGGAACATCTTATCAAATGGCATGTGATAACGGCATTATTCGTGGCGGCGGGGATACAGCTTTCAGTGCCAAGATGAATTTGATCAGTATGTGGCTGATTATCGTGCCCTTTTCTGCGCTGGCTGCATTCTGTTGGAAATGCCCGCCGGCGGTGGTGTTTTTCCTATTGAAATGGGATCAGCTTTATAAAGCGATACCGGTATTTATTCGTTTACACAGCTGGAAATGGGTCAAAAAGGTAACGCGTCCGGATGATGCGGTTTCTGTTTGAATCTCTCTCTTTTCTCTTTTGGAAAACCGGCCTTTAGGCCGGTTTTTTATTGACAAATCGCTTGAACAGTGGCATACTATTTATGTTATATTGATAAAAGCGATGACGAAACGAGTTTTGCGCATAAGCTGTTCGAAAGAGAGAGGGATCTGGTGAAAGCCCTTGTGCAGCTGCGAAAACAGCCATTTCTGAGCTGCCTGCTAAAACAGGACGTTTGATCTCCGATATCGGATCGCTGAGATGCGCCATATGCGCAGATCAGGGTGGTACCGTGGAAGATTGCTTTCGCCCCTGACGTTTGGGCGAAGGCTTTTTATTATGTATTCTAATTTGGGAGGATAAAAGATATGCAGTATAGAGGTTTAAATGAACTGCGTGAAATGTATCTGAAGTTTTTTGAAACCAAGGGGCATCTTCGTCTGCCAAGTTTTTCGCTCATCCCGCAGAACGATGCATCGCTTCTGCTGATCAACTCGGGTATGGCGCCCATGAAGCCGTTTTTCACGGGTGAGCAGGAGCCGCCGCGTCACAGAGTAACCACCTGCCAGAAGTGCATCCGCACCGGCGATATTGAAAACGTTGGCAAGACTGCACGCCACGGCACTTTCTTTGAAATGCTTGGCAACTTTTCTTTCGGCGATTACTTCAAGCGCGAGGCCATTGCGTGGAGCTGGGAATTTTTGACCAGCCCGGAATGGGTCGGCATTGATCCCGATCGTCTGTATCCTTCGATTTATGAGGATGATGACGAGGCATTCGAAATCTGGAATAAAGAGATCGGCATTCCGGCGGAACGCATCTTCCGTTTTGGCAAGGCAGATAACTTCTGGGAGCATGGTTCCGGTCCGTGCGGCCCGTGCTCGGAGATCTATTATGATCGTGGTGAAGAATACGGCTGCCATAAGCCGGGCTGTACCGTCGGCTGCGAGTGCGACCGGTATATGGAGGTATGGAATAACGTATTCTCCCAGTTTGACAACGATGGCAACGGCAATTATACCGAATTGAAGCAAAAGAACATTGACACCGGCATGGGTCTGGAACGTCTGGCCTGTGTGGTGCAGGGCGTTGGTTCGCTGTTCGATGTCGATACGGTTCGCAATATCACCAACAAGGTTTCCGAGATTGCTGGTAAACACTACGGCGAGAGCGATAAGACTGATGTTTCTCTGCGTGTTATTACGGATCATATTCGCTCGGCCACGTTTATGATTTGTGATGGTGTGCTGCCCTCCAACGAAGGACGCGGCTATGTGCTCCGCCGTCTGTTGCGCCGTGCCGCGCGTCACGGTAAGCTGTTGGGCGTGAATGATCCCTTCCTGTACAAGGTGTGCGATACGGTCATCCACGAAAACGAAGGACATTATCCGGAACTGCGTGAGCGTCAGGATTATATTGTGAAGGTCATCCGTGTGGAAGAAGAAAATTTTGCCCGCACGATTGACGGTGGCCTGCGCATTTTTAACGATATGCTGACTGGGCACAAGGAACAGGGCGAAAAAGTGTTCTCTGGCGCAGATGCATTCAAGCTGTATGACACCTATGGCTTCCCGATTGACCTGACCCTTGAAATGGTAGAAGAGCAGGATATGACGCTGGATGAAAAAGAATTCCACAAGCAGATGGAAGAGCAGCGTCAGCGTGCGCGCAAAGCGCGTGAGGCGCTTGGCGATTTGGGCTGGGCCGGTGTTGAATTCGGCAAGGATGTGCCCGAAACCGTCTTTGATGGCTATGAACATGGTACGCTGACCGATGCAAAGGTTGTTGCGCTGGTTGTGGAAAACGAGCAGGCGGAAGAAATGATGACCGGCGTAGAGGGCATCGTAGTGTTGGATAAAACCCCGTTCTATGCTGAAATGGGCGGCCAGGTAGCGGACCACGGCCAGATTGTGATTGATGGAGATAAGCCGTGCTGCTTTGAAGTTACAGATGTTCAGAAAAACAAGGGCGGCAAGTATATGCACTACGGCAAGGTCGTTCAGGGCGTATTCAAGCTGGGTGATATGGTTCGCGCACAGATTGATACACAGCGTCGTGCTGCCGTTATGCGTGCACATTCCGCTACCCATTTGCTGGACACCGCGCTGCGCAGTGTGCTGGGCGATCATGTGCATCAGGCCGGCTCGCTGGTGGAGCCGGATCGTCTGCGGTTTGACTTTACCCATTTCTCTGCGGTCACTGCGGAGGAGCTGATGCAGGTGGAAAGCATTGTAAATGATGCGATTCTGTCCGGTTACCGTATCTCTACCGAAACACTGCCGATTGAGGAAGCGAAAAAGCGCGGCGCCATTGCGCTGTTTGGCGAAAAGTACGGCGATACCGTTCGTGTTGTCGATATGGGCGAAGGGTTCTCCGTTGAGTTCTGCGGCGGTACCCATTTGGATAATACCGCTAAAGCAGGTATGTTCAAAATTATTGGCGAAGCCTCGGTCGCTGCCGGTGTGCGGCGTATCGAAGCGGTAACAGGCAAGGCGGTGCTCCGCTTCCTGAATGAGCGTCAGCACATCCTGAATGAAACGGCTGCTGCGCTTAAGACCTCGCCGAATGAATTGGCATTCAAGGTTGAGCAGACAATGAATGACCTGCGTGCAATGAGCAAAAAGCTGGAGAAGCTGAACGGCAAAATTGCATCTATGCAGATCGTCGATTTGTTTAATGTGTCCCGTGATGTAAAGGGTGTAAATGTTGTTGCAACCAAGCTGGAAGATGCGACACCGGATATGCTTCGCACAATGGGTGACAGCATCAAGGAAAAAGCGCCGAATATGGTGGCGGTTTTGTCTTCGGTATCCGGTGATAAAGTCAGCCTGCTTTGCGTTTGCGGTGCGGAAGCCGTTCAGAAGGGCGCACATGCCGGTAAGATTGTGAAGGAAGTTGCCAAGCTGGTTGGCGGCGGCGGCGGCGGACGCCCGGACAGCGCAACAGCAGGCGGCAAGGATCCGTCTAAGCTGGAAGCTGCGCTGGAGGCCGTCAACAACATTGTTGACGCGCTGCTGTAAAAGCATTATACTGTAATCAGGAAAGGGGCGAATCCCAATGGAAAACTGTCTGTTTTGCAAAATCGCTGCGGGAGAGATCCCGTCAAACAAGGTTTATGAAGACGATTTGTGCTATGCGTTCCACGATATTGACCCGCAGGCGCCGACACATTTTCTGGTAATCCCCAAACAACACATTCGCTCGGCTGCCGCAGTGGATGCTTCCAACAGCGCGGTTGTGGCACACTGTTTTGAAGTCATTGCCAAGGTTGCCGCGGATATGGGGCTGGATAGCTTTCGTGTAGTATCCAATATCGGCGAGCAAGCCGGGCAAAGTGTGTTCCATTTGCACTTTCATGTGCTGTCCGGCCGTGATATGACATGGCCGCCGGGTTGATTCAGATTTTCCAAGGTCGATTCTGTGTGTTAAAACGCAAAGAACCAAATCAAAAAAGAAGTGGCATATTCCTGCCACTTCTTTTTTCCATCTGACAAAAAGGAGGGAAGCATATGTTTGAGCGTCCGCTGATTTATCTCGTCCCTGCGGCAGCAGCTGCGTTGTATTGCGCGGTTTGTCTGGAATATACGATCAGCCTGACGGCTGCACTTCTTTTATTGGCATTGTTCCTTTTTGCGGCTGGTGCGGCTGTGTACCATAAGCGGTTATGCACGGTTTTCTGCATGCTTGCTGCGGCCAGCTTTGCACTTGTGGGTTTGAATGTATATCACGCTGTGGTCGTGGAACCGATCCGCACATTGGCAAGCCGTCATGCAGAAATTACGGCAACTGTATTAGAGGATGCCGCTGTGTATGATGATAGTCAGCGTGCCAAACTTGTCGTAGACGATAATGATGTACTACCTGGTTCTTTCCGTATGTTTTGCTATTTGCCACTGACCGAACAGCCGCTGCATGCAGGGGATCGGATCAAAGCCAATGTGGGATTTTATTTGCCAAAACAGATCGATGGTTTTGACCGTGCGGCTTATCAGGCTGCAGACCGCTGCTTTATTGCAGCTTCCTATACCGAAGATGACAACGATCAACCGGTTTCTTTTTCTGTTCTGCAGCAGAACAACCGCGCCCTGCGATGGATGCCCCAGCGGATCGCACGTTTTTGCCGGGAAGCCGTTAATACGCATCTTCCCTCACGACAAGCAGGGTTGCTGAACGGCTTATTGCTGGGTGACAAGTCGGGTCTTTCCGATGCGGATGCGTTGGCGCTGCGTATTGCCGGACTGAGCCATCTGGTAGCCGTGTCCGGTTTGCATATTGGTTTTTTGGTGGGCTTTTGCTTTCTGCTGTTTGGCCGAAAAATGGGCACGTATCTGTCAATCCTACTCATCGTACTATTTATTCCGATTGCCGGCGCGACCCCATCCGTGCTGCGGGCAGCAATCATGTATTTGATCGCTGCCGGTGCCTTTGTGCTGAAAAAAGAATCAGGCAGTCTGAACTCACTGTTTTTTGCCTTGGGGTTACTGCTTATTCTAAACCCGTATTCTATTGCGAGTTTAAGCCTGCAGCTTTCTTTTGCTGCAACATTGGGGTTGATCCTGCTTTCCGGCCGGATGCAGCGGAAATTGACCAAACCATTTGCCAATGCGCCCAAGTTAGTACGTCGCATGGGATCTGTGGTGGCTGGTGCATTATCTTGCACAGTGAGTGCGACCATTTGCACGACTCCGATTCTGCTTAGTTCCTTCGGCTATGTTTCAATGCTTTCGCTGCTCAGCAACCTGCTGGTAGTCGGTGTCACTGCGGTCTGCTTCATCGGTGGCTTCTTGCTCTGTATCATTTCCGGACTGCTGCCCGCCGCCGCAGCGGTATTATCGACTCTCCTGCAGCCCTTCCTGAACTACATTCTTTGGATTGCTGAAAGAATTTCCGATATTCCGTTCGGGTTGATCAGTTGGGGTGACAGTTATGGAGTAGCAGTATTGGTGATCCTTTTTGCTGTGGTTTTGCTTTGGCTGGTCGCAGGACGGCAGATTCGTTGGCGTTGGATCCTGCCATGCGTCGGTTTGCTGACTGTTGGGCTCAGTGCCGCCGGCGTATATGACCGCAGCCAGCATTATACGGTAACCTATCTGCCTTGCGGTGCCGGACAGGCTGTTATTGTTGCGGATAGCAAACAACATATGACATTGATCGACTGTGCCGGGGATGGCGGATATCGGGATGCTGCATCTCTGATACAGGAATGGATGCAGTGGAATAACTTCACGCAGATTGACCGCTTAATATTAACCGCTGTGGACAAGGGGCACGCACGCTCCTTGCCTGTACTTTTGCAAAACATCCCTGTAAATGAAGTAGTCATTCCTGCAGGATGCCGGGAAACCAAGCACAATACCGCGCTGCTGGCAGCGGCGCGGCAGAACGGTGCAAAGGAGATAGCTGCGGCGCAGGCATTTGAAAACAATGGAGTTTCGATCATCGTATTTCCCGTTACGGACGGTAAGCTCGGTGTGCAGATTGGCAGGGAAGTGCTGATTCTGCACAGCCCCACCCAAAAGCAGCTGGCAGCGTTTTGGGCATCTGTCCCCGTTCCGCCGCAAGCATCTGAAGTCGTCCTTTCGCAGCGCAATCTGGAAGATGCTGCACTGCTGCAGCAGACTTTAGCCCAGACTAATGCGAAAAGGATTCTTTTGCAGGCTGGATCGGATGATATTGCAATCGAATACAACGGGATTCCGGCAGAAAGTCCTTTTTTGACCGGTGAGATCGAACGGCGTTTCAAAAAGGAGTGACCCATGGCTACTGCAAAAAACAAAACGAACGGCAAGATGCAGCTGATCAGTGATTTGAAAAGCGGAACCTTTGCACCACTTTATATCATTTCGGGCGAAGAGAGCTACCTAAAGGAATATTATTTGCGCGAATTGCGGCAAAAAGTAATCGATCCGACCTTTGCGGATTTTAATATGATCGAATTTGAAGGGAAAAGCCTGACACCGGAACAACTGACGGAAGCAGTAGACAGTTATCCTGCCATGTCGGAAAAAAAGCTGATTATTGTAACAGATTTTGATTTATTCAAGCCACCTGCCGGATTTTCTGATTTTTTGCCCGGACTGCTGGGTGATCTGCCGGATTATGTTTGCTTGGTTTTCTATTACGATGTCTTAGATGGAAAACCGGATAAGCGAACCAAATTATATAAAGTGTTGGAAAAATCCGCTTGCTTTGCGGAATTTGCGCATCAGGAAGAGCGGGAACTGGTTGCATGGCTCGAACGTCGTGCACGGGCACTGCAGTGTTCGATCGCGCCGGAAGAAGCCGCCTATTTGATTTTTTTGTGCGGCAATTCCATGACGAATCTGGCAGGGGAGTTGGATAAGGCGGCAGCACACAGCACAACGGGTACAATCAAAAAATACAACATTGATGCCGTCTGTTCGCCGGTGTTGGATGCAGTTGTATTCGACCTGACCGATGCCATCACCGCAGGAAAGTTTCAGCGTGCGGTGACCTTGGTTGGTGAATTGATTGCACAAAAAAACAGTGAAGTAATGATTTTTACAACGATCACCCGCCATATTCAGCGTTTATATGCGGCCAAGCTTTGTGCGGAAGCAAGAGGAGGGGAGAAGCAGCTTATGGAAATGATTGGCTCCAAATCTCCGTATTATGCGCGGCAGATACAAAATGCAGCGCGCCGCGTTCCGCTGCGTTGGCTGCGTCAGGCAGCCGCTTACTGTGCAGAAACCGATTCCGCACTCAAGGGCAGCGCGGTCGACCGGCAAAAACAGATTGAATTAGCGCTGCTTGCGATGGCATCGGCACTGAGGGAGGGATAAGCGTGATCCGGATCAAAGAAGCGATTTTGGTTGAAGGGCGATATGACAGCAATACCGTTCGCCAAGTAGTGGATACCGTAGTGCTGGAAAGCGGCGGTTTCCGCATCTTCAATGACAAAGACCAGCTTCGGCTGCTTCGCCGCATCGCGCAGACGCGCGGCTTAATCATCCTGACAGACAGCGACGGCGCTGGTTTTGTAATCCGCAATTATGTAAAAGGAGCACTGCCGGCTGATAGGATCAAACAGGCATATATTCCGGATATTATGGGGAAAGAACGTCGTAAGCGCTGTTCTTCCAAGGAAGGAAAACTCGGTGTGGAGGGAATGCGTCCGGAAATTATTTTGGAGGCACTGCGGCGCGCCGGGGCAACGGTTGAATCAGAAGATTCGTTGGCTGCCAATCCTGTTAAGCCGATCACAAAGGCGGATTTATTTGCGTGGGGACTGTCCGGCGGGCCGGATAGTGCCCGGCGGCGTGCGGCTGTATTGCGTGCCCTTGCGCTGCCTGCACATA
>OFMK01001847.1_pt1 | contig 13551 bp, 7 predicted proteins | sample 1541781 | NCBI WGS metagenome assembly OFMK01 (sample SAMN04209250, study PRJEB22552) | human gut metagenome | biome: gut; material: feces | host: Homo sapiens | place: USA: Oklahoma
CCTTTCCATCCAGTCCGATGATTCCTTCCGGATTCACTGCCACGATCTCGATCTTGCTTCCTTCCGGAACTTCCGGCAGAACCAGAGTTTCTGTTCCTGCTTTCACTTCTGATGGAATCTTATGGTTTGCCAGAATGTCATCTAAGATTTCCTGTGCACTCGGAATATGCGGCACTTCCACGGCTTTGAATTCTCCGGTCAGCTCGATGTTCTTTGTCACTTTAAACTGATATTCTGCATCCTTCGATACATATTCGGTCTGTCCTTTTTCTTTCCAGCCCACAAATTCAAATCTTTCTTTGGCTTCTGCCTTCACAGATGCTGTCGCACCCTCTTTGTATGTGCCATCCTCTTTATCCATGGAAACCCTTCCCATGTTCTCATCATTGGACTGTACCACAACACGGTAGTATGTTTCCGGAACCGGAGCCAGTCTAAACTCGGCACGCAGTACACGGTCTGACTCTGCATGAAATTTGTATTCTGCCTGAGCGCCTTCTACTGGTGTCAGAACTTCTTCTCCATCTGCTTCTGTCACTTCCAGCCACTGGGCAAATTCATATCCGGCCTTCGGCTCTGCTTTCACCGTGATCTCTGTTCCCTCTTTGTAGATGTTTCCTTCATTTGCAGGATCCATTGTGACCGTTCCCATCTGCGGATCCGGTGACTCTACATAGATCAGGTAGGAATGCTCTACTTCTTTAAAGTTTGCAGTCAGTTCCATATTTTCCTGGATCTGGAATACGTACGGATTCTCCTTGCTGACAATCTCCTGGGTTCCTTTCTTTGTGAAGCCTACGAATTCATAATCCTCGGATGCCGGCACTGCACTCACCTTGATCTCGGTTCCTGCCTCGTAGGTATCCTGCTGCGGTTCTACTGCAACGCTTCCCATCTTCTCATCATTTGCTGCAACAGAGAATGTATATTTTTCTGCAGGGATCTTTTCAAAGTTTGCAGTCAGATCCAGATCCTTTGTCACCTCAAATACATATGGATTGGACTCACTGATCACGTTTCCTTCTGCATCGGTCCAGTTTACAAAACGGAATCCTTCGTTTGCCACTGCGATAACTTCTGCTTTTTCTCCTTTTTTGTAGCTTCCGTCTGCTGAATCAATGGTTACAGTTCCCATTGTATTGTCATTGGCTTTGATCGTTACATGGAAGATTTCTTCTGGCACTTCTTCTTTCACAAAGTTTGCAGTCAGATCTGTATTTTCTGTGATTGCAAACTTGTATGCTGCTTCTGTGCTGACTTCTTCCTCTGTTCCGGTCTTTGTCCAGTTCACAAAGCGGAATCCTTCCTTCGCTTCTGCTTTGACTGTTACCTCAGTTCCTGCTTCATAGGAGTCCTGCTGTGGTTCTACACTCACAGTTCCCATCTCTTCTGCATTCGCTGCTGCCTTCAATGTGAAGGTCTCTTTTTCCGGCTCTGTAAATGTAAACTTAAATGGAGCTGGAATTGATTCATTTCCTGCGTTATCTACTGCTGTAATACGTACCTCATAAACAGTTCCGACTTCCAGTTTATCCATTGTAAATTCTGTGTTCTTACTGTCCCCGATCTTCACACCATTCTGATAAATATTATAGCTTGCCACGTCTGTGTCAGCCGGTGCTGTCCATGTCAGCTTTGCTGAATCCTCATCAACAGGTGTTGCTTTGATTTCTGTAACGACTCCCGGTTTTACCACATCTGTTGTTGTAATTCCGTGAATTTCAATCGCATTTTCAGACGGCACATCTTTTGTATTCAGCGCAAAAATGTTAAAGTCATAAGTCACACCCGATTCCAATCCTTCAATCCGGATTCGCGTATCTGAGGTCTTGACTTCCTGATCATTCCATTTTACAAGATAAGATGCTGCACCCTTTACCTGATCCCATTCCAGAATCACAGCTGAACTTTCAACATGTACTGCTTCTCCTTGTGCTTCTCCGATTTCCGGAACATTTGGATCTCCAAGTGCTTCCATCGCCGCATTCAGAGCTGCTGCTGCTTTATCAACCTCATCCTTCGTTGCATCCGCATCATTCATTACTTCTACTGCCTCGTCGTATGCTGTCTTAAATGCTGTCCATTTGTCCGCATCATATGCACCCTCTATAAGCCCAGCTCCGCTTTCGATGGCTGTCTGAAGATCCGCTTTATTCACCTCCGCTGCCTGTACCGGTGCGAAGATTTTTAAGTAGTCAAGGTTTGCCTGATTTTTGTTTTCTCTTGTAGCGATCGTACATCTGATTGTATGCTTTGTATTTTCAAGATTTTTCGCCTCAAAAATCTTCTGCTGTGGATCTCCATTTCCAGATCCTGCTAATGATGCATTTCCATAAGATTTTCCGTCGATTGTCACATCATAGCTTGCAAAATTTGCATGCTTCTGTGCATAAACTTCAACCCCTGTTCCTGTAAAGGTGTACTCAAAATATTTACCTGCACCATTCGCTTCTGTCTTAGTTTCTCCGTAATGTTTTTGTGGTTCTCCATCATATGTAGACCAACCGTTGTCACTCCACTTGATTTCTTCATTACGCTTGTTATTCTCATCAGCATCATCTACGATCGTCTCTCCGGAACCAAGGTCTCCAAAGAGTGCCACAGTCAGTTTACAGCTTCCGCTCACTTCAGAATCGGCATTTGCTGTTGCTGTGATCGTCACTTCTCCGTTTTTCTTGTGAACTGTCACCAGTCCGTTTTCATCTACGGATGCGATGCTTGTATCAGAAGAAGTCCATGTAACACTCTTGTCTTTTGTATCTCCCGGTGTTACTTTTGCCTGCATCTGTACAGTGCCTTCTTTTCCGATCGTTGTAATTCCGGAAACTGTAGATACTTCTACTTTCTCCGGCAGTGTGATCGTATTATCCAGAATATTCAGAGCATCCAGTTCTACTTTTGTACCAGAACTTGCATCTACTTTTTCATTGAGCACTTTCAGCTCTAATGTATGTGTACCATGCTTCAGATCATCCTTTTTAAATACAACCTGCTGACGTTTTGTAGTAGAACTGTATGTATCTACCTTTCCGCAAGACTCTCCGTCAATAAATACTTCGTATTTTCCACGGTCTGTATTTGTACAAGTGATCACTTCGATGCCTGTTCCCACAAACTCCAGTTCTACGGTCTCTTTTCCTGTCGGGCTGTTCAGATACTTGATCGTATCCTTGTAGTTGCCTTCGTTTGCTCTGTCCCAGTCACCCCATGCACCTGTATACACGATATGCGGATCCTTATTATCAATCTTTCCTGCTCCAAGTGGCTCTGTCAGCTCTACCTTTTCACTGAGCTTTGTCTCTTTGCCATTGACTACTGCTGATACCTGATATCGGATCGTCCCCAATGCTTTATCTGCATTTTCATCAATGTATTCTGTTTTTTCTACACCGTCTGCAATTTTCTGTACGTCTCCGGACTCAATCTGACGATACACATTGTAAGTAATGTCTTTGTCTTTTTTCGTCTTGACTTCATCCCATGTCAGTTTTCCTGTATGATCATTGGTACGTTTTGCAGATAATCCTGTCGGTGCATCCCCTTTCACAGGAACATCTTTGACATAATATGTCTGTCCGGCCTGTGTCTCAAAGGAGACTCTGTCCTGAGATTCTACTTTTACATCTACAACATTTCCATTTGCATCTGTAATTGTTGCAAAGGAAGCATTTGGAACCTGAACAGTTGCTTTTCCACCATTATTGGAAAGAATCTCTGCGCTTGTCAGATGTTTGTTCTTCCAGTTCATGGATACTTCAAAGTTTCCGCGTGCAACCAGTCCGCTGACACTTCCTGATGCCCATGCATCCGGCAGTGCAGGAAGCATATTGATATATCCCATGTTGCTCTGCAGAAGCATCTCTGCAACACCGGATGTCATACCAAAGTTTCCGTCAATCTGGAACGGCGGATGTGTATCCCAGAGATTGGTCATAATACCATTCTTGAACAAGTCTGTGATCAGCTTGTATGCACGGTTTCCATCTGCCAGTCTTGCCCATGTATTGATTCTCTGTCCCATTCCCCAGCCGGTACTTTCATCTGTACGGTTGTTCATGGACACTCTTGCTGCCTCAAAGTACTCCGGTGTATCAGATGAGATCAGATCTCCCGGGAAAAGTCCCAGCATATGGGAAATATGTCTGTGCCCGTATCCCTGTCCCATACTGTTTACAGTCGTTTCTTCATACCACTCTTTGATCTGTCCGCTATCGCCAATCTCGATCGGTCCTTTTAACCTGGACTGATGATCTTTCCATGTTGCCACCAGATCCGCATCAACACCAAGAGTTTCTGCTGCTTTGATGGTATCTTCATATAACTGCCAGATCAGTGTCTGCTCATATGTATTTCCTGCTGTTCTCGGTCCGTGCTCCGGTGAATAACTTGGTGAAGATACCAGATGTCCGGTTCCATCATCTATCAAAATATTATCGTAGAAAATTGCCTCTTCCTTCATCATTGGATAGATGTAATTTTGCATATAGGATACATCACCTGTAAATTCATAGTATTCCCAGCAATTCTGAAGAATCCACGGTACCGCTGCCGGTGACCATCCCCAGTCAAATGACCATCCCGGACAAGTCCATCCAAACGGATTGTTCTGGGTATGTGCCATAAATCCCTGATCCACACCTGCATAAATTTTTGCAGTAACACGTCCTGGTTCTCTTAAAGAATCTACGTACGAAATCAACGGCTGCGCACACTCTGCCATATTCGTAGAATAGGTCGGCCAGTAGTTCATCTGCAGGTTTACATTCATATGATAGTCAGAATGCCATGCAGAGTTATTTCCTCCAACCCAGATTCCCTGAAGGTTAGACGGAAGTGTCGCTCTGGACGGATCATCTTCCGGTGTCTCTCTGGAAGACTCAATTGTCAGATAACGGCCGTACTGGAACAGCATCACTTCCAGGTAGCGTCTCTCCTGATCACTTGCAGAACCATCATTATAAGCTTTCAACAGTTTATCTGTTGTCTTCTCAGATGGAACCTGTCCAAGATCCAGATTGACACGTCCAAAGATAGAAGAGTAATCATCCACATGTGTCTGTCTCAAAGCATCATAAGAATCTTTTTCTACAGTATCTGCTGCTTTATCCACATAAGCACGCACTCTGGAAGCAACCTGCTCCTGGCTTTCGCCTGTGCGATATACCGGATAATCATTCTTGTAATCTGTTCCAATCGATGTAATAATCGTAACAGCCTTTGCATCCTTGACTGTAACCTTTTCGTCACCATCTTCTGTTGTTCCGCCTTCTGTCAGAACCTTTGTCTGAGAACTGAATTTCATCTGATTGTCTTTCAGCTGTCCGTCGATAGAAATCAGCGCATCCTCGACATTTGTCGTCCACTCTCTTTCATAAGACTGTGGCTGTGGGTTGTTGCTTCCATTCCCCTTTTTATTATCCGGCTCCACTCTGACATCCAGATTCAGCTTATCGCCACCTTCCGCAGTCAGTCGTGTCACAAGTACATTGTCCGGATAACTTACAAAGTTCTCCCGAGTATAATGTGTATCCCCGTTGTCATACTCAACTCCGGCAATCGCCGTATTCAGATCCAGTGTTCTCTCGTAGTTTTCAACATCTTTATCTGAGATATCTTTAAAATCCAGATACATATTTCCGTAACTCAGATAATATCCGTATCCGTTTACTCCTGCATCATCACTTAAACCTACCAGTTCTCCACACTTACTACTTGCTGCATCATTGTCCCCATTAGCAAACAGTTGCTGAATCTCTTTTACTGTCTGTCCGTTTTTTCCTTTTTCTTCCAGGTTTCCTCCGTTATAATTCGGACGGCTATCACTTGGTCCACCGGACCAGAGTGACTTCTCATTCAACTGAATACGCTCTGTCTGCACACCACCAAATACACTTGCCCCGATTCCACTGTTTCCGATCGGAAGAGACCATTTTTCCCAGCCGGCATAACTGTCTGGCGCTGCGCTTGAGTATTTCAGTTTCAGTTCACTTCTGTCCTGAGACTCTTCTGCATGAACAACCGAATTGGACACCGGAACTGCAGATACTGTCATCAGTGCCGCCAGTGTACCAGCCAGAACACGTTTTGTCTGTTTCTTTCTCCTTGTTTTCATGTATACCCTTTTTCCTCTCAAAATTTAAAATAAAATCTTACTGACTATACCTCTCTTAACCTCCTTCTTCACCTTAAACTGAAGATTTGTAATGGTTATAACATAATCAATTCGGAAAGTAAATTTACAAAACTACTACTTTATGTCATTATTTTACTGTTTCAGAAAAATGTGGCAGATTTTTAACCTTTTACACAAAAGGGACTACTCTTTCGAATAGTCCCCTGTCTCTTATTCTAATTCTTCTCCGTTGGATGCAATGACCTTCTTATACCAGTAGAAAGAATCTTTTCTGCTTCTTTCCATAGATCCGTTTCCGTCATCATCCATATCTACATAGATAAAGCCATATCGTTTTCTCATCTCTCCGGTAGATGCGCTGACAAGGTCAATACATCCCCACGGTGTAAATGCGATCAGTTCCACTCCGTCATCGATTGCCTCTGACATTGCTATGACATGCTCCTTCAAATATGCGATACGATAGTCATCATGGATGCTTCCATCCGCTTCTACGGTATCGATCGCACCGAGTCCGTTTTCTACGACCATGATCGGTACCTGATAACGTCCATAAATCTCATTCAGGATGTATCGGAGTCCGTCCGCATCCATTCCCCATCCCCAGTCAGAATACTGGATGTATGGGTTTTTATATCCGAGTACCAGATTGCCTGCCCCGTCTTTTGGTGCATCTGTATGTGTCGTCTCACAGCTTGTGCTGTAGTAGGAAAAACTGAAGAAATCTGCTCTTCCTTCTTTTAAAATCTCCAAATCCTCTTCCGGGACTTCAAATGACACGCCATCTTCTCTCCACATTCTCTTCGCAAATACCGGATAATGTCCGCGGATCATCACGTCCCCACTGTAATAGAAATCTTCCTGCATCTTATGCTGTGCACGCAGAACATCCTGCGGATCACAGGTCAGCGGATATGTCGTCATACCTGCGATCATGCATCCTACCACATATTCCGGATACTGCTCATGAGCGAGCTTTACCGCTCTGGCACTTGCCACAAACTGATTGTGAAGTCCTGCATATGCATTTTCCAGCATCTGTTTCGGAGCATTCGGAACGAAATTCTTCATCATCAACTGACTGTTGATCTCATTAAATGTAAGCCAGTATCTGACCAGTCCTTTATATTCTTCAAAGATCACTTTTGCATATTTTTCAAACGCATCCACCAACTGACGGTTCGTCCATCCGCCTAACACTTCCTCCAGATACAGTGGTGTATCATAATGGCACATCGTCACAAGCGGCTCGATGTCGTATTTCCTCAGTTCCGTAAATACATTCCGGTAAAATTCGATTCCCTCGCGGTTAGGCTCCTCTTCAATTCCCTTCGGGAAAATCCGGGACCAGGAAATCGACATACGGAACATCTTAAATCCCATCTCTGCAAATAATGCGATGTCTTCTTTATAATGATGATAAAAATCAATCGCCTTGTGGTTCGGATAATAATATCCGTCCAGCACTGCATAGGATGCGCCTTCCGGTATCCGGGAAAATCCGCCCACCATGCCTTCTGTTCCGTCCGGCATGCGGTATGTGATCCCTCTTGATTTCTTTGCGGAACCACCTGTTGTCACATCTGTTTTGGCCGGTCCTCTTCCACCTTCGTTCCAGGCGCCTTCACACTGGTTCGCGGCTGTAGCGCCGCCCCAGTAAAAATTCTTTGGAAAACTCATTGCTCTTTTACTCCTTTCATCGAATCACATGCAGCATGTCCTCACCATGTACATGGCGGTCATGATCTTTTTCTACAATATCCAGATACTCATCAGTGTTTGTTATGATCACAGGAATCTCACAGCTGTAACCTTCCTGTTCGATCTTTTCTTTCTCAAAGGATACAAGGAGCTGCCCTTTTTTCACACAGTCTCCCTGCTGTACATGAGCTTCGAAATATTTTCCATCCAGATTCACCGTATTGATTCCGATGTGGATCAGCGCTTCACATCCGCCCTCACTGACAAGTCCGATCGCATGTTTTGTCGGGAACAGCACACGTACAGCACCATCAAACGGTGCATATACATCTCCATTTTCCGGGATTACAAGACAACCCTTTCCAAGTGTTTCATTCGCAAATGCCTCATCTGCCGCTTCGGAAAGCGGCTTGATCATACCGTCTGCCGGCATTGCGAGCATCTCTTTTTCTTTTAAAAGCACCGGAGCAGCTTCTTTTTTCTCTTCCGTCTTCTCTTCTTTTGAATCTGACTTGATATCTGTTTGGATTACATCATTCAAATATTCATAATCGGAATCTTTGTAAACCAGCATACCAAGAACAAAAGATACCACAAACGGAACGATCGCAGATAATGCGATTCCGATAAAGTTCGGTCCGTCCGGATTGACAAATCCAAGAAGACCGATGATTCCCATTCCCGCATAGCTGTACATCGCCAGGTTGCTGAGTGCAACTACAACACCACTTGCCGCACCACCGATACAGCAGATGGCAAACATCTTCTTACGAGGAAGTGTCACACCGTAAGTTCCCGGCTCTGTCACTCCGAAGATTGCGGAAATAAAGGACGGCAGTGCCACTTCTTTGAGTTTTGCATCTTTTGTCTTTAAGATGATCGAGAGCAGAACTCCGCATGTAGCAAAGGATGCACCGTAGGAAAATGCCAGCAGCTGGCTTGGATTTCCTGCGAGCAGATCCATAAACGCAAAAACCGTAAGAACACCATGGATACCGAACAATACAAAGATCTGCCAGCATCCGCCCAGGATCAGTCCTGCAAGCAGCGGTGAGAATTCACAGATACTTGTAAGAACGACATTAAGTCCTCCACCGATCATATTTGCCAGAGGTCCGATCACAATAAAGGTCAGCGGGAAAATAATGATCAATGTAAGCATCGGTGTCATAAAACCTTTGATCATCTTCGGAAGCACTTTATCAAACCACTTATACAGCGGAACCGCTGCCAGAAGACCAAACAAAATCGGCAGGAATGTAGAAGTATAGGTCGTATTTACGACATATCCCCATAAATTGATATCTACATTCTGAATTGCCGGATAACACATTGCAGCTGCCAGGATCAGTCCGAAGAATGGATCGATTTGGAATTTTTTTGCAAAGTTAAATCCAAGAATCAGCGGCAGGAAATAGAAGAAACAGTCTCCTGCTGCATTCATCAGCATATAAATTCCATCTGTCGGTTTGATTCCGACAAATGTCAGAAGGACTAACAGTCCTTTGATAATACCGCAGGCACAGAGCAGATGAAGAGTCGGTCCCATACCACCCATGATTGTTCCCAGAACTTTCTCGAGGGGACTCTTCTTTTTCGCATTTTTCTGTTCTTTGTTCTCTGCCTGCATAGCATCTAAGCCAAGCTGGCTGCATACTTCATCGTATACATCCGCCACGTGTTCCCCGATGACTACCATGTATTCTCCCATGGCTTTCATCACGGTCACCACACCGTCCATATTCTTGATGACCTCATCATTTGCGATGGATTCATCAATCAGACGGAACCTTAATCTTGTAACGCAGTGTCTTAAACTTTCAACATTTTCTTTTTCACCGACATTTTTAATAATGTCTGCGGCTAAACTTGAGTATTTACCCATGTCATCCTCCTTATATACAGTTTTCATTGTATAAAGGTGTAGCCAACTTAATGTTACCATCCTGCCAAAGCAGAAACACTCCTCATCTGTGCGCGCTTCAGATGATTCGCTAATCTCTGCTCCTATATATAACACGTTCAATATGAATGGTCAGGTATAATTTTTCTTCATCTGAAAGTTCCTTTTCATATTTACGTGATATAAACTCTGCGATTTTTTCCACACACTTATAAGAAGTGCGGTACTTTTGCCGAATTGTATTGAAAAGCTCGTTGTCCTGATCATCTTCATACTCTTTATCTGTCAGAAGACGCTGTGCAAAGAACTTCAAATGGGTAATAAAACGATAATAATAAACCGATTCTGTATTAAACTCTACGGAAAAATAATAACGGACAATATTGGAAATCTCCTGCATCAGCTTTGTAACTTCCATCGTCTGCTTCAGATTCTCATTGTCCATCTCTGCATTGACAATGTGCAGGGTAATAAAACCAATCTCATCTTCCGGTAATTCTACCTTGAACGTCTGATTGATCATCTTCCAGACCTTCTTCGCCGCCTGATATTCTTTCTCATAAAAGCGCTTGATATCCCACAGCATGGAATTCTTCACCACAACACCGTCCAGATATCTGGTGATCGCCATATAAATATGGTCGCTTAAAGAAATATAGATTGCTTCATTTAGTTTTTTTTCCAGTGTTTGTGTGAGCATCTCCACAATCTCTGTCGTGATCTGAATATATTCCACAGGAATCTCAGAGACAATCTCCTGAAAATGCTGTTTCTGAGCAGTGTCCTTCAGAACAAACACTTTGTTGATCAGCTTCTCGGATAAAAGGTCTCCCGCCTTTTTCTTGTAGGCGATTCCTTTTCCGCAGACAACCTGCTCTTCCCCATTCTCATCTTTGATGATCACGACATTGTTGTTCAATATCCTGTCTATCCGCATCTTTTCCCCTTCTTAATACATAATAAAAACCTATCTGCACGAAAAACCAGTCCTGTCTCTGCTACAAACAGATTTTATTCTACCATTTATATTGTTTACATGTCAACATTTCTTCTGCACAAATATTAATCACTATTTCAAGAATGTTTTTTTGTGTATATTTTCAGAGATACAAAGTAGCTGATCACCATCAACACTGCTGCCGCCGCCAGACAACCAATGATCCACATACTTTTTTCCACCTGCATGATTTCCGCCAGCCCGATATTAAACACGCTGAACAAAAACGCGATCACAAGTACCACCATCGCAAGAAATGTAAAAATCACACTTTTCAGATTACCAAGCCAGAAATATACTGCATAGCTCACTGCAAATTAAATCACACCTCCGGCTACGCCGATTCCCCATGTCGGAAGTGCCTCTTCCAGGGTAATCGTCCGATATCCATACACATAGATTCGTAAAAACACAAACGAATAAAGTGTCATACCTCCCTGTACGATCAGACCACTCAGATATTTGGACAGAACAATCTCGCTTTTGCTCAGCGGGTAGGTGAGCTGAATCCGGTCAAATTCTGCCTTTTCATCCTGCTCCACATCCCTCTCATGCCACTTTCTCTCCTCTCACGCAGTACAGCATCACGTCTTCAATAGTTGCCTGTTCAATCTCCAGATCTGAAAATACCTTCCGGATTCCCTGCTTATTGTTGACCAGAACCATCCATATGTATCCTTTCTGTATGCCTCAATATCCTCCCGGTTCAGTGCGTCAAAGATCCGCTGTCCACAGTTTAAGACGCCGTAATTCTCCTGATGCTCATCATAGGTCTTTATAAACAACAACTCCCCGTCATGAATAAATGCGATATAATCCGAAATCTTATCCAGATCACTGGTAATATGAGAGGACATCAGAATAGTATGTTCTTCATCCTCTGTGTACTCTCTGAGAATGTCCAGAATCTCGTCGCGGAATACCGGATCCAGACCGCTTGTCGCCTCATCCAGAATGAGAAGCTTTGGATCGTGGCTTAAGGCTGCGGCAAATTCCATTTTCATCTTCATTCCCTTGGAAAATTCTTTTAATTTCTTTTTCTTCGGCAGTTCAAACCGGTCCAGATACATATGATATTTTTCCATATCCCAGTTGGAATACACATTACTCAATATCTTTCCCGATAAACAGCGGAGTAAAGTTCAGATCATAACAGGTCTTGTCAAAGATCACCGCGATCTCTTCTTTGATCTGCTTTTCATTTCCTGCATACTCTCGTCCCAAAATCCTTAAAGACTCATAGTCGGATTCAATCAACCCAAGAATCGCATTGATCAGGATAGACTTTCCGGCGCCATTCTCCCCGATCAGCCCGAGCACACAGCCCTTGGGCAATTTCATTGAAATATTTTTTAAAGGACAAATACAATGAGGAATTTACTATTACAGAAGTGAAGAACTACAAAGAGGAAAAAATCGGCTTGAATTGGATTACTGTAAAAGTATCTAGTAAAGAAAATTCTTCTCAAACAGCTACTGTGTATGCACGAAATACTGGATATTTTAAAGACGATTTTCATATTTATTACTATATAGACGAGATAGAAAAACTTGTAGAGCCTTTATGTAATAACAAAGGCTATATCCAAAAATATGATACTGAAATTGAAGGACACATGACCCCGACAGAATGGACTGGAAAAGAAAATTTAGAAGATTATTTGGACAAGGCAGAATATACTGCAATATTAACAATTTATCTTCAAAAGGGTAAAACAGACGGACAGTATGCAGAAGAAATTTGGGATTACTTAAAAACATTAGCCAAGACAGCTTATAACATACGGGTAATCGTGAGAACTGATGAAACGGATTTGATAATCTTTGATGAAGAACTGGGAGCAAAAAACAAAGATATATCAAGATATTCTTTAGAATGGTTGCTTGAAGATATTCCCCAGACAAGAGAAACAAGTATTACTTTGAGAGACTATAAAGAATGAAAAAACAAAATCAGAAAAATGATACCGATTAAGTTGTAGAATAGGATAAAAGGAGGTAAGGCAATGACGATTATTATTCATATCTTAACAGTGTTATTTGCCATAGCATGTTTGGGAATTATTAAAAAGAAACGTTACAAAGTTATGCCACTAATTTATTCGATTATATTTATTTCTTTCATTGGGTTTGGAACTATTTCTATTTTATCTGTGATTTTACCATATGGGGAAACATTGGTTTATCCTTTAGGTGCAATTATATTTGGTTTAATATTTATTTTGGTTGGCTTGAATGATTTATATTCTTTACTGTGTTGCAAAGAAAAGGTGGACGGTGTGTATTGTAGCTATAACACATATTACGGAGGTAATGGCGTTTCTACACAATCTCCAGTGTTTGAGTACACATATAATGGAACTCTTTATCGTGAACAAACAGCACAAAACGTATCTTATAAACAATTAAATCAGAGTATGACACAAGGGAATGTATATAGTTTATATATTGACTGACCCAAAGCACCCAGCAGTATATATTTTGACTAAGAAAATCAAAGCAGGAACTATAATTTCAATAGTAGCAGGTTTATTTATTCTTACTTTTGGAATTTCCTTATTATTAACATTTTTACCTATGTTATTAGACGTGATAAGCTAGTGAGCGTGAAAAATGCTTTGTTAAATTATTTCATATCCATACATACAAAGCGGTTAGTCAACATGATGACTGCTTTTTTAACAAAAGACACCATTTTAGGTGTCTTGTAGTGTGATTTTCATTGTCATATCAAGGCTCATTCAATCGTGGTAAATTCGTGGTAAAATGAGTATTTTTCTCAAATCAAAAATACTTGAAAGTATAGTGTTTATGCGG
>OFMK01001849.1_pt1 | contig 13535 bp, 14 predicted proteins | sample 1541781 | NCBI WGS metagenome assembly OFMK01 (sample SAMN04209250, study PRJEB22552) | human gut metagenome | biome: gut; material: feces | host: Homo sapiens | place: USA: Oklahoma
TGGTATGCTCGATGATTGGCTGGGTGGCAGCGTGGCTTGCCACGGTACAACATTTACGCCACTTTACGCCTGAATAATAAAAGCGTGTTATACTCTTTCCCTGCAATGGATTCCGTAGCAGGGAAAGAGACCCCGTTGTCTCTTCCCGGTATTTTATCTCTATGTCACATTTTGTGCGTAATTTATTCACAAACTTGCATTGAACTTGTGGATAAAATCACGGTCTGATAAAACAGTGAATGATAACCTCGTTGCTCTTAAGCTCTGGCACAGTTGTTGCTACCACTGAAGCGCCAGAAGATATCGATTGAGAGGATTTGAATGACTGACAAAATGCAAAGTTTAGCTTTAGCCCCAGTTGGCAACCTGGATTCCTACATCCGGGCAGCTAACGCGTGGCCGATGTTGTCGGCTGACGAGGAGCGGGCGCTGGCTGAAAAGCTGCATTACCATGGCGATCTGGAAGCAGCTAAAACGCTGATCCTGTCTCACCTGCGGTTTGTTGTTCATATTGCTCGTAATTATGCGGGCTATGGCCTGCCACAGGCGGATTTGATTCAGGAAGGTAACATCGGCCTGATGAAAGCAGTGCGCCGTTTTAACCCGGAAGTGGGTGTGCGCCTGGTCTCCTTCGCCGTTCACTGGATCAAAGCAGAGATCCACGAATACGTTCTGCGTAACTGGCGTATCGTCAAAGTTGCGACCACCAAAGCGCAACGCAAACTGTTCTTCAACCTGCGTAAAACCAAGCAGCGTCTGGGCTGGTTTAACCAGGATGAAGTCGAGATGGTGGCCCGTGAACTGGGCGTAACCAGCAAAGACGTACGTGAGATGGAATCACGTATGGCGGCACAGGACATGACCTTTGACCTGTCTTCCGACGACGATTCCGACAGCCAGCCGATGGCTCCGGTGCTCTATCTGCAGGATAAATCATCTAACTTTGCCGACGGCATCGAAGATGATAACTGGGAAGAGCAGGCGGCAAACCGTCTGACCGACGCGATGCAAGGTCTGGACGAGCGTAGCCAGGATATCATCCGCGCGCGCTGGCTGGACGAAGACAACAAGTCCACGTTGCAGGAACTGGCTGACCGTTACGGTGTTTCCGCTGAGCGTGTGCGTCAGCTGGAAAAGAACGCGATGAAAAAATTGCGCGCTGCTATTGAAGCGTAATTTCCGCTATTAAGCAGAGAACCCTGGATGAGAGTCCGGGGTTTTTGTTTTTTGGGCCTCTACAATAATCAATTCCCCCTCCGGCAAAACGCCAATCCCCACGCAGATTGTTAATAAACTGTCAAAATAGCTATTCCAATATCATAAAAATGGGGTATGTTTTAGCAGAGTATGCTGCTAAAGCACGGGTAGCTACGTATAAAACGAAATAAAGTGCTGCACAACAACATCACAACACACGTAATAACCAGAAGAGTGGGGATTCTCAGGATGAACATAAAGGGTAAAGCGTTACTGGCAGGATGTATCGCGCTGGCATTCAGCAATATGGCTCTGGCAGAAGATATTAAAGTCGCCGTCGTAGGCGCAATGTCCGGTCCGGTGGCGCAGTACGGTGACCAGGAGTTTACTGGCGCAGAGCAGGCGGTTGCGGATATCAATGCTAAAGGGGGTATCAAAGGCAACAAACTGCAAATCGTAAAATATGACGATGCCTGTGACCCGAAACAGGCGGTTGCGGTGGCGAACAAAGTCGTTAACGACGGCATTAAATACGTGATTGGTCACCTCTGCTCTTCATCAACGCAGCCAGCGTCTGACATCTACGAAGACGAAGGCATTTTAATGATCACCCCAGCGGCAACCGCACCAGAGCTGACCGCCCGTGGCTATCAGCTGATCCTGCGCACCACCGGCCTGGACTCCGACCAGGGGCCGACGGCGGCGAAATATATTCTTGAGAAAGTGAAACCGCAACGCATTGCTATCGTTCACGACAAACAGCAGTACGGCGAAGGTCTGGCGCGTGCAGTGCAGGACGGCCTGAAGAAAGGCAATGCTAACGTGGTGTTCTTTGATGGCATCACCGCCGGGGAAAAAGATTTCTCTACCCTGGTGGCGCGTTTGAAGAAAGAGAATATCGATTTCGTTTACTACGGCGGTTATCACCCGGAAATGGGGCAAATCCTGCGTCAGGCACGCGCGGCAGGGCTGAAAACTCAGTTTATGGGGCCAGAAGGCGTGGCTAACGTCTCGCTGTCTAACATTGCGGGCGAATCAGCGGAAGGGCTGCTGGTGACCAAGCCGAAGAACTACGATCAGGTTCCGGCGAACAAACCGATTGTTGACGCGATCAAAGCGAAAAAACAGGACCCAAGCGGCGCGTTCGTCTGGACCACCTACGCCGCGCTGCAATCTTTGCAAGCGGGGCTGAATCAGTCTGACGATCCGGCGGAGATCGCTAAATACCTGAAAGCGAACTCGGTTGATACGGTGATGGGGCCGCTTAGCTGGGATGAGAAAGGCGATCTGAAAGGCTTTGAGTTCGGTGTGTTTGACTGGCACGCCAACGGCACGGCGACTGATGCGAAGTAACAGATAGATAAATGAAAATACCCGATGCGCTGAACTGCCATCGGGTTTTTTTATATTTATCGAAATGGTTGTAGAAAGATTGAACAATTCAGGATATGCTTATGTACGGTGATATGCCGTACATATTATACGGAGCAGGAGAGTTCACATGTCTGCTGTTAAAAAGCAGCGTATTGATCTGCGTTTAACTGACGATGACAAAAGTATGATTGAGGAAGCGGCAGCGATATCTAATCAGTCCGTCAGCCAATTTATGTTGAACAGCGCTTCGCAGCGAGCTGCGGAAGTGATTGAACAGCATCGGCGGATGATTCTCACTGAGGAATCCTGGACGCGGGTGATGGATGCGCTGAGTAATCCACCGTCACCAGGTGAAAAGCTAAAACGTGCGGCAAAACGTCTTCAGGGAATGTAATACTTTATGGATGATCTGACGATAGAGATTCTGACCGATGATGCAGATTATGATCTACAGCGATTCGACTGCGGCGAGGAAGCATTAAATCTCTTTCTGACGACACATCTGGTTCGTCAACATCGCAATAAAATTCTGCGAGCGTATATCCTGTGTCGCAACACTCCAGAACGTCAGGTGCTGGGATATTACACATTATCCGGCAGTTGTTTTGAACGAGCCGCACTGCCCTCGAAATCGAAACAGAAAAAAATTCCCTACAAAAATATTCCCAGCGTAACTCTTGGGCGTCTGGCAATTGATCGTTCATTACAGGGGCAGGGATGGGGAGCAACACTGGTTGCTCATGCCATGAAAGTTGTCTGGTCAGCCTCTTTAGCGGTAGGTATTCACGGTCTTTTTGTCGAGGCGCTGAATGAAAAAGCCCATACGTTTTATCAGTCGCTGGGCTTTATCCCATTGGTCGGAGAAAACGAAAATGCGTTATTTTTCCCGACCAAATCTATAGAGCTACTTTTTACACCAGACGATTAACGCTTCTCCCAGCCACCCTGTTGTGCCGTAAATCCCAGTGCTCGCATAAACGCCGTCATCACGCCGCGATCTTCCACGCCAGCATCCGCCATCCACCAACATGAAACGCCAGGATTGTTACGCAAAACCTCTTCCAGCAGATATTGCCCCACACCGCGACGTCGGGTTACTTCCCGCACGCGTAGAGAATCCAGTGCCCCCTCGGTGCCGCTTAAGGTTACCCGCACGGCAGCGAGCAGGCGCTCGTTAAAACGCGCGGCGTAGATGCGGTGGTTATCGTCAACCTGTAAAGAGGAAGGGGAATACTCCGGCCAGATCTTTTGCAGGTCAATCCGGTCCTGGTCGCTAAAGTTTTCTAATCGAATGATGGTCAGCTTCATGGGGAACCCGTGTAAATCACAAAAGTGGAACCAGTGTAGCGAAATAATTTAATCGGAGGCTTTCTCTTTTTTATTTCTTTTGGCAGGTGATTAATTTTTTTTCAGCAATAATTACAAAGTTAAAACATTAGAGAATGAAAAATATCCAGCATAATCCCCTAAATGGTAGTGAATTATTCTGCCCTTTGTACCGTTATTTTATGCTGACAACGGCGCTTTTTTCTGTTTATCTATCAATAAATTCAGAATATTATCTGTTCTTAATCGACTGAAAAATAGGGATTTTAATCGCTATCATCACAAAATACTGCGCTAAACCCTTAATCAGACAGGTAAAAACAGTGCAGTATAAAAAAGAACAGTCTGATTTGTTAACACATAAGAACAAAGCAACACAACATCACGAATGGGGATTTTTGACTATGAAACGGAATGCGAAAACTATCATCGCAGGGATGATTGCACTGGCAATTTCACACACCGCTATGGCTGACGATATTAAAGTCGCCGTTGTCGGCGCGATGTCCGGCCCGATTGCCCAGTGGGGCGATATGGAATTTAACGGCGCGCGTCAGGCAATTAAAGACATTAATGCCAAAGGGGGAATTAAGGGCGATAAACTGGTTGGCGTGGAATATGACGACGCCTGCGACCCGAAACAAGCCGTTGCGGTCGCCAACAAAATCGTTAACGACGGCATTAAATACGTTATTGGGCACTTGTGTTCCTCCTCTACCCAACCTGCATCAGATATCTATGAAGACGAAGGTATTCTGATGATCTCGCCGGGAGCGACCAATCCGGAGCTGACCCAACGCGGTTATCAATACATCATGCGTACTGCCGGGCTGGACTCTTCCCAGGGGCCAACGGCGGCAAAATACATTCTTGAGACGGTGAAGCCCCAGCGCATCGCCATCATTCACGACAAACAACAGTATGGCGAAGGGCTGGCACGTTCGGTGCAGGACGGGCTGAAAGCGGCTAACGCCAACGTCGTCTTCTTCGACGGCATTACCGCTGGAGAGAAAGATTTCTCCGCGCTGATCGCCCGCCTGAAAAAAGAAAACATCGACTTCGTTTACTACGGCGGTTACTACCCGGAAATGGGGCAGATGCTGCGCCAGGCCCGTTCCGTTGGCCTGAAAACCCAGTTTATGGGGCCGGAAGGTGTCGGTAATGCGTCACTGTCGAACATTGCCGGTGATGCCGCTGAAGGCATGTTGGTCACCATGCCAAAACGCTATGACCAGGATCCGACAAACCAGGGCATCGTTGATGCGCTGAAAGCCGACAAGAAAGATCCGTCCGGGCCCTATGTCTGGATCACCTACGCGGCGGTGCAATCTCTGGCAACTGCCCTTGAACGTACCGGCAGCGATGAGCCGCTGGCGCTGGTGAAAGATTTAAAAGCTAACGGTGCAAACACCGTAATTGGGCCGCTGAACTGGGATGAAAAAGGCGATCTTAAGGGATTCGATTTTGGTGTCTTCCAGTGGCACGCCGACGGTTCATCCACGGCAGCCAAGTGATCATCCCACCGTCCGTGAAAAACGGGCGGGTTTAGAAAGGTTACCTTATGTCTGAGCAGTTTTTGTATTTCTTGCAGCAGATGTTTAACGGCGTCACGCTGGGCAGTACCTACGCGCTGATAGCCATCGGCTACACCATGGTTTACGGCATTATCGGCATGATCAACTTCGCCCACGGCGAGGTTTACATGATTGGCAGCTACGTCTCCTTTATGATCATCGCCGCACTGATGATGCTGGGCATTGATACCGGCTGGCTGCTGGTGGCGGCGGGATTCGTCGGCGCAATCGTCATTGCCAGCGCCTACGGCTGGAGTATCGAGCGCGTGGCCTATCGCCCGGTGCGCAACTCTAAGCGCCTGATTGCACTCATCTCGGCAATCGGCATGTCTATCTTCCTGCAAAACTACGTCAGCCTGACCGAAGGTTCGCGCGATGTGGCGCTGCCCAGCCTGTTTAACGGTCAGTGGGTGGTGGGCCATAGCGAAAACTTCTCTGCGTCTATTACCACCATGCAGGCGGTGATATGGATTGTTACTTTCCTCGCCATGCTGGCGCTGACGATTTTCATTCGCTATTCCCGTATGGGGCGCGCCTGCCGTGCCTGCGCGGAAGATCTGAAAATGGCGAGCCTGCTTGGCATCAACACCGACCGGGTGATTGCGCTGACCTTTGTGATTGGCGCGGCGATGGCGGCAGTGGCGGGCGTGCTGCTCGGTCAGTTCTACGGCGTAATTAACCCCTACATCGGCTTTATGGCCGGGATGAAAGCCTTTACCGCTGCGGTGCTCGGTGGGATTGGCAGCATTCCGGGGGCGATGATTGGCGGGCTGATCCTGGGGATTGCGGAGGCGCTCTCTTCTGCCTATCTGAGTACGGAATATAAAGATGTGGTCTCATTCGCCCTGCTGATCCTGGTGCTGCTGGTGATGCCGACCGGTATTCTGGGTCGCCCGGAGGTAGAGAAAGTATGAAACCGATGCATATTGCAATGGCGCTGCTCTCTGCCGCTATGTTCTTTGTGCTGGCGGGCGTCTTTATGGGCGTGCAACTGGAGCTGGATGGCACCAAACTGGTGGTCGATACCGCCGCCGATATTCGTTGGCAGTGGATTTTCATCGGCACCGCGGTGGTCTTTTTCTTCCAACTGCTGCGCCCGCTGTTCCAGAAAGCGGTTAAGAACGTCTCCGGGCCGAAATTTATTATGCCGGCGATTGACGGGTCGACGGTCAAGCAGAAGCTGTTCCTGATAGCCCTTCTGGTGATTGCCGTGGCCTGGCCGTTTATGGTGTCGCGCGGCACGGTGGATCGTGCGCTGCACAATCGTGGGCGTGTCAATCCGGAGGTCGCTGCACGGATCCGGCAAATCGCCAATGAATTGGGATATAAGCCCAATCTGATTGGGCAGGCACTGGTGCGCACCAAACGGGATTTTAAGCTGGGAGCGATCCTGCAGTCTGTAGAAACGCCGACAATGCAGATTATACTGGAAGGGGTGCGCCGTGCAGCGGCAGAATTACAGGATTCCGGCATTGAGCTGATGATCCGCGAGGTGCGCGGGTTGGATACCGAGCTGGTGCTGGAACATGTGGAGGAGCTGACCGGCCAAGGGGTGCAGGGATTGGCGCTGGCACCGAATAATGCGCCCGAGCTGCGACAGTGCATTGATGCGCTGGATGAGCAGGGGATTCCGGTGGTTACACTCAATTCGGACGTGCCGGGCAGCCGCCGGTTGTGTTTTATCGGCATGGACAATTACCGCGCCGGACAGACAGCAGCTTGTTTGACCCGGCAGATGCTTCCGCAAGGGGGGAAAATTCTGCCGCTGGCAGGACATTTGAATAATACTGCGCATAATAACCGGCTGAACGGTTTCCGGGATACATTGGAGGAGAATAACCCGCAGGAGATTACACTGCTGCCGTTTCAGCCCTGTTTCGACCGTAATGATTATGCGCACGAGATCACGCAGCATGCATTACGGGCAGAGCCGGAGCTGGCGGCGGTATATGTGGCTTCGAATGGACAGCAGGGCGTATGTCAGGCGGTGGAGGAGGAAGGCCGGAAGGGGCAGGTCAAGGTGATTGCGTTTGACTTGAACGCGCCGAATATGGAGCTGCTGCAATCGGATGATTTGAGCTTTGTGCTCGATCAGGAGGCGTTTGAACAAGGTTACCGTCCGCCGTATATTTTATATGAGTATTTAATGCATAAGAAAAAACCTGCACAGGAATATCTGTTTACGGATATTGCGATCCGTACCAAATATAACAGCGATTTGGTGACCGGTCCGACGGAATCACCTACCTGAAAACAGTAAAAACGCATTTCATGTTACCTTGCAAGGGCAGCGCATGGAATGTGTTTTGTTTTATGGCGGCTGCAGAGCGGATCGTCAAAAATCGATTTGCAGGGTGTCGGGTAAAGTGATTGCAGTCACATCACCGAGGGGGATCTGTGTTCCGTCCTGCAGAAGGATCAGACCGTTGATGTCATCCAGCCGGCGTACAGTTCCGATTACTGTATGCAAGGCGCCGCCTGCTTTGTGCGCATCCGGCACAAAATAAGTAAGCTGCACTTGGGGATGTTCCGTCAGGCGAGTGCGCAATGCAGCGAGTCGCCGATCTAATTCCTGCAGCACGGTTTCGTCCGGGTCAGGCCGTGGGATGGTTTGCCGTGCAGCTTCGCATATGGCTTCATCATGTCCGGTGAGGGCAGCAAACGGAGCAAATTGAGCTGCGCGGCTGGTTCGTGAGAGCGGCGGCAGGTGCGCTGGGACGGGATGAGGAAAATGCAGAATATCATCATAGTCATGCGTCACGCGGAGCGGCTGATGCAAGCGGTGTTTCATGCTTTGTGGCCTCCAATTTGCAGATTGCGGCTGATTGCGGTTGCATCCTCCAGCAGGCTCATACCGCGGATCAGGGCGTTTTTTCCGTACTTGCGTTTGATGTGCAGAATTGCCTGTTGCTGCTGCCGCTCCCGTTGCCGTGCGGCAGTCTGTGCTGCCTGTTGTGCGGGATCGGTAAACAGACTGAGCTGTTCGCAAGGGGCGGCAGTTTGCACCGCATCCGCATCGCAGATACGGCAGGCGGTAAGCGTGATACGGCGCACCGGTAAGCGCGGATTCACGAGACGGTCAAATAACTGAAGGGTGCGCTGTCGGATCTTTTGTGAGGAATCGGTAAAGGGAAGGAGATGCGCGGTGCCATGGGCGTGCTTTGGTATGGTACGGCCATATGCATCCACCGTGGTAGGACCATGGTATGCGGGGCAGCCTGCCTGCGGCAGGAGTCCGGTCCGGTCGTAGCCGACAGTCAGTACGAGCTGACCGGTTGTCAGATGGTGAGAGGTCAGATCAAGGCTGAGCTGGTCGGCCATTTCCTGACACACCAGCCGGGACTTGTCAAACGAATAGGGGTGGGGAAGCACCTGCCCTGCGCCGATACTTTTGGCGGCAGGGCGATACTTCTTAATATCGGTGATCGTGCAAGGTTCCCATCCCCATGCATGATCGATCAACAGCTCGGCATTGACACCAAATAACCGATACAGTAGTGCGGCGTTTTGTCGTTCATACGGTTTACCGATCGAACAGCGGGCAATATCCCCCATGGTAGACAGTCCGTATTGTTCGAGTTTTTTGGCATATCCTGCACCAACGCGCCAAAAATCCGTGATCGGACGATGCGACCAGAGCAGACGGCGATAGGTTATTTCGTTGAGTTGGGCAATACGTACGCCGGTATGGTCAGGTGCAGCATGCTTGGCAACAATATCCATAGCGACCTTGCACAGATACAGGTTCGTTCCGATCCCGGCGGTGGCGGTGATCCCGGTTGTGCGCAGAATATCCAGCAGGATGTACTGCGCCAGCTCGCGCGCAGTTTGCTGGTAGGTGGACAGATAGGGGGTTGCATCAATAAAAACTTCATCGATCGAATACACATGGATATCTTCCGGTGCGATATAGTTCAGATAAATCTGATAGATGCGTGTGCTGTATGCCAGATACAATGCCATACGCGGCGGTGCGGCAATATAGGATAAAGCAAGCGCGGGTGAAGCGGATAGTGCGCTTTCTTGATGAGAGCAGCCGCAGAATGTTTGATGAGGAGCGTGTATCCGCCGACGGGTATTCAGCTCCTGCACGCGCTGTTCTACTTCGAACAGGCGTGCCCGTCCCGGGATGCCATAGGCTTTCAGGGCAGGAGAGACAGCCAGACAAATGGTTTTTTGTGTGCGGCTGACATCAGCCACGACCAGATGTGTGTTCAGCGGATCCAACCCGCGCTCTACACATTCGACCGAAGCATAAAAGGATTTCAGGTCAATGGCAATGTAAGTACGGTCGGACATGTGGTGATCTTCCTTTCAGGCAGCAAATCGAACAAATGTTCCACATCAGTATAACACAAATTATAAGAAAAACAAGGGGTTACAGATTCTGTTGATTTTGTGTTATTGGCAGTTTGCTGCATGAATAAAGGGGATTTGACGTTCACAGATGTTGAGTACATTTGTGAACGCATGGTATAATAGCCGTAAAACAGCTTATTATACAGCTATTTCATCATTATACCAAATACCAACAGCGGTGCCTGCCGGTTGCTCAGGACCAAGAAATATGCGCCGCTATGGTATAATGTAAATCATCATACCGGTAAGGGAGAACGGTTATGATTAGGGTGTTATTCGTATGCCACGGCAATATCTGTCGCAGCCCGATGGCGGAATTTGTGTTGAAAAAACTTGTATCTGAGGCAGGATATGCGGATGATTTTTTGATAGAATCAGCAGCGACCAGCGCGGAAGAACTGGGGCATCCGGTTTATCCGCCGGCGCGGCGCAAGCTGTCGGAACATGGGATCGGCTGTGCGGGAAAGACAGCGCGTCGGATGCAGCCGGCGGATTATGGACATTTTGATTTGCTGATCGGCATGGATCGGGCTAATATGCGTAACATGCAGCGCATTTGCGGCGGAGATCCAGACAAAAAAATGCACTTGCTGATGGAGTATGCCGACGGTGCACACGATGTGGCTGATCCATGGTATACCGGTGATTTCGAGCAGACCTGGCAGGATGTTTTGCAGGGATGCCGGGGGCTTTTGGCGCATCTCATACCATAATATGCAGTAAGCGTGCACAGAACAGACGAAAATCGGGTTGCTATTTTTCGTCAAACTATGTTACAATACTATGAAAAGGATGGCTGTGCCCCCGATAAATGAAAAACTGCCGGAATCGGACGCAGCCGGGAGGAGAGATCAATATGACGAGCAACCCTTATGCAGTTACCTGCTGCTCGACAGCGGATCTGCCGGCCGCATATTTTGAGGCAAAGCAGATTCCGTTTGCCTGCTTCCATTTTCAGTTGGAGGGCAAAGAATATCCGGATGATTTGGGAAGATCTATTCCCTTTGAAACTTACTATGCAAAAATCGCTGCGGGGGCACAGCCCACAACGGCGCAGGTCAACGTAGAGCAGTATATCGAATTGTTTGAACCGATTTTACAGGCGGGAAAGGATATTCTGCATCTGGCTTTTTCCAGCGGATTATCCGGCGCCTGTCAATCCGCCTGTATTGCGGCGGCAGAACTGCAGGAGAAATATCCCGGCCGCACGATCTATGTGGTAGATACGCTGGCCGCTTCTTCGGGCTATGGGCTGCTGGTGGATACGGTTTGTGATTTGCGGGATGGCGGTATGCCGTTGGAGGAACTGCGGGATTGGACCGAGCGCAACAAACGCCGTCTGCATCACTGGTTCTTTGCAACGGATTTGACTAGCTTTAAGCGCGGCGGACGTATTTCTCCGGCAGCGGCTACGTTTGGCACACTGTTGGGGATTTGCCCGCTGCTCAATGTGGATCATGAAGGACATTTGATCCCGCGTAAAAAGATCCGCGGTAAAAAGGCTGTGATCCGCGAGATCGTTAAAATGATGGAGCAGCACGCAGAGAATGGTACGGATTACAGCGGCAAGTGCTTTATCTCGCAGTCAGCCTGTATGGAGGATGCCGAAGCGGTCGCTGCACTGGTGGAACAGAACTTTCCGCATTTGAACGGCAAGGTGCAGATCAACAGTATCGGTACCGTAATCGGGGCGCACACCGGCCCGGGCACGGTGGCGCTGTTCTTCTGGGGTGACGAGCGGGTGGACTGACCGGGCGGCTGGCTATTCAAACGATAAGTGAAGAGCAGAAAGCAAAAAGTCAGGCTAATGCCTGACTTTTTTCTGAAATTGTCTCCCGCTGGGAAACAGGATGGATCAGCGGTGGATCACCTGCATTTGGAGGCCCTGCATCACATCGAGCGCCTTTTCGTGCAGTGCAGGATCGAAGCTGCGGCACAGGGCGGCATCTATGGTGATCTGCGCTTCCGGCCACTGCGCCTGCAGCAGCACAGCATTGGAGATGACACACATATTGGTCACAACGCCGACAACGAGGATTTCCTGCAGATCGGGCAGCTCCTGCTCCAGTCGGAGCAGCTCTGCGGGCGGCATACCAAAGGTATGCTTGCACACAGTGTGGATTTGGCCGTTTGCGCAGGTTTCGCAGCACAGCGCCTGCGTCTTGCCGTACAGCCGCCATCCGCTGTCCTTGGGATTGCAGTGCGGCACGGGAAGGGCACGTCCTTCACGGGTTTGCAGATAGTTGTCATCATGGGTGTCATAGGTGAAAAGCACATGATCGCCCTGCGCCAGATAGGTTTGCACCAGATGGGCGATGCCGTCATCAATGGCCGCAGCCCCCTCAAAACCGAGTGCACCACTGACGAAGTCATTCTGATAGTCGATTACGGCAAGCAGTTTGGGTGTATGTTTCATGGTGGTATCCCTCCGTTCATTTGTTTTATCATATCACGTTCGCGCGCAGGAAACAATGCTGATTGCACTGCCGTGCGGTATGGCTTATAATGGATACGGAACGTGCATACACTGCGATGACGGAGGTGTGTGCATGGGAAGATGCAGGGGGAAACGGTTGGGATATATAGCGCTGCTGTGTGCAGCAACGGTGGCGGTGGGCTGTGGCGGCAGCCGGGCTGTGCAGGTGATTGCGCAGAAAGCATCTGCACGTACACTGGTGATCGATGCCGGACACGGTGGTTTTGACGGCGGTGCGATCGGTTCGGGAGGTACGGCAGAGCAGGAGATCAATCTGCGCATTGCGCAGCGGGTGCAGGTGCTGGCGGCATTCTTTGGCGTGCGTACGCAGATGACACGCATGGATGACGGCGCATTATCCTATGATCCTTCGCGTCCGGTGCGTGAGAATAAAATAGCGGATATCAGGGCACGTGAACGGATGGTGGAGGAGATCGCCGATCCGGTGTTCGTCAGTATCCATCTGAACAAATTCAGTGACCCGCAGTATCACGGGGCACAGGTGTTTTATTCCCCAAACCATGCGGGCAGCCGTGCATTGGCGGAAATGCTGCAGGACTGCCTGATCCGGGGCTGTGATCCGCAAAATCATCGGCAGGCCAGACAGGCGGAGCGCACGATTTACCTGATGCGGCAGCTGACCTGTCCGGCGGTGATCGTGGAATGCGGGTTTTTGTCCAACCCGGCGGAGGAAGCGCTGCTGCGCGATCCCGCCTATCATAAAAAGCTGGCCGCGGCGATCGTATCCGGTTACCTGTGGTATGAAAACAGCGGCTGATGGAGGAAAATATGAAGCAGAAAACCGTTTACCTGTGCAGCGAGTGCGGGTATGAAGCCCCCAAATGGTATGGAAAATGTCCCTCCTGCGGGGCATGGAACACCATGAGTGAATTTAAGGAAAAGCCGGAATCTGCTGCCCGCGGCACGAATACCTTTGTGCGCGGCGCATCCCATCCGACCCTGCTCAGTGATATTCACAGCGGCGATGAATCCCGTTTCCATTCGGGGATGGGGGAGCTGGACCGCGTGCTCGGCGGCGGCGCGGTGCACGGTTCCTTTGTTCTGGTCGGCGGCGAGCCGGGAATCGGCAAGTCTACGCTGCTGCTGCAAATGTGTCAGGAAATGTGTCGTGCCGCACGGGTGCTCTATGTATCCGGAGAGGAATCCCTGCGGCAGATCAAGCTGCGCGCCGCCCGGCTGCAGATAGCTTCGCCCGATCTGTATATTCT
>OFMK01001882.1_pt1 | contig 13350 bp, 18 predicted proteins | sample 1541781 | NCBI WGS metagenome assembly OFMK01 (sample SAMN04209250, study PRJEB22552) | human gut metagenome | biome: gut; material: feces | host: Homo sapiens | place: USA: Oklahoma
ATTTTGAACGAAAAGTCCTCTTTTTCCGTAGAGGCAGTTATTTCACAGCCCCTTTAATTAGGTGCACCTTGCGACGTATGTCACTAAGGGGTGAAAGTCCAAAATCCGCCCTAGTAGTGGGAAGAATATAGTCAATGACAAGGGTGTCCATCGTGAGGTGAATCTGAAGGAAGTCGGATGGCAAATCTCTGGCCTGACGAACAGAAATCACATACAAGTTTTATTATAATGGCATATAGTTGATTTATGCCGAAAACGGCAAAAAATTAAACAAGCAACTCTTAAAAAGTTTGATTCTTTGCCGATAGTGTGATATACTATATTATAGTAAAGTGTAAATTTAGATTTGATTTATAACGGAGGAGAGTAGATGCGATACCTTTCAGTTACTGAAATGGCGAAAAAATGGAACGTGTCGGAACGTAGTGTCAGAAACTACTGTGCTCATGGTAGAGTAAACGGTGCGTTTCTTACTGGCAAAACATGGAATATTCCTGAAAATGCAGAGAAGCCGGAGCGTTCCAATAAAAAGAAAGAACAGCCAATTACCTTGCTGGATATTCTGCAGGAACAGAAGGCAAGTAAGTATTCCGGAGGCATTTACCATAAGACGCAGATTGATTTGACATACAATTCCAATCATATTGAAGGCAGCCGTCTGACCCACGATCAAACCAGATACATCTTTGAAACGAATACCATCGGTGTAGAAAAAGAAGTGCTGAATGTGGACGATGTGATTGAAACAGCAAATCACTTTCGCTGTATTGATATGATTATTGACAATGCTAAGGTGACTTTAACAGAAAAATTTATTAAAGAACTGCATCTGATTCTGAAAAATGGGACAAGTGATTCCAGAAAAGATTGGTTTGTTGTCGGTGATTACAAGAAATTACCAAATGAAGTTGGCGGTATGGAAACCGCACTTCCGGAAGAAGTTGCCGATAAAATGAAGGTGCTGTTGATAGAGTACAATGGAAAAGAAGAAAAGACCTTTGAAGATATTCTGGATTTTCATGTGAAGTTTGAACGAATCCACCCGTTCCAGGACGGCAATGGTCGTGTGGGTAGGCTAATTATGTTTAAAGAATGCCTGAAATACAATATCGTTCCCTTCATCATTGAGGATAACCTGAAGATGTTTTATTATCGTGGCTTGAAAGAATGGAACAATGAGAAAGGCTATCTGACAGATACCTGCTTGACAGCACAGGATAAATATAAAGCATATTTGGATTATTTTAGGATTGCTTATTAAAAGAAATTTTTCTTAAAAAAAGCGGCGGCATTCTTTGCAAAAGAAATCGATTAGAGGCTTATCGGTTTATTGAAAAATACCATGATGATTTTGGCTTGCGCTGGCTGCTCAAGTGGCTTGATTCCATTGTATGTCCCCAAAAGCCAGTTTGCAAACATGCCAAACCGCATAAAGTGTTTGATAACAGGATTCATCAGGATTTCTGTCCGCACGCTGAAAAAGGCGTTAGAATCTAAAAAACCTATGTAGAGAGACGTAGATTTATGAATTTTAGCCCTCAAAATCTGTGCAGAATTAATAAAAAAGAGATATAAAGACTTATAAAGAGGTAAAATTGTATGATAAAGGTAATTTTTTTGTGCCATGGCAATATCTGCCGTTCCACCATGTCCCAATTCGTTTTCCAGGACATGGTCAACAAGCGTGGTCTTTCCGACCATTTTTACATTGACTCCGCGGCGACGAGTCGTGAGGAGATTGGGAACCCGCCACATTACGGAACAGTGAACAAGATGCGGGAAGTGGGAATCCCGGTACTCCCGCACAGAGCGGTACAGATGACGAAAAAAGATTATGAGAAATACGACTATCTCATCGGGATGGATGAGGCGAATATTCGCAACATGAAGCGTATCGTGGGAGGAGATGCGGAAGGAAAGATTCATATGCTTCTCGATTTCAGCGATGAACCGAGAGCTATCGCAGACCCATGGTATACAGGAAATTTTGACGTAACATATCGTGATGTCGTGGAAGGATGCAAGGGATTCCTGCGTTTTCTGGAAGAGCAAGGAAGTATATAAGAGATGAGAATAGAGATGCCGGGATATAAAGAATTGGATTTAAACTATTTATTGCTGGATTATAAACGAAACGTGATTGACGAACTTGGAGGAGAATATTGTGTTTGTCTCGGAAATGGACGAAATGATGTGCGGATGTTTGAGGCGGCAGCGCTTTCCATCGGCATCATGGAACGGGAAGGAATATATGGCGGGCTCTTGCAGATAGCAGATTTATGTGTAAATTCTACCGAGGACGGATTGGATATGCTGCTGCATCCGAAGCGTATTGTTGCGGGATTGAGAGGATAATCTTAAGTCTATTCATGAAACTTTAAGATTTTCACAAAGTTCTTTTTCATTTTCTATGGTACGATGATAATGCAAAGGAGACAGAAATCATGCGTACAATTAGAAGAATAATAAAAGGACTGGTTTGTCTTTTTCTGGCAATTGGGATTGCAGGCTGTGCATATTTAGTATATGAAGGTTATGATATGTACAGGACTGCGGTAGCGGAGAAACCGATTGAACAGAAGGTGGAGACAATCCGCAGCAGAGAAAACTATACGGAGATAGACGAGCTTCCGCAAATTTATCTGGATGCAATCGTGTCGGTGGAAGACCATAGATTTTATTCCCATCCCGGAATCGATGTGCTTGCGATTGCCAGAGCTGCGGTGAACGACATCAAGGCGGGAAGTCTTGTGGAGGGCGGAAGCGGAATTACGCAGCAGTTGTGTAAGAACTTATATTTTACACAGGAGAAGAAATTTACAAGAAAGATTGCGGAAATGTTTTTATCGTTTCAGTTTGAGTCAAAGTATACGAAGGATGAGATATTGGAGCTTTATGTGAATTCTATTTTTTTCGGGAATAATTATTATTGTGTGAGGGACGCAAGTCTTGGATATTTCGGAAAGCTCCCGAAAGATATGAATGCTTACGAGAGCACGTTGCTTGCAGGAATCCCGAACGCTCCGTCGGCATATGCGCTGACGAAGAATCCGGATTTGGCGCATCAGAGGCAGAAGCGTGTGTTGGAGAAAATGGTGAAATATCATTATATGACAGAGAAAGAAGCAGAAGAAATTATAGAGAGCAGGAATAATTGACGGGATGCCACGCATATATTACTAGAAAGTAAGAAATTGTGTGGCATTTATCATGAAGGACTCTTTGAAAAATAAGGTGGCTGCATCGACCAGCCTGCCGAAGGATGTCATACTTGGCGTTCCGATTCTGACGATGACCGGACGGATGGAACTTTGCATTGAAAATTATAGCGGAATTATAGAATATACTGATGTTTTGATTCGGGTACAGAGCAAATCCGGGCAGATTAAAGTGTCCGGGAAACGGATGGAGATTGCGTATTATACGAATGATGAGATGAAGATTACCGGATATATCCGGTCAATCGAGTATGGGTAGAAGAAATCATCAAGGAGCATACGAGGGGGAATTGTATTGTTAGTATCTCTGATTCGATATATCAGGGGATATCTGAGAATCCGAATCATTGGATATTCGCCGGAGAGATTCTTAAATCTTTGCAGTCATCATCAAATCTATCTTTGGGGGCTGGCGTCTTGCGGACATGATTATGAAATGTATATCAGCGTACGCGGATTTCGAAAATTAAAACCGATTATAAAGAAGACGAAGACAAGAGTAGTGATACAGAAGCGATACGGTCTTCCTTTTTTTTTACACAAATATCGGAAGAGAAAAATATTTTTTGCTGGCGCCGTCGGATGTGTTTTTTTCATTTATCTTATGTCATTTTTTATATGGAATATCCATATTGAAGGAAATTATACGAGGACGGACGAGACGATACTGGAATATCTGGAGACAACGAAAGTACGGCATGGTATGCCGAAGTCGGAGATTCACTGCGCCAGAATCGTGAAAGATTTGAGAAAGCATTTTGATGATATCATATGGGCGTCCGCTTCCATTGAAGGAACACGTCTTCTGATACAGGTGAAGGAAAATACGGATACAGTGAAAGAACAGGAAGTGCATCGGGAAGAGAAGATTACAGATTTAGCTGCCTCAACCTCCGGTGAGGTGGTGAAGATTATTACTCGGGCAGGAGAACCGGTTGTCGAGGTGGGAGATAAGGTGGAGAAGGGAGATGTGCTTGTCCGGGGAAGAATTGAAATAAAAAACGACGCGAAGGAAGTTGTAGAATATCGTTATCAGAACGCGGATGCGGATGTTTACATCAAAACAAGGGAAGACTATGAGAAGTCCGTTCCGATATCTTATGAGAAGAAAGTTTATACGGAGAAAAAGCGAAAACTCGGGATGTTGAAGACGGGACGATACGTATGGCAATTTGGCGTGGAAAAGAATCGCTACAGTCATGCGGACACATTTACACAAGAGAGACAATTGCAATTAGGAGAGCATTTTTATTTTCCTGTTTTTTACGGAACGAAGACGGTGAGAGAGTATCGTTTCCAGAAGGAAAAGAGAAAGCCGAAGGAGTTTCAGGAGATTTTAAGCAAGGATTTTCAAGTTTTTTGCCGGAATTTGGAAAAAAAGGGGGTAGAAATTGTTGAAAAAGATGTTAAAATATATAACGATAATCAATCTGCCAGGGCGTTGGGAAGTTTAACCTTGATTCGAAAGGCAGAAGATAGAAAAGATACTGAAATCATTCAGATAAAAGAGAAGAAAGAAATCCCGGAAGGAGTTAACTAAATGGGAATATTAGAAGCAGTGATAGAGTTATCAGCAGAACATGAGAAAAATGTGTTTGGAGAGTTTGATTTATTTGCGAAAAAAATTGAGCGAACACTACACGTTACATTGATTGCCAGGGACGGCAACGTGAAGATTCTCGGGGAAGCGGCAGCGGTCGAGAAAGCAAAGAATGTTTTGACACAGTTGAAGGAATTGTCAAGACGGGGGAATACCATCTCGGAGCAGAATGTGGATTACGCGCTTTCTCTCGCTTTTGATGGAAATGAAGACGGACTTCTCGAGGTCGATAAGGATATCATTTGCCATACGCTGCAGGGGAAACCGATTAAGCCGAAAACGCTGGGTCAGAAGAAGTATGTCGATGCCATCCGCAAACAGATGATTACGTTTGGGTTGGGACCGGCGGGAACCGGAAAGACCTACCTTGCGATGGCAATGGCGATTACGGCGTTTAAGAGTAACGAAGTGGGACGAATTATTTTGACGCGTCCGGCGATAGAAGCTGGGGAGAAACTTGGATTCTTGCCGGGGGATTTACAGAGCAAGATTGACCCGTATTTAAGACCGCTATATGATGCGCTTTATCAGATTATGGGAGCGGAAGCTTTTCTGAAAAATTCCGAGAAAGGGCTGATTGAAGTGGCGCCTCTTGCATATATGAGGGGACGTACGCTGGATAACGCATTTATTATTCTGGATGAGGCACAGAATACGACACCGGCGCAGATGAAGATGTTTCTGACGCGTATCGGATTCGGTTCGAAGGTGGTCGTTACCGGAGACTCTACCCAGAAGGACTTGCCGGCGGGAGCTACATCGGGACTTGATATTGCATGCAAAGTTTTGAGAAATATCGAGGATATTTCTATCTGCAATTTGACGAGTAAGGACGTTGTGCGTCATCCGTTAGTACAGAAGATTGTGAAAGCATACGAAGAATATGAGAAGAAGCCGGAACGGAAGTCCGGTTCCAAAGAGAAAAGGAGAAAATCATGACACTTTATTTTGAAGACGAAGGAGAGCTTATATTAGACCTTCCTTGCGAAGAACTTGCCAAAACGGTGATTGAAGCGGTGCTTGATTACGAAGAATGTCCATATGAGGCAGAGGTCAGCCTTCTTCTTACGATGAATGATGAGATTCAGAAAATGAATGCCGAGTTTCGGGAGATTGACCGGGCAACAGATGTGCTGTCATTCCCGATGGTGGATTATGAAAAGGCGGGAGAATTTGATTTTCTGGAGGAGGCAGACGAGTATTTTCATCCGGAGTCCGGAGAACTGATGCTTGGGGACATTGTGATTTCCAAAGAAAAAGTCATTGCACAGGCAGAAGAGTACGGACATTCAGAAAAACGAGAATATGCTTTTCTTATTGCGCATAGTATGCTACACTTATTGGGTTATGACCATATGGAGGAGGAAGAGCGCCTCTGTATGGAAGCAAAACAAAAAGACATTTTAAATGGTCTGAACATTATACGTTAGATTACGTGAGGTATTAGAATGGGAACAGAGCGAAAGAAAAAGGAGGGGGCATTTCTGGTCCAGGGAGCGATTCTTGCTTCTGCAGGCATCATTACCAAGATTATTGGTGTGATTTACCGAATCCCTCTCATAAACATCATGGGAGACCAGGGGCAGGCATATTATGGGATTGCTTTTGAGATATATGCGATTGCTTTGCTTTTGACCTCCTACAGTCTTCCTCTTGCCGTATCGAAGCTTGTGTCGGCAAGAGTTTCCAAAGGAGAGCGGCGCAATGCATTTCGTGTATTTAAGGCCGCGCTTATTTTTGCAGTTACCGCAGGGACCTTTATCGGATTGATTGTGTTCTTCGGGGCAGATTTTATTGCCGATAAGATTATGGCGATGGAACCGAGTAAGTATGCGCTTCGCGTGCTGGCACCATGCCTGCTTGTCGTTGCGGTGATGGGAGTCATCCGCGGATATTTCCAAGGACTCGGAACGATGCTTCCGACAGCCGTTTCACAGATTCTGGAGCAGATTGTCAATGCGGTTGTCAGTGTGGTGGGAGCCAGTTACCTGTTTCAATTTGGGAAGAAAGCGGTAGAAATAAAGTCGAAAGAATATCTGGCTCCGGCATATGGGGCAGCAGGCGGGACGTTTGGAACGCTCGTGGGAGCGATAGCAGGACTTTTATTCCTCGTATTTGTCTTTCTGGCTTACAAGAAGATTATTCGAAGACAGCTCCGGAGAGATAAGAGCAGATATCGGGAAAGCTATGCGGATATCTTTATCGTTCTTTTTTACACGATTACACCTGTAATTTTGAGTACGGCGGTTTACCAGAGTACGAAAATTCTGGATGCCGGTATTTTCAGTAACCTGATGGATGTGCAGGGTATGGCAAAGAAAGAATACGAAACGCTTTGGGGAATGTATACCGGTAAGTTCAATACGCTTGTCAATGTGCCGCTTGCCATTGCCAATGCGGTTGGAGCCTCTGTGATTCCAAGCTTAACGGCCGCGGTGACATCCGGAGATAAGAAACAGGTTTACAAGAAGATTCAGTTGGCAACCCGCTTTACGATGATTATTTCCATCCCGAGTATGGTGGGATGCATTGTGCTTGCAAGACCGGTGTTAGACCTTTTGTTTACAGGGGACAACCGGATTCCGGCATTGCTTTTGATGAGCGGTTCCGTAACGATTGTGTTCTATTCGCTTTCTACGATTACAAACGCCATGCTGCAGGGAGTCAACCGTATGACGCTTCCAATCAAGAATGCGGCGATTTCTCTCGGGGTTCATTTGATTGCGCTTCTTTTTATGCTTATTGTATTCAAGATGAACATTTTTGCAGTCATCGGAGGAACGATTGTATTTTCATTTAGCATGTGTGTGCTGAATCAGAAAGCATTGCACCGGGAAATCGGATATAAGCAGGAACGTCACAAGACGTTTGTTATTCCGTTGATGGCATCCATTATTATGGGAATCGTGGCGTTGATTTCACAGATGATTCTTCAGATGCTGATGCCACAGAAACTGGCTACAGTTATCACATTATGTTTCGCAGTGGTTGTGTATGGAATCGCCCTCTTATTGCTTGGAGGATTGACGGAAGAGGAGATTCTTTCCATGCCAAAAGGCCATGCGATTGCGAAATTTTTGAAGAAGACACACCTTTTAAGAGAAGGATATTATTAAAATGTAACGGCTCATGTATAGAGTGAGAAAAAGAAGCTAATACTGTATGAAAAAAGGAGTGTCCTTATGAAGAAACAATACAGTATTAGCTTTTTTGCGGTATCTATGATGTGTGTGCTTCTATTATCCTTCGCTTATCGGATGGACTATGAACATATGAAGCTCGAGGCGAAAGATAAGGTGGCAGAGGAAGAACATTCGATGGCGACGGAAGGGAACGCGTCGAAGGCAGAAGTCTATTATCTCAAAGAATTGAATGGGTTCGTAGCCGTATATCTGAACGATAAGAAAACGGTATACGAGTATACGACAATCTCTATGGAAAACCTTCCGCAGGAAGTAGCGGAAGAGATTGAGAATGGAATGCCGATTGCTTCGGAAGAAAGTCTCTACAGCTTTTTGGAAGGTTATTCAAGTTAAAAAGTGGACTTCTTCTGAATTTTAGTGTAAGATAGAAAAAGATTATGGGAAGGAACAAAAGAAATGTTAGAAGAAAAAATCAAGAGAATTAATGAATTATACAGAAAATCAAAGGCGGAAGGGCTTACAGATGAGGAGAGAATGGAGCAGAAAGTATTGCGTGCCGAGTATATCGATGCATTCAAACGGAATTTAAGAAGTCAATTGGATAATATTGACATCAAGGAAGCGGATGGAACTATCGTAAATCTTGGCGAAAAATATGGAAACAAAAAAGGAAATTAGGACAAGGCTTCTAAACCGAAGGAAAGCGCTTTCGATAGAAGAGAGAGCGTGGATGTCGGAAGCGATTATAAAGAGAATTTTACGACATCCCTGGTTTCAGGAAGCGACAACCATTTATCTTTATATGTCCTATCGGGAGGAAGTCGATACAAGGACGCTTCTGAAAGAAGCGATTCGTATGGGAAAGAACGTTGCAGTTCCAAAAGTCCGGGGGAAAGAAATGGAGTTCTATTATATAGAAGATTGCGAGGAACTTCGTCCGGGGATGAGAGGGATTCCGGAACCGGAAGGAGAAACCATCAGCCTTGCAAACGACGAATCTGCCCTGATTTTGATGCCACTTGTCGGGTTCGATAAGGCAGGAAACCGAATCGGATATGGAGGAGGATACTATGACCGATATCTGGAGCGGCATCCGTCTCATCCGACCATTGGACTTGCCTATTCCATTCAGGAGGTGGATGAGCTCCCAATAGAAGAAACAGACCGGAGACCGGATAGGATTGTGACAGAGGAGAAAGAGGTGAACGCATAGATGACAACATTGCCAAAAGACCCGATGTTATTGTTAAGCACAGTAAATATGAAGCTTCGAGATGCTTATCAGAATCTGGATGCCTTGTGCGAGGACTTGCAGATAGAGAAGCAGGAACTGTTAGATACGCTTGCGGGGATTGATTATTTTTATGAGGAAGAAATAAATCAGTTCCGCTAACAGTACGGGAAGATAGAGTAGAAAAGAAAGGTAGAGCTATGATGAATACATATCAGGTTGATTTAAACCAGCCGGCGCCTACAAAAGAGCCGGAGCGTCAATATTATTTTATAGAGAAGGCAAAAGCATACGTGCAGAAGCAGTCTGAGGAAGCCGGACGTCCGTTGACGTTTTGTGTGACGACATTTGGCTGCCAGATGAATGCGAGAGATTCCGAAAAACTGGTTGGAATTTTGGAGCAGATTGGATATGTGGAGGAGACAGAGGAAGAGAAAGCGGACTTTGTCATCTACAATACATGTACAGTCAGAGAAAATGCAAACCAGAGGGTGTATGGAAGATTGGGACAGTTAAAACATGTCAAGAAATCCAATCCTCATATGATGATTGGACTCTGTGGCTGCATGATGCAGGAGCCTCAGGTAGTAGAAAAATTAAAGAAAAGCTATCGGTTTGTCGATATCATCTTCGGTACACACAACATTTATAAATTCGCAGAGCTGATTGCAACCAGACTGGAGTCGGAACGCATGGTGATTGATATTTGGAAGGATACGGATAAGATTGTGGAAGACCTTCCGAGCGAGCGGAAATTCTCTTTCAAATCCGGTGTAAATATCATGTTTGGCTGCAATAATTTCTGCAGCTATTGCATTGTTCCATATGTCAGGGGACGGGAACGAAGCAGGAATCCAAAGGACATTATCCGGGAAATCGAGAGACTGGTTGCGGATGGTGTCGTGGAAGTCATGCTTCTCGGACAGAATGTAAACTCTTACGGGAAAAATCTGGAGGAACCAATTACTTTTGCGCAGCTCTTGCAGGAAATTGAGAAAATCGAAGGTCTGGAGCGTATCCGTTTCATGACGTCTCATCCGAAGGATTTATCGGATGAATTAATCGAAGTGATGAAAAACTCTAAGAAAATCTGTAAGCATTTGCATTTGCCGGTACAGTCCGGAAGCACAAGGATTCTGGAGAAGATGAACCGACGTTACACGAAAGAAAAATATTTGGAGCTTGTGGATAAAATCAAGACGGAGGTTCCGGATATTTCCCTCACCACAGACATCATTGTCGGTTTCCCTGGAGAAACAGAAGAGGATTTCCTTGAGACAATGGATGTGGTGAAAAAGGTGCGTTATGATAGCGCATTTACATTTATCTATTCCAAACGGACGGGGACGCCTGCTGCCGCGATGGAAGAGCAGGTGCCGGAGGATGTCGTGAAAGACAGATTTGACCGGTTACTAAAAGAAGTGCAGGAAATCTCTGCGGAAGTGTGCAGCGTCCATACTGGAACCGTACAGAAGGTTTTGGTGGAATCGGTAAACGACCACGATAACAGCCTTGTCACAGGAAGACTGAGCAACAACATTCTTGTACACTTCCCGGGAGAAGAAAGTCTGATTGGGAAGATTGTAGACGTCTCATTGGATGAATGCAAAGGCTTCTACTATATCGGAACGAGAGTGTAAACAAATACCAACTATAATTTAAGAAGAAAACGTCCAAACTATTTATGAAATTGTAAATAGAAAGGGCGTTTTTTCTTTGAAAAAATTAGGGGAGTATCTTTTTCTGGGCGGATTGGGAGGAACTGCATATTATTTGTTTGAAGTTCTGTTTCGTGGTTTTTCTCATTGGACGATGTTTGTCCTTGGAGGAATTTGTATGATATTTTTTGCATGGCAGGGACAAGTTTTTGGATGGGAAGAACCATTATGGATTCAGGTTCTTCGGTGTACCATTTTCGTGACAGCTAGTGAGTTCCTGACCGGAATGATTGTGAATCGTTGGCTGGGGTGGAATGTATGGGATTATTCGGAGCAGCCGTTTCAACTACTCGGACAGATTTGCCTTCCGTTTACAGTGATTTTCTCCGGACTATGTGCCATTGGGATACTTGTGAGCGGATATGTGCTATATTGGATATTTGGTGAGGAGAAGCCGGAATATCATGTTTTGTGAAATTTAAAATAGATAGGTTAATGAGAGAGAGTTTTTGCGAAATCCCTCTTATTTGTTTTGTAGATAAAACAAATAGTGATATTTTGACAATGTATAACAAAAAATAATAAAAATATTGCGTAATTTGCACAAAATGATATATAATTCTTTACAAGAATAACTAATAAAATCAATACTGCCAACTGCTATTAGGGAGGGGTTAGAATGTTGACGAGAACAGAGAAAAAGAATCTAACGATATTTATGTCAGTTACTTTAAGTTTAACGATAATAATGAGTCTGTTTATACCGAAATGTTATGAGATAAATGGCGATGCGGTTCTTTTTACGTGGATACAGGCTTATTTTCCGATGACAGGAGTTATGATTGTTTTGCTATACAACATGAGACAAATAAAGTTTCGTTTGAAGGGTTTTTGTATTGTGTTTCTGTTTGTTAGTGGAATATCAATGTGTTCCGGAGTTGCCACGTTATTTTTAGATTACAATATCTGTATAGCTATAGAAGGTACGGCATGCCGTATTGGTTCTTTACTTTCACTTTTGCTAATTTTTTATTTATCTGATTCAACGGATAAGATTAGAATCAGCATCAAAAAATCCACAGGAAAAGAATGGATTGGATACACTTTTTTACTTTTCATCTTAATGTTAGCGAGTATTTCTTTGAATTCTATGTTAAGAGTAATGCTTGGAATTGATAAGCAAAATTATTTGACACCTATATTTACTTCAGGCGAAAATATTATAAAAATAGTCATAACACTTTTAATGAATCCTATTAATTTTGCAACTTGTTTTATAACATTTTTTGGTGAAGAATTTGGGTGGCGAAGATTTCTACAACCGCTTTTAGAGAAAAGATATGGCATGAGACTCGGAATTTTAATTTTGGGAATTATATGGGGAATTTGGCATTTACCGCTTTCAATATATGTTTATTCAGAAGAAAATTGGGGGATTCAGTTTTTAAATCAAATAAATTTATGTATATTGTTTGCTATTTTCCTGGCATATGTTTATTTAAAAACTAAAAATATATGGATAGTTACATGGCTTCATTATTTTTGGAATACATTTTTTAGTATATTACCTGAGTTTGTAACAGAAGATAGTGAAAGTATAGAAAAAATGATGGTATCTACTGTTGTATATCTTCTTTGCTTCTTACCGTTTTTAAAGTCTAAGATATTTAATGACAGCGCTATTTTAGACGACATGTTCCTATAACAATGAAGATGCATTTTTTTACATATTATTTTTCCTATCTTACCGGTGCGTAAATCAATGTAGCAAGAAAGCAATTACCATATACAAATTTTCTTAAAATATGATATAATAAATTTGTAATCATAATGTGAATTTGAGAAGATGATTTGATTTTTGAAGAAAGCAGGGATTTTATGATAAAAAAAAGAGCATTATCAGAAAGACATAGAAATGCATTAGAACATGCTGTTTTGTCCATTAAAAAATCACAATTATCAAATTTTGTTAATGATGTAATTTTGTTTGGAAGTTGCGCGCGCGGGGAACAAACTTACGAAAGTGATATAGATTTACTTCTCATATTGCAAGAAGAATTTTTAACCGTAAAAGAAAAATTGCGTATTCCGTTTCGTCTGATTAAATGCGAAGTGAACGGTGAAGAATTAGATGACCCGGATATTGATTTGAAGATATTAATAGGAGATGAGTGGAAAACATCTCAAATGACGTTTTATAAGAATATTAGGAGGGATGGTATTTCGATATGGCATTAGAGACATATAGAGATTTTGCTGAAAATGATTTTTTCTTTTTTACAGATGCATATAGTTCAGGCAGAATGGGAAATATTATGGGCGCTATGGCACAAGGTATCTGTGAAAAATATATGAAAGATATTATAGATACATACTATGAGCCTCAAAGTGCTCGTGAGTCACATAGCAAAGAAAAGATTCTAAAAACTCATAATTTAGAAAAACTAATTAGTGTCTGCTGAGCAAACTGAAAACACTTGATTTTACTGACTTTTGCCAC
>OFMK01001883.1_pt1 | contig 13344 bp, 17 predicted proteins | sample 1541781 | NCBI WGS metagenome assembly OFMK01 (sample SAMN04209250, study PRJEB22552) | human gut metagenome | biome: gut; material: feces | host: Homo sapiens | place: USA: Oklahoma
TACTGTATTTTGTTTTGGCGCACAGATACTCAGCCGCCGAAACAACGGTTTTTTTATTATCCCGTTGGGCGTACTGTCAACTATAAAGTTTTATACAAATTCAATCTTTTAATGCTTTACTTAGAATTGCTATCAGCTGGTCAATTTCGGTTTCATTTAAGTGCTTCAGTACATTGTTAAATACTGTATTCTCAATTTCTATGTGTTCTTTTTGTGCTTGAACACCTAAATCCAGTAATTCCAACCCATAGGATCGTTTATCTTGTGGATGACTCTTTTTCTTGATGTAATTTTTACTCTCTAATCTACTTATTGCACTTGTTAATGTACTCTTTGGTAAGCCCAATGTATCACAAATATTTTTAAGCATATTATTCGGGTTCATTTCAATAGCTTGCAAAATCCCCATTTCTAACTGTGTAAGCCCGGAAATTGCTGGATATTTACCAGACTGCATTTCATTTTTCATATTAAAACCAATAATATGCCATAGTTCATTCAGTTCTTTTGTTTTCATTCTTGACATAGCTGCCTCCATGTAGTACGATGTTCGTACAATAATAGTACGACATTCGCACTAAAATGTCAATAGCAAAGGAGTGGTTCTAATGAACTTTGAAGCAATAAGAGCAACAGTAGAAAATTCAACAGCCATGGGATATGTCCATTCTTGCTCCTGGCAAAAAGCGTATCGCAACATTATTCCAGACGAAATCATAGACTCATTTACTGTCGATCAACGAACAAAAGTATTTGAGGAAGTAATCCAAAGTCGTCCAGAAGAATATTATTTATTCCAAGTAGATGGTCAGCCAGCCGGAATAGCCTTATTACATAAAAGCCATGAGGAAACAGCTACAAATCTTGAGGGCGAAATATATGCAATTTATTTTCATCCAGACTATTGGGGAACAGAAGCCACGCAGAGAGGTCTGCAATTTTGTAGTGACAGGCTAAAGAATTTAGGATATAAGCAGATACATATATGGGTTTTGAAAGAAAATCAGCGTGCCCGAAAGTTTTATGAAAAACATGGTTTTGCTTTTGATGGCAACACAAAAGAAATAGTAATTGGAATCCCCCTACTTGAAATGCGATATTCTAAAAATATATAGCAGGTTCTTTTCAATATTTTAACATGAAATAAAAAACTACTAAACATACAATTTTGTTTCGTTCTCATATTGACACCCGAAATGTAGAATGATATAGGGTGATATGAGAATGTACCAATATGACAAACACCTTGATTTTCACGCCTTGGGCCGTGAGATCAAGCGCAAGCGGGAGGAAAAAGGCTGGACGCAGGAATACCTGGCGCAGCTTGTGAACCGCACCCCTCGCTCCATCATGTATATCGAGAACCGGGGCCAATACCCCAGCTTTGATACTTTCTATCAGCTTGTCACCCTGTTGGAGATTTCCGTGGATCAATTCTTTTTCCCAGACAAGCTCAACGGAGAGAGTTCCTGTCGGAAACAGATTGATGTCATGCTCAATTCTATGGATGAAAAAGAGCTGACCGTAATGAAACATACCGCAGAGGGACTGCAAAGAGCCCGTGAAACGGAGGATGCGTATGATATGTACCCCCTTTACTGGACACCCAGTAGAGGGGGTATTATTATGCGGTACACATATGAGTACAAAAGGAAATGTGTAGAACTGTATCGAGAAGGAAAATGGCCAGAAACGCCGGAAGGTGTTAGCGATAAATCCTTTCGGGATAAAGTGAGACTATGGGTAATGTGATCTCCGGCACCTTAGCGCCGCCCCTGTCCTTTGACAGTGAGAATGCCCTCCAGCGTTGTGGCGGTGATCCCCAGCCGCTGGGCCACGGCGATGTCATTCTTCATGGCCTCGGTAACGGTCTGGCCGCACACCACCAGCACATGGGAGCGACGCAGCAGGTCTCGGCTCATATCGATGCCGCTCTTATGCTCCTCTGGGACGGCATCGTTGAGGAACAGGGGCAGATACAGTGTAGGGCAGATGGGCGAAAAGCCCGCCTCATACACCGCCCGGCAATACCGGGCCGCCTGTTCCGTGTTCTTGTAGTCCTCGCCGCACCATGCGGCGGTGATATACGCAAGGGGCCTTTTCATAGAAAACCTCCGTTTCTTTGTGTTCAACCCTATCCCCCCCGCCCTTTCCCATTCATGGGAAAGGGGGCGGCTCTGGAGGATATGCCCCCGTCACGCCCCGGGAATGGCACAGCCGGGGCCGCCCGTAAAGGGCAAGCCGCCGCAGGGCGGCGGTGCCATGCCCCCTTGACGGACAGCGCCCGGCCATGCCGTGCAATAGGCGGCGACGGGGGATAAATCCCAAGAGCCTTGAACGAGGGAACGAAAAAGACCTCGGGACAAATTGTCCCAAGGTCGGTTACTTCTCCATATCCTTTTTCTTGTCGGGTTTGCCCAGCTCCGGGGGCTGCTTCTCTTTCCACTCGTCCAGCAGGGCCAGAATGGTGTCCTTCATCTCCCGGGGCGTTTTGTCCTTGCCAAAATACTTTTCCAGCTCGGCGCTGTTGATGATCACCTTGTCAACCTCCTTTTTCTGTTCACTCAAAATACCGTCGATCACATCGCCGTTCAGCTTGCCCTCCTTATCCAGCTCCCGCATCTTCTGGGCTTGGGAGAGCGACGGAGAGGACGCCTGACCCTCAATGGCAACGGCGATATACTTCTGGTGCTTGGGGCGGATGAAAGAAATCTCTACGGCGGGGGTAAAGGAAAGCTGCTTCTCGTCCACCATCTTTTGCAGATCAGGGACAAGCTCGGTCAGGCGGATATACCGCTGCACCTGCTTGTAGTTCATGCCGTTGCGATCCCCGACGATCTGCGTGGAGCGTTTTCCTGCGTCCCGGTCATCCTCGCCGGGTCGGGCTCCTTGGTGCTTGATGGCCTCCACCTGCTGTTTCAGCGCAGCCGCCTTTTCCGTGGGCAAAATTCTCTCCCGGTGCCGCAGGTTATCGTCCGTCATAGCGAGGATGGCCTCGTCATCGGTCATGTTGCGGACGATACAGGGCATATTGACAAACCCAGCAAGTTCGCTGGCACGCTGGCGGCGATGTCCAGCGATGATCTCATATCCGCCGCCCTCACGGGGCCGCACCAGTGCAGGCTGATTAACCCCAGCAGCCTTGACCGACTCCACCAGTCCCTGCATTTCAGCATCGTCCCGGACACCAAAGGGGTGATTTTTGAACGGATGCAGTTCGGAAAGATTAAGATACACGATCTCCTCTTTCACGCCACGGGCAGCATCCCGAGGGGCGGGCGGCTGCTCGGTTGCTACTGGGGCCTCCGCCGTAGCGGGAGCGCCTTTCTCGGCAGGCGGTTTGCTTTGGGACATTTTGTCCCGAGGTTGCGGCTTGGCTTTGTCGGGGGCCGCCTTGTCAGCCTTGGGTGGGCGGCCCCTGCGGGGCTTGGCCGCATCCTTCGTTTTGTCCGCCTGCTTGTCCTTATCCGGGGCCGCAGCCTTTTCCGGGGGCTTGCCCTTTGCCGCTTCTTCCCGGGCAGCAGTAAAATCCACCACCTTTCCAGCGGGGGCAGGATCTCCCATGCCGGGGATCGTGGTCTGTTTCTCGTCCTTGCCCGGTTGCGGCGCACCCTCCCTAGACGGAGCAGGAGCGTCCTTGTCTTTGGGAACCTCCTTACCCGCCGGAGCCTGCTGCTCCGCTGTGGGGGGTGCTACCACCTTGGAAGCATCTTCTATCACGGGGGACTCCGCCTTGGCCGGGGCGGGCTGATCCTGCACCGGGGGAGCAGCTTTGGCAGGCTCTACCTTTCCCGGCTTGGGAGGCTCGTCTACCTTCCCAGCGTCGGGAATATTCTTTTTATCGTCAGCCACCTAAAAACCTCCTTTGTTGTGAAATAGAAAAAGCCAGCCCGATGGCTGGCTTGCGGGAGAAGTTCCCTCCTTTCTGATTCAATTATCTAAAAATGCAGCTTATAGTCTCACTTTAGCCGCAAAATTATTTGATTTTTTGAGAAATTCTAAATTGAAAGGGTGCACTTACTCGTATTGCTCTAAAAGCCACTGTCAGTTATAATAAAAATATCAATACACTTAAAAAACAAAGAGCCAAGTGGTGTTTTAGGATTACACTGTCTTGCCTCAAAAATATTGGAGGCGGAAATATGAGCTTTGAAAGTTTACCTGCCTTTCCTGTTCCAGAAAAAATCTCTATCAAAAAAGTAGAGGGAGATACCCGCGTTCCTTATGAACGAGTAAAAAGTTATGATGATAAGGAATTTGAATTATTTATACGAGAGTGGGTTGTATCATTAAAAAACAGATACCAAATTCGAGGATTTGGGGGGGCGGGTGACAAAGGTCGTGATGTTGTAGCCAAAGACGAAGAGAATCACTACTCATATTATCAATGTAAGCACTATGATCATCCTTTAACTCCTAGTGATATGTTGCCAGAGTTCGGCAAGCTGGTTTATTACACATACTCCGGAGAGATTCCTCTCCCGCACGAATACTATATTTTAGCTCCAATGGATATTGGAGCTAAGCTTAATGACTTAATTGATACCCCATCTAGCATAAACATAATGCTTATTGAAAAATGGGATAGCAATTGTCGTACTAAGATTACAAAAGAGCCTATAGATCTCAGTCCAGAATTGAAGTCGTATATCGAAAGCTTCGACTTTAATATTATAAAGACAAAATCCATGCTGGAAGTAATTGAAGAACATAAATCTACCGCATTTTATGCATTTCGTTTTGGCGGAGGATTAACGGTAACACGAGATAGACATATTACCGTACCCGATGTAATAGAAAAATACGAAACAATATATATCCAAAAATATCTTGCCGCAGTTTCTGAAAGAGAAAAAGTTTCTATTGATACTGTATCAGAGTTAGCACGAAAATTTCCAAAATACATGGCGAATTTAAAAGTTCAGAGAGAGCGCTTTTATTCAGCTGAAAACTTAAAAACATTTGCATCCAAGCATTTGTTAACTGATGACTATTTCAAGGACTTAGCTGACGATATTTATTACGGAATATATGATTTACTTGGGAAACTCTATGTTGATGGATACGAGCGTCTAAATGATGTTATGGCGCAAGTAGTCCGGATAGATTTAAAACACAATCTTTTGTCAAAGTATGATTTAGTCCACCCGCAAGACAGGCAGGGAATATGTCATCAGTTAGCTAATGAAAGAAGTGATATTGTATGGGCGAATACAAACTAGAGCATATTTCCGACCTGCTTTTTGAACACATGGTTGTTGGAATGATTTTTTTCACGCACCCAAATACATTGACCCTCGATACTATTGAGCAAATCTGTAAGCAAGAGAAAATTTCAAAGTTGTCACCACTTGTCGCAACTGCAGACCTAGTGTCTCATGGTATTATTTCTGCTCATATTGATGACAAACAAAATGTGTGTTACGAGATCACAGAATTCGGACAATACTTTTTTAACACGGTTTGTCAGACAAATAAATATGCACAAGAACTTTGTGAGAAAGTACGAGGGTATTTGCTATGAAAAGAATGATACTTACAAAACTAACCCTCTCAGGAGTTGGAAAAAAAGATGCAGTCTTGACCTTCGAAAGAGGTTTAAATGTAATTACTGGTGATTCCGACACAGGTAAAACATTTGCCTTTCAATGTATCAATTATATACTAGGTGGTGAAAATCCTCCCAAGAATATTACTGAAGCCAAAGATTATAATGCAATTGCCTTGGAGTTCACTATCAATGATGAATTATACAGAATTGAAAGAACGATTGGCTCAAGTAAAGTTTGCATTGTGCACAATGGCGAACGCCTAATAATGCCCTATAAGCATGACCCATCAAACACTAAGAACCTTTCTAGGTATCTACTGCAATTGTTACAAGGTCATTCTGAGAATGCTTACCTGAAAAAGAATAAGCAAAACCAAAAGCGTACACTCTCGTTTCGCGATATAGTTCATTTAATAACAGTTGATGAAACAGATATTATTGCAGAGGGGTCATCGTTTCAGTCGATTCAATACACAGAAAAAACCGCTAGAAAATCTGTTCTCAAATATATAATAACTGGCTCAGATGATCAAAACATTGAGGAAATTGATAATGTAGAAAACGAAAACATTCGGCGAGCAGGTGTCGTACAGTTCCTTGTAAAGAAAAAAGATATATTAAAAAGAAAAATTGCAGCAATTGAAGAAGACTCGAACTATCAACTATATACTAAAGCTGAAACAACGCAGTTGATGGTTGAAGAGATAAGTCAACTGAGAAATAATATATCTCTTTTAAGTGCACAGATAACTCAAAATCAAACTAAAGTGGATGAATTAAAAAAGCTGTGCTTCGAAGATGATGCCAAAATTACCGAATTTGAAATACTAAAACAACATTATGCGGAAGAACTGAAACGAAACGGTATGGTCTCAACATATACTGATTTCCTTGAGCAGCTTCCGCACTTGGATTGTCCAGTTTGTCACCAGCCAATTGCAACAGGCGTAATAGACTCAGATAGTAGTGAAGCTCTATTTGAATATTTTAAAGTTCATGCTGTTCAACTAAAAAGTAAAATTCAAGATCTAACATACTCCATAAACGACATCAAAGAGCGACTTGAAAGCAACAAAGAGTCAATCAGACGCTTACTAGAAGAAAACAAGCAATTATCGGAGACGATTGCTGAAAAACAAGCATCATTGTCCAAGCTTAACAGGAATATTGCAACAATTAGACAACTCGATGCAATGAAAAAATCCCTTGAAATTTATCAGCAAGATTTATCTTCCGTTGAACTTGATATTATTGCGTATAGCGAAAAAGTCAAAAAAACAAAGCAATCTACAAACAAGTCTACTTCAACTCTTTATAATGATTATTGCAGTGAAATTGAAAGCGTTTTGAAGAAGTGGGGATTCCCGGAAAATGTAGATGTGACTTTTGATGCTGAAACGCTGGATCTATCGATTGATGGAAAGGCTCGCTCTGACTGGGGAAAAGGCTATCGGGCATTCATTCTTTCTGCCATGGTCATCGGCTTAATGCGCTATTGCTTTAAGAACAATCGCCTACATCCCGGATTTGTTATACTAGATTCACCGCTTGTCTCTTTGAAGGAACGCAAGAAGGATGAAAGTGGTGAATGGATTGATGACTATATGGAAAAGAAAATGGTAGAAGACATTTTAGAAGAAGACTGTTTACACCAAGTTATTATCTTTGAAAACAAAGATATTCAATATGGCCATCAATATAACTATATCCAATTTAATCATGAAGGTAATGTTCGTAAAGGTTTCATTCCCTCCCAAGAGGAGTATTGCTAAATTATTTTACAAAAGGCAGCTAATAAGTGTTTTCTGAAATTTGCAAAAAGAATTGCCGCTCAAAACGAAATTGAGTGGCAATTCTATTGTTTTGATTTTGATAGGACAAAAGCCTTGCTCGCTGCTTGCAAACCATTGATATTACTGGGTTTTCACAGATCCTTTAATGACACTCCGACCATCGGAGTATCCTTCTAGGGTACTCCGATTTTTTATTACCAATTTATAAATCTTCTCATGTCGTTGCACAGAAATGTGCAATTTTCGTTGTTTGGGAGCCCGTATGTAGAAGGACTTGTTCCTTACTACATACAGGAGGTTTCATATGACCGAAGAAAACTACAACTACCGAACGAGTCAGACGCTGCTTCGCAACCAGTTTCCCGGCAAAGGAAAGTTAAAAATCCCCATCATTCCTAAGTTCCAAGAAAGGCCCGGAGACTTTGATGATCTTTTGTTGATCGGTTTTGACAAAACCCACCTGGAGGACCAGAATCACCTCGACCGCATGGTACACTTCTTCCTATATGACTATCGCTTTGAGCGGGTCTGGAAGAACCCAGACAACGACATTGAAAAACTGTCCCGGTACCGTGCAGTGCTGTCGCCGGATTTCAGTATATACCTGGAAATGGCGCCTGTCATGCAGCTTTACAATGTATTTCGTAATCGTTGGTGCGGCGCTTACTGGGCATCCAAAGGGCTCCGGGTCATTCCCACCGTCAACTGGGGCGATAAATCCACGTTCGATTTCTGCTTTGACGGGATCGAAAAAGGCAGTGTGGTGGCTGTCTCCACCTACATGGCGTCCGAACACGACAACCGCCAGGATCAAAAAGAGTGGTTCATGGCTGGATACAACGAGATGCTGCGGCGCATTGAGCCGGAAAAAATCATTTGCTACAATACACCGTTTCCCGAAATGCAGGGCAACATTATCTATGTGGATTACGGACGCAGTTCCTGGCGGTATATGAACTATGAACGTAGTTTCCATCGTGAAGATTTGGATGCCTTTAAAATTGGCGGCACATCCAGTAATAATCGTGATACAATAGGGCCGTACCTAATTGGAAAAGGCGGAGGAAGCGCCTATGGCGGAGAACTCAAACCGTCAAAACCAGAGGATGAGCGATTCTGGGGAGAGCCGGGCGAAACAAAATATACCTATACAGCAAAAGGAGAGCTTATTGAAACGCTGATTGGTCCTGACGGAAAAGCATATTTGGAAATTCACCATACAAACCATGGTTTTCCCAAGTATCATGAAGTTCCACACCAACATAGCATCATATGGGATCAGTCAGGCTTTCACTTCGGCAAAGAACAGACTACCAAGAGCTTTTTGTACAGGAGGAACACGAACATGGCAACATGGGTCGGCACAAACAGCCTTGAAGATAATCGGTTTAAAACGATCAGTGATTTCAAGCAGTGTATGCGGCGCGGCGGCGAAGTCCAGTTCGAGTGGAATGGCGTGCTGTACTGCTGCTTTGGCTGTATTTCTCCTGCGGCAGATGCAGCACCTAAAATGGTGATTTGTCAGGCTGGCTCTGTGGAAGTAAACACTCGTACTGAGAAATGGTGTGATACCGCCGACGAAATTCTGGAGTATATGGTCGGTGGTGATCGTCTGCGCGATGTAATCACGCAAGTAAAAGTGTGGGAGCGTACAATTTAAGATGAAACCTTTTGCCGACTGCTAATAAACCATTGATATTACTGGATTTTCACAGATCCTTTAATGACACTCGGACCAAAAAACCGCCATTTTCGTACGAAAATGGCGGTTTTTCTTGCTTTTTGTTGTGAAAATTTAGCCCGAAAAATTTGCGTTTATATCTGACCACAGAAATACCACAGACGGTTTCCTGGTTTGACCACAGGAGGGGTGCCGCTTTTTAGAAGGGGTGGCCGTCCTTTTGTTTTATGCGGCGCAAGTCCTGGGGCCCATCTCGTATAATACTCCTCCTGGTCTCCAAAAATTAGGAGACTAGGGGGTGGATGTTCTGTAAAATAAAAATGAAGTCGTCATATCTACGGATCTGAGCAGAATAGAAGTTTCTTGAACGTACCTGTGTCCACGCTCTAAAATCCTGTGATTTCCCTTGGAAGTGTCATTTCATCGACCATATCTTCGGGTGGAAATTCCCAGCCTTCGGTGATTATAGGTAGTGCATCCGTTATAACCTCAAATAATGCTTGGCCTCCAACAATAGCAAAATGGATAAGCTGTGAAAATGGATATATGTCTTGCGATTCTTTTGCATAAGCAGAATTTTCCACAACAAAGAAAGTCCAATCCGATGCCAAGAACCCTCTGGTTTTATCTTCAATCTTATCTAAAGTGCAAAGTGCTGCAAGTTCAAGCCGATTTCGATAGGCATATACCATACCTGGAAACTGGACACATATTTTCTTCGTATAGTCATTGCTTATGTGAAATAGTTGAAGCCCATCTTCGTCATCAACGACCTTACATATAAAGTATTTATTTTCTAAATCATGGTGTGGTATCCATGCTTTCCAGTTGTTCTCCATTATCCCCCCCCTGCTTTTCCGTCAATTAAATTATTTCCAAACAGTAAAACCACGGCCGATTTTTATCCTTATTGTCCCAGTTCTCCGCTTGGACGATCTCTTTTATGTCCTCTGCGGTCAATTCGTCAATAGGAACGGTTCGTTTACAGATATGGGGCCTATCATCAAATTCCCAATAGCCCGAGAGCCAGACATTCCAAATTTCTACGCTGTCAGATTGCATCAGAGCTGTTCTGATATAAGCAATCATTTGCTCGGCCCGTCCATTTGTGAATTGAGGAAGTTCAAGATAAACTCCGTATTTCTTCTCGCAGTATAGATCCACCTCGTCAAAGGGTAGCAGGAAATAATTATCATCCGCTCCCCCATCAAAGATGGTGCCGGCGTCCAAATCAATATGTAGGGGATAATCTTGTGGTGGTGTGACTTCGGGCAAGGGAGTATCGGCTGCTATAAAAATACACTGACTCATGGTGAACATCCTTTTACTCATGAATATCGAAACGCTTTTAGCATTCTGCGTCTAATCTCGAAAATCTATTACAGATGACTAATCAATATCATTTACGCAGCAGGTCATCAATGCAGTTACCGTTAAGGTCAAAAATTGCGGTATAAATTGCCACATAATTACCCTCATTATCATTGATGTCCATACTGAAAGCAATGCAGAGCAGGGGCGTGTCATACATATAGTTTTTCTCAAATGCGGCAATTTTCCGCTTAAGCTGATAGGTTTCTGCCACAGTCCGATAATCTGCCCACATTTCTCTCTGAAAATCTTCCGGATCATCATCGTACCAATTTTTCAGGTACTCCATCATGAACTGTGTGGTTTTCTCAAATATCTCATACTTTGCAAGGTAATCATCAAACAACATCCCGTTCAGCAACATCTCACTCATGGCACACGATCCTCCTTTACACAAGAAATAATCCCTGAGCTGCCACAAGTTTCCGCAGGAGTTCTATTGCTGTCTGGTTTTCTTCCGTAATTTTCTTCAGCGTGACAATATTATATACCTCACCGGTCTCAATATGAAACACCATATCAAGTGTTGGGAACAAAAATCTCATGGTCCCAAAGGTCTTTTGAAACACCAGGTCAGACAGCTCATCCATGTCGTGGATAGATTCCATGGGGAATTCCAGGTAATATCCTTCTTCATTGGGTGTTTGCTCTTTGAAATCTTCTATATCTGGTAAGCCTACGCCAGTAACCAGAACAGTCTCCAGCGGATAGTAGCATGAAAAATGGAGAACGATATCCAACCACTTACGAAGCAGACGAGCCATATTAGCCTCTTTATAATAATGCTTTTCCAGTCCAGTAAGGCAATCCCATCATTCTGTCCGAATTCAAGGTCGCCGGGGACTACATCAATCATATACGCTTTTGCATTGTCTTCCATCGCCTCAGAAATAAGATATTCCATCTGTGCATCATACGGCCGCATGGAAAAGCCTTTGAATCCCATTTGTTCAAACAGTTGCTGCATTTCATCATAACTCAAAGCCATTGCCTGATCTCCTCGTTTATGTATTTTATATTGTTCTTATCCTGAAGAAAAGACACGTGTGAAGCCCTCTGTCCAGTGGCATTGACCAATGAGGTAGGTATCCAAGCTCCACTCTTGCTTGTTCATACTCCGTCTTGCTTCTTCCAGAGCCTGTTGGGCGTTCTGCTTATCCGTATAGCAGGTGCTGCTCCAAATACCTGTCTCGTTCCCATTTTCATCCTCGTCCCAGCCCCAGATCATATGGACTTTCTGAGGTTGGCCGACTGTACCAACCACCAACTTTTCTGTGATCTCATAGGTGCAGGGGTAATCCCGGAATCCTGGGAGAGCAGATAAGTAATGTTCCGCCACTTGCCTGGCCTTTTCGCTGGATTCAAACACTCCGATAAAAAACCCTTCAAGCCCCTCATTGAATATCATTAAGCTGTATAGAAGATTTGTCATATGCGTCTTCCATCCGTTCTTATCTGGTATCCTGCCTCCCTGTCTACCTCAGCAAGATACCGGGCCACCTCCGGATAGGCCGCCTTGCCCCTGGCACAGTAGTTTCGGCAGTCGGTGCAGCGGCAGATGTTTTCTGGGCCAAGCTGATGGTAATAGGCTTTTTTCATGTCCGATCGCATTACGGCTTCCTCCCGCCCTTTCTCACGATGGCACTTAGAAAGTGCAGATAAGAGGCAAGCGCAATCATTCCCATGATCAGGAAGATACCTCGCTTGAAAAGGCTTTGGCCCTCTATCACAAAAACCAGAAGAAACAAACCGGTAATCGCGATAAGAAACACCAGTGATACAAGAACGATGCACAGGATTCGGACAGGCCTGGAAACACGTTCTGACTGCGCTGCATCCATACATTCCTGAAATAAAACGTCAAGCCACATTGAGGCCGCCTCCCGATCTGCAGTGCCAATGCCGGCACCCTGTTTTTTGGGGGTTCTTTGATGTTAAAATGATAGCGCAGAGATAAAAACAGCCTATAAATATTAAAATAAATTTCTTTCATTTTTGGGTGTCTGACTTCTTGTTTTCCAAGGTACAGCTTTTAAAATAAAACCACAGGTATTTTCACCACGATTACACATCTCTTTTGAAAACTAGTGCGGATATGCTATACTGATAAAGGTATGTTTCAGCGGGAGGTGGGTCCTTGTTACGACAGATTCAATGTTTTCAAGCCGTTGTGCGCAATAACAGCTTTTCAGAAGCTGCAGAAGAGTGCCACATTTCCCAGTCTGCCATTTCTCAGCAGAGCAAGGCATTGGAGCAAGAGTTGGGCTTTTCCCTGCTGGAACGACATAATCGGAAATTTGTGTTGACTCCTGCAGGGGAACACTTTTATAAAAAGAGCCTGGTATTAGTCTCAGATTATGAGCAGATGTGCAGCGAGGCCGCTAAGATTGCCCGTGGAGATGAAGCGATTCTAAAAATTGGATACCTGCGCAGCCATAGCAGCCCGAAATCCTATGACGGAGCTTTCTTCTGTTACCGTACAGGAATTGAAAAACCTTCCCTGTATTCTGGTGGCCTCCAAAGAACAACAGACCACTGAGCAGGAGTTTTACCAAACCATCATCGGGATTCCAAGTGAGATCCTCTTTGCTGAGAATCTGGAGGAGGCACGCCTGATGGTCATCAGCGGACAGGGGTTTTTCCCTGTGGAAGGCAGAACCCCCGCTATGACCTTCGGCACTTCCATCCGCCGTGTTCCTCTTTGTCGCGGAGAGGAACCGATTGTCCGCAACTATTGTCTGTTCTGGAAGAAGGATAACTTCGGATATTATGTGGAGGAATTTGCGGATGTTTTGAAAAGTAAATTTAAATAGTTACCTGTTTTCTTTCCGGCTGCCCTCGCAAAGCGAGGGCAGCTTTTTCATATAAGTTTAACTTATCGAAAGCAGTTGAAAGGTCATGTAGAATAAGTTTCGCAAAAACAAAAAGCGACATGGTTTGCAGATCTC
>OFMK01001884.1_pt1 | contig 13343 bp, 13 predicted proteins | sample 1541781 | NCBI WGS metagenome assembly OFMK01 (sample SAMN04209250, study PRJEB22552) | human gut metagenome | biome: gut; material: feces | host: Homo sapiens | place: USA: Oklahoma
CTGCTGTCCGGCGGCGGCGACCTGCATCCCAGCCGGCTCGGCAGCGCTGCGGCAGAAAACCAGTGCCGTTCGGTCGATCCGGTACGTGATGCAGAAGAAGCCGCCCTGTTTGAAGCCTTTTACCGGCGCGGCAAGCCGATATTCGGTATCTGTCGGGGGATGCAGGCGATCAATATTTTTATGGGCGGTTCTCTGCGCACGCACATCGAAGGGCATAGCGACTGCTGCCACACCTTGCGTTTTCCTATCCCGTCCGCCATGCCGCTGCACATCGCCCGGGCAGTCAACAGCTATCATCATCAGGCAGTCGATCGGGTCGCGTCATCACTCTGCGCGGCAGCCTGCGCACCGGATGGGGTCATCGAAGCCATTTTTCATCCCCGCGTCCCCATTCTCGGCGTACAGTGGCATCCCGAACGCATGGTGCCGCCGTTTTGCGAGGATGTGTCCGGTGAAAACCATACACCGTTGTTTTCATGGCTGTGCGAGCACTGCTGACATCCCGACCAGCCGCAGGCAGACGTATATCTGCCGGAACAGTTGCGCAAGCTGTTTTTCAGCAACCTGCATGAAAAATGCTGCACGAAGCCCACGTTCCTTCCGAGATGCGCTTCATCGAACCCCAACCACGCATCTCCGCCTTGCGGCAATCCAATAAAAAAGTCAGGCTCCCTGCCTGACTTTTTTGCGCTGCGGCACGGATCGTGTTTAGCCGTTCAGCAGCCATATCCCAATGTTCAAATAACCTGCAAATATCAGCCACAGCACATAAGGCGCCAACAGAATTGCCGCTGTGCGGCAAATACGCGCGAACATAGCCGCTGTCACCAGTACAAGCGCCAGCAGCAAAAGCAGCCATAAAAACGCCGTTCCATAGGCTCCGACCCGGAAAAACAGCAGCGGCCAAAAAAATTGACCGCCAACTGCACGCCGTACAGCGTCAGCGCGCGTTTTTTCGCCGCCTGCGGCGCGTCCGACTTCCGCACCAGCCAGCTTGCAGTTCCCATTAAAAGATACAGCACTGTCCACACCACCGGGAACAGCCACCCCGGCGGCGACAGCGGCGGCTGCTTCAGCGCAGCGAACTGCTCCATGCTGCCCATCGTTAGCCACGCAGCCAGTCCTCCTACGGCCAGCGGAAGCAGCACGCTGAACAAACAAGCCTTTCGCAAGCACATCCCTCCCCTTTTGGTTCAGGATATGGTACGCCGCTGCATTTTATGCACCGCATTCATGGCATTTTTCGATGTCTTTCACATCCCCTTACAGCAGTCCGAGCAGCAGCATTCCCTCCACGGACAGCATATTTTCCGGTGTTTCTCCCGGCTGCAGCTCACGCAGGTGTGCCCCACAATCCGGACAGGTGTCATCCTCCGTATCAAATGCCTTATCGCAGTATTCGCAGTATTGCATACTCACAGCTCCTTTTTTTGATAAACCTGCACGCTGATCCGCCAGCACAGGACATATGTCAGCACCGCAATCCCCAGCGCGATCATCGCACGGAGCAGCCCTCCCGTCACATTCCAAGCCTTCAACGCGGTAAGCAGCGGCTGCAGGCTGATCCCCAGCCGTTCACACCCTATGTACAGCAACGTACACGCCAGCATCGGCACCCAGATCAATCCCATCACCAGATACGCCGCTTTGCGTATCCCCCACCGGAACGCCGCCGCCATCTGCACGCCGTTCAGCAGCATCGCAACCGCCGCACAAGCCAGCAGCTCCGCCAGATGATCTGCCAGTTCCGGTGTTCCGTCGGTCAGAACAGCGTGCACCAGCACAAACGCCGCTCCCACAGCTGCCAGCACAGCATGGATCAGCACAGCCATTACAAACCGGCTGTTGACCACATCGGCCCGTGTGACCGGCAGCGACAGACTGAGACGGTTCCAGCCGGTCGATTCCTCCACGGAAAAGGCCGTATTGGGAAACAGATAGCCCATTACAACCAGGGAAACGCAAAAGAATATCGGTTCCCCAATCGCCAGCGCCCACGCCAGAAAAGCCGCCGGCGTGAGCAGCATCACGCGGAGCGAGCCGCGCAGGTTTATCCAGTCCGCATAAAAAATCGCTCTCATCGCGCGCTCCTTTCAAAGCTCGGTTTTCTGGTAGATATGCACGCTGATCCGGTAGCAAATCACATATACAGCCACGCCCAAAACCACCATGCCGAGCAGAAAGAAGCCTGCATGGTGCGAAAGCAAATCGGACAGCCACGCCAACGCCGCCTGCATTTTATCACCGATCCCTGCCACGCGCGAAAGCAGCACCCCCGCAATAATCGGTATAAAAATGCACCCCATCATAATATATCTGCTCTTTTCAATGCCGAATTTGAACGCGATCAGCATCATCAGTCCCATCATCGCCAGCGCCGCCGCCTCGCTGCCCAACAACCCGGCCGCCATTTCGGCTATCTGTTCCGTTGTATGCGGGTTCAGCAGCCCGTACACCAGCATCAGCCCGCCGCTTACCGCCAGCAACCCCAGATTGACTATCGCACCGACCGCGAATTTACTCGCCACCACATCGCGCCGCGTGACCGGCAGCGCCAGACTGAGCCGATCCCAATCCACCGAGCGATCCGCTGAAAACAGCGTGGTCGGCGTGATAATGCTGAGCACCGTAACGATCAGGTTGAAGAACAGCGGCCCATTCCACAGCATAGCGGTTGCAGTATAGATCACAATCACAAACAACAGCGACCGCAGGGACTGCCGAAAGGTCATCCAGTCCGCATAGATCATCACTTTCATTGGTTACACTCCCCTCTCGTCAGCAGCAGCATGATCTGCTCGATATTCACCGGCTCCACCGCCCAGCCCTGCGGAATACCATCCCGCCGCACCAGCGCCTCGCAGCCGAATGCACCGGCACGCTTGGCGCGGACTGCCGCAGGGTCAAGGGAGGCAAGCTGATCCGCTGTGCAGCGCAGCAGCCCGTAGGTATCAAGCAAGGCATCGCGCGGCTCGCTCAGCAGCACGCTTCCCTGATGGATAAACGTGATATAATCTGCAATTTTATCCAAATCACTGGTGATATGGCTGGACAGCAGGATCGCGTGGCTTTCCTCCTGCATGAACTCATAAAACAGATCGAGCACTTCGTCGCGCACCACCGGATCCAGCCCGCTGGTCGGCTCATCCATAATGAGCAGCTCCGCCCCATGCGACAGCGCCGCGGCGATCGACACCTTCATCCGCATCCCCTTGGAATAGTCCTTGATTTTTTTATCCAAATCAATGCCAAACCTTCTCATGCAGCCGAAAAACTGCTCAGGCTGCCACCCCCGATAGGCCTTTCCCATCAGCACATTAACCTGCCGGGCAGAAAGCGTATTCAAAAAGCAGCCATCCTCCAGCACCACACCGATCCGTTCCTTAACCGCGCGCTCCTCCTGCCGGCTGTCCATCCCCAGCACGCGGATGCTGCCCGCGTCCTGCCGGATCAATCCCAAAATCGCTTTGATCGTCGTGGTTTTGCCCGCGCCGTTTTCCCCGATAAATCCCATTACACTGCCGCGGGGCAGCGTGATGTCCACATCCCGCAGGTCAAAACCATCGTATTGCTTGCAAAGCCCGCGAATTTCCAATGCATATTCCATTATAGTTCCTCCTCAAACAGGGTCTGTGCAATCTCCAAAAACTCCTTGCACTCCAATCCGCCCAATCGGGCTGCACGCACCGCACTGGTCAAGTGCTCCTCTACTGCGCGCAGCTGCTCCTCCCGCAGCAATTCGATGCCGACCGGCGCCACAAAGCTGCCGCGTCCGGTCTGTGTAATCAAAAAGCCTTCACGCTCCAGCTCCTCATAAGCGCGTTTGGTCGTGATCACGCTGATGCGCAGTTCCTTGGCCAACAAGCGCATTGAGGGCAGCGCTTCGCCGGGCTGCAATTCCCCACCGACGATCTTGCTCTTGATCTGCCGGACGATCTGCTCATAGATCGGTGTCCCGTCAACGTTGGACAGGATGATCTCCATAGGTCCCGCCCCCTTCTTTTTGTATATACTCATTATATACAATATGGACACTATGTCAAGCGTCATTTTCAACTTATTTTTGTTTGATATGACGAAAACTTTTATCTTGTATTTCAACATTTTTCGCGCTATACTTTAGATAATAAAGATGCGTTCTCGAGAACGCACATCAAATTTATAATTTAATATTTTGTTTGCATTTCACTTAAACCTTCTCTTTTCCTTTCTCTTTTATTCCTTTTCTCTAGCAAAACATCCCCGGACAAACCCGTCCGGGGATGTTTTGTTCCGGCCGAAAATCACTGGCTGCCGCTATCTTTTCTGCACTCCGGCACAAAAAAGCAGGCTGCATAGCAGCCTGCTGAAAAAGATGCTTACTGGATTTTATCTCACGAAAGCGCATTGACCAGTGATTTGAACAGTTTCCCGCGTTCCATAAAATTCTTGAACCGGTCAAACGAAGCGCTGGCCGGGCTCATGATGACCACATCGCCCGCTTCCGCCTGCGCCGCTGCTTCGCATACGGCCGCTTCCAGATTTTCAACCTCAAGAATCGGCGGATGCTCGCCCTCTGCGGCAAGTACGCAGTCGCGGATCTTAGGTGCCGTCGCACCCGTCAGGATGAGCAGCTTCACGTGTGCGCAGACCGGCGCACCGAGCACATCGTACGGGATCTGCTTATCATAGCCGCCTGCAATCAAGATAACCTTCTGCTGGAAGGACTCCAGACCTGCAATCGTCCGCGTTGGGCTGGAGGCGATCGAATCGTTGTAATACTTTACGCCGTTCCGCTCACGCACAAACTCAATACGGTGCTCCACACCGCCAAAGCTGGTAGCCACCGCGCGGATATCATCATCCGAAGCATACCCCTGCACAACTGCCGCCGCCATCATCATGTTATACACATTGTGCGCACCGGGAATGCGGATATCCGCCGCCGGCATCAGCACACGGCGCTCCCCGCCGTCTGCAATATACAGCGTATCCTCCTTCAAGAATACACCGTTGGCCAATTCCTGCTGCTTACTGGTGCAGAACAGGTTGCCCGAAGCATGCAGCGAGCGCGTTACCTCATCATCCAGATTCAGGATCAGCCGATCCCCCTCCTGCTGATTGCGGTAGATTGCGGTTTTCGCCTGCACGTACTCATCAAAATCCTTATGATAATCCAAATGGTTGGGCGTCAGGTTTGTGATGGCCGCCACATGGGGCGAACGCTTCATTCCCATCAGCTGAAAAGAGGAAAGCTCAACCACGGCGATATCCTCTGCCTGCATGGCATTGACGCGCGGCAGCAGCGGCGTACCGATATTGCCGCCCAAGTGCACCGTATAGCCCGCGTGCTTCAAAATTTCGCTGACCAGCGTTGTGGTAGTGGTTTTGCCGTCCGATCCCGTAATGCCGATGATCGGGCACGGACAAACCTCAAAGAAAAGCTCCATTTCGCTGGTGATTTCCGAACCGTTTTCCTGTGCCTTCTGCAGAAAACGAGGATGCACACCCGGTGTGCGGAAGATCACATCCTCATCAAGAGCATCCAGATAATGCGAACCAAGCACAAAATCCACACCGAGCGTTGCCAGTGTGGCATAGCCGTCCCCCAGCTCGGTCGGCTCCTTTTTATCGTGTACGGTAACTCGCACCCCCGCCGCACGCAGCATTCGGATAAGCGGCATATTGCTTACCCCTGCGCCGATTACGCCGACCCGCTTATCCAGCAGGCTGCCCAGATATTGTTCCAAAGCTGTCATAATTGCTGTTACACCGCCTTTTACCAAAGTACAGTATAGCGGATTTTGCACAAATTTGCAAGCCCGGTTTGACGGCGGCACTTTTTTAGAGTATACTTAATAATATGACTGGTGCAAACGGTCGCGTGCTGCAAAGCATGAGGAAAGTCCGGGCTGCACAGGGCAAGGATAACGGATAACGTCCGCCGGGGGTGACCCCAGGAATAGTGCAACAGAGATATACCGCTTTGCTGCTCCCGCAGCAGAGTAAGGGTGGAAAGGCGAGGTAAGAGCTCACCGCGCCCCATGGTAACATGGGGGGCCTGTAAACTCTATCCGCAGCAACGCCGACAGGGACCATGACCGGCCCGGCCGTCCCGACTGGCGGCTTGAGGCGCGCGGCAACGCGCGTCCCAGATAGATGACCGTTCACGACAGAACCCGGCTTACCGCTCCAGTCATAACCAAATACACTGTGGGGGTGCACCGGAACACGGCGCATCCCTGTTTTTATTCCCATCCCCAAAATACCGGAAAAGGAGTCTGTATGAAATTCTATGATGCACTGCAGCTCGGCCCGGAGGAGCTGAAAGCACAAATCGCCCGCAGCGAACCGCCGCAAAAGCGCTGGTGGCGTACCGCCCTGATCGTGCGCGGCATCCTGATCGTTTTATTTGCGATCCTTTTCATTTCCTCACTCACCGCCATTTTCGGCAGCGAAAACAGCAGCATGGCTGTGGTGATCTTCTGCATCCTGCTCAGCATCCGCTTTGTGGACTTCGGCTATCAGATCGGCCATTCACTCATCAGTCTTGCGGTCATTTTCGTGCTTCTGCTGTTTTCCCCGTGGCTGATGCAGCAGGTCTCCCCGTTTATCGGCTTTGTGATCAATTTTCTTTCTTTGATGGTCATTGTTGTGCTGTCCTGTGAGGATCCCCGCATGGGCAATGGCGGCCTGTACCTGTTTGGATACGTTTTCCTGACCGGCAGCCTGGTTTCGCAGGACGTGCTGCTGCAGCGCGCTTTGCTGACACTTATCGGTTATCTGATCTGTGCCGGCATCCTGTATCAAAAGCATCGCAGCAAGCACAGCGATGTTCCGGTTTCCGCCGTGCTGGAAAAGTTCGATCTGCGCACGCCGAAATCCCAATGGCAGTTGCAGCTTGCGCTCGGTGTCAGTATTCTGTTTTTGCTCAACGCACTGCTTCATCTCGACCGGTTTATGTGGGCTGGCTTTGCCTGCTCTTCCCTGCTTTCCACCTATCCGGTCAAGATTCGTGAGCGCTTTCCCGCGCGGATCGGTGGTGTCGTGCTCGGCTCGCTCGCCTTCGGTGCGCTGTATGCGCTTCTCCCCGCCGACCTGCTGTTTCTGCTCGGCCCGGTATCCGGCCTCTGTCTCGGCCTGTGTGCTACTTACCGCTACAAAACACTGTTCAACTGCTTTGGCGCGCTGTCACTCGCGGTCACGGTGTACGGCCTGCACGGATCGATCCTGCTGCGTGTCTGCAACAACATTCTCGGTATGGTATTCGGCTCGGTCTTTTTCTGGTTTTTCCAAAAGCTGTTCCCGGCAGCAGAGCCGTCATCCTGACGCCCATTGTATGCCAAAACACGGGCAGGACGTTTGCTTGCGTCCTGCTCGTGTTTTTTGCGTCATCAGCCCTTTTTTGCAATTTTTATTTTACCATTCTGCAAAATGCACAATTTACTGTCCGAAATTTTTATGTCTGTTTTCGGACTTTTTTCCCGTTTGCTCTTGACGCTGCGCGTTTTTTCCTGTGTAATAGTAGCAGAGGATGGCACTGCCGCCAAGCATCAGCAAACTGTAAAGGAGCATCACCATGAAACTTGCATTTTTTAAGGAAGACCACGGCCCCCTTTTTGAGGAAGAGCAGTACGTGATCGATGTCAACCGTCCGATCGAGGGTAAGGAATCCGGCGATCTGGTTTGCTACTGCACCCCTTTCCGCGCACCGCTGCGTTTGGAATTTGCAATCCGCGCCGATGGCAGCCTTTCGTTCCGTTCCTGGCGCTTTGTCGAACCGAACAAGCTCAATCCCAATTTGCACACAGATGAATACTCGGTTGCAGAAGCCGGCAGCAAGGGCTTTGTCCCAACGGATGCACAGCTTCATGCCATCAACGAACTCCGCATCGGCCGTCTCCGCTTCGAAGGACTGCGGCTGACTGTCGGCTCTACCCTGCAGGGATTCTGTCTGGCCGCGCAGTAACAGCACCACAGGAGCAAGCGCACCGCACCCCATGAAAGCGCTTTGCTCTTCTGTCTGCCGGTCGTTTTCGACCTGATCCCTGCCGCGGCAGTGATGACAAGCTGCGCGGGATCAGGTCGCTTCCCCTCTGCCGTTTTCCGGCAGAGAAATTTCACGCCTCCTAATCAAATTATATAAAAGCCCGCATCCCGCAGTACGCCATGTCTGCGGGATGCGGGCTTTTTGCCGATATTTTTAATTTAGGAAATCCTTCAGCTTTTTAGAGCGGCTCGGGTGGCGCAGCTTTCTGAGCGCCTTTGCCTCAATCTGGCGAATACGTTCACGGGTGACGTTAAATTCCTTGCCGACCTCCTCGAGGGTACGGGTATGGCCGTCCTCAATGCCGAAACGCAGGCGCAGCACCTTTTCCTCACGAGGGGTCAGGGTTTTCAGCACCTCGACCAGTTGCTCCTTCAGCAGCATGAAGGACGCAGCCTCCGCCGGTTCGGGTGCATCATCATCCGGAATGAAATCACCCAGATGGGAATCCTCCTCCTCGCCGATCGGTGTTTCCAGCGAAACCGGCTCCTGCGCGATCTTCAGGATATCGCGCACACGATCGACCGGCATGTTCATCTCCTTGGCGATCTCTTCCGGGCTGGGATCATGCCCCAGCTCCTGCAGGAGCTGGCGCGACACACGGATCACCTTATTGATGGTTTCCACCATATGCACCGGAATACGGATCGTGCGAGCCTGATCGGCGATCGCACGGGTAATAGCCTGCCGGATCCACCATGTCGCATAGGTAGAGAACTTAAAACCCTTAGTCGAATCAAACTTTTCGACCGCCTTGATCAGACCGAGATTGCCCTCCTGAATCAAATCGAGGAACAGCATGCCGCGACCCACATAGCGCTTTGCAATCGAAACGACCAGACGGAGGTTCGCCTCTGCCAGACGCTTTTTCGCCTTATCCCCCAGCTTGACTGCCTTATCCAGTTCCGCACGTTCCTCTGCCGGGATCGCATCCCCTTCTGCTTCCATGCGGGCGATCGCCTCGTTGCCCTTCTGCATCTGTTCCGCCAGCGTAACCTCTTCCTCCGGGCTGAGCAGATCAACTTTGCCGATCTCCTTCAGATACATGCGCACCGGGTCATCGATCGCAAAGGTTTCGGCCATAGCCGAGGTGTCGATCAGCTCCTCTTCCGGAACCTCCTCTACGTCCTCCGGTTCAAACACTTCATCATCATCGTTTCCGAGCGCCTTTTCCAATACACTCTCAGTTTCGACTTCGATGCCCATGGTTTCCAGCGTTTCGTACAGCTTGTCGATATCCTCGCTCTCCAGCTCCAGCTGGCTCAGCGCATCGGCGATCTCCTTCAGGGTGAGGCGGCCGTTTTTCTTGCCCAGCGCCAGCAGATCCTTGAGCACCTGCTGCGGATCGACAGCCTGCTCGGGCGTATGTTTGTTATCCGTCGTCATATCGTTTGTCCTCCAGCGTTTTGTTTTTTAATGCGTCCAAAAGTCAGCAGCGGATCTTCGCCCGCCTTCATAAGCGTCCCATCCCTGATACGCTGCATCCGTATCATATTTATGTACTCTGCCAGCTCCTGCCGGTGTTCACCCGGCGGAAGCCCCTGCTCCAGTATACCGGACAGCAGGCTCATTTCGTTCGGCTCCAGCCAGCCTTCAAAGGACAATACATCCACGATCTGCCCTTCCCGGTCGAGCGCGAGCACCCGCTCGTAAATTTTACGCAGCACCGGCGCGGAAAACCACGCGGGCGGCAGCATCTGCTCGATGCCGGCAATCAGCTTCTGATCGGAAAACAGCAACCGCAGCACATTTTCCTCCGCTTTTGCAGATTTCATGTCGGTATAGGCCAGCGTCCGGTCTTTCGGCTGCGCCAATCCAACCGGTGATCGGATCTCCCGTCGTTCAGCGGCTTTCTGACGTTTTCGCCGCACACCCAGCTCACGCCGCACCTCCACATTCATCGCCTCGGCAGTTACTCCTGCCATTTTGGCGGCGCGGCCGGCATAAACCTCACGCTCGATGCTGCTCTCGATTCCCGCCAGCATCCGTGCCGCATCCCGCAGAAACAGCACCCGCGCCTCGTCATCCTCCAAATCGTATTTCGCAGCGATTTGCTCGATCCGATACGCGTTATGATCCTCGCTCCGCTCGATCAGGCTGCGGAAAGCATCCGCGCCGCGCTCCTTAATGAACTCGTCCGGATCTTTCGCCCCCGGGATCTTAAGCACCTTGACCTGCAAATCGCACTTCTTCAATATATCGATTGCACGCTGCGCCGCCGCCTGTCCCGCGCCGTCCGCATCATATGAAATCACAATGCGGTCGGTATGCCGCGCAATCATGCGTGCCTGCTCCTCCGTCAGCGAGGTGCCGAGCGAGGCGACCGCCGAATCAAATCCAGCCTGATGCAGCGCGATCACATCCATATAGCCCTCCGCCAAAATGAAATAGCTGTTCTTGGTGGTTTTGGCAAGGTTCATAGCAAACAGATTGCGGCTTTTATGGAAAATCGGGGTTTCGGGTGAATTCAGATATTTGGGTTTGGAATCATCGAGCACGCGCCCGCCGAACGCGATCACATTGCCGCGCACATCGATGATCGGGAACATCACCCGCCCGCGGAAGCGGTCGTATATATGCCCTTTTTCGCTGCGGCTGACCAGACCGGCATCCAGCAGCTCTTCCCGCGTATAGCCCTTGCCTGTCATGGCATCCAGCAGCGCATGGAAGGAATCCGGTGCATATCCCAGCCCAAAGCGGTTCATTGTGCGGCGGTGCAGTCCGCGCCGTAGGAAATACTCCTGCGCCGCACGGTTTTCCGGTTTCCACAAGGTATCGTAATAAAACCGGCCGGCGTCCCTGCACAAGGCATACAGCCGATCCCGCCGGCGGGCTGCCTGCCGGTCGGCTTCTCCCTGCTCGGGTACCTGTATTCCCGCCCGCGCCGCCAGAAAGCGGACGGCATCCGGAAATTCCAGCCCCTCCGCCTTCATCACAAAGGTGATCACACCGCCGCCTGCGCCGCAGCCGAAGCAATGGAATATCTGCTTATCCGGCGACACCGAAAACGATGCGCTTTTTTCATTGTGGAAGGGACACAGGCCAAAGTAGTTTGCCCCGCTCTTTTTAAGCGGCACATACTGCGAAACGACCTCTACAATATCGTTCCGCGCGGACAGCTCGTCCAAAAAGACACGATCAAACGCCATACTGTCCCACCTCCCTTGTAGGATAACCGTGTTTTTTATCCTTCAATCTTATTCCAGCTTTTTGGAATGAATAATTTCTTATATACGGTAATCGAATACCGGTCGGTCATGCAGGCAATGTAATCGCACACAACCCGTTCCAGCGGTTCCCCCTGCGTCATCAAAACAAAATAATCGCCGGGCAATTCATCCGGATGCTCCACAAAATATTCATACAGGCTGCGCAGCATTTTTTTCGCCCGCGCTTCCTCACTTTGCGCGGCCGTTCCGCGATATACATAATCGAACATAAAGCGGCGCAGCTCCATCATATTATCATGCACCTGCTCATCCATTCCGATCTCCTGATGGCGCATCCCGTATTCAATCATCGCCGTTACCATGGTATCGATGCGTTTGCCATGGGTTTCTCCCAACTGCGTGCGCAGATACTGCGGAATATCGGTTTGCTTGATCAGCCCGCCGCGCACCGCGTCGTCAATATCATGATTGATATAAGCGATGCGGTCGGCATAGTGGATGATCCGCCCCTCCGGCGTCGCCGCTTTTTGCGCGCCGGTATGGCACACAATGCCGTCGCGCACCTCCTGCGTCAAATTCAGCTCCTCCAGCCGGTCCACCATGCGCAGGCTTTGCTCATTGTGCCGAAAACCAAACGGACACACCTCAGCCAGCGCGCGCTCACCCGCATGTCCAAACGGTGTATGCCCCAAATCATGCCCCAGTGCGATCGCCTCGGTCAAATCTTCATTCAAACGCAGGGCACGCGCGACCGTACGCGCAATCTGTGCAACCTCGAGCGTATGGGTCAGCCGGGCGCGGTAATGATCCCCCTCCGGCGAAATAAATACCTGCGTTTTATTGCCCAGACGGCGAAACGCCTTGGAATGGATAATACGATCCCGATCCCGCTGAAAGCAGGTGCGGTACGGGCAAGGCTCCATCGGATGCGCCCGCCCGGCGGAGTGATCTGCATACGTTGCCCACACAGCAAGCGTTTCCCGCTCTCGCTGTTCCTGCTGCTCCCGGATGGTCATACCGCCATCCCCTTTCTTCCGGAAGATACCCTTATTTACTATATACCGTATCCGGCGCAAAAACCCTTTTTATTTTTTCAAAATTTTTCGGAATTTATTTGACCCGCCGCCCCATGAAGCGCGTCTCCATGACTTCGGCGTACACCTGTCCGGCGCTTGCCTCCGCCAGTGCGGTGTTCAGCGCATCCTCTCCGCCTGCGGGCAGGGTAACGGTCAGCGTCACATCCGCGCCGTAGTCGGTCTGTTCCACTGCACAGTCATACGCGGGCAGCAGGTGCAGGATGCTGTCATACAAATGGTATGGACAGGCGATCAGCGCAACCGTATACCGGCTCATACGCTGCACGCCCGCTGCGGCGACCGCCACCTGCGCTCCTTGCGTATAGGCCCGCACCAAACCGCCGGTACCGAGCAATATCCCACCGAAGTACCGGGTGACAACGCAAACGCAGTCGGTCAGGTTTTCATGCCGCAGCACCTCTAAAATAGGCATACCGGCTGTGCCCTGCGGTTCTCCGTCATCCGAATAGCGCATCACATTACCTTCCCGAAGGATATACGCATAGCAGTTATGCGTCGCATCCCAATACTGCTCGCGCATTTCCTTGATTTTCGCCGTTGCCTGCTCCGCTGTTTCCACGTGCCACAGCCGACCGGTGAATTTGGAGCGTTTCTCTTCAAATTTATCCTCTCCGTAATCCAGATACGGCACAAAATAGTCCGAAGCCAACATCCAGACCTCCTCTCCCGAAAATGGAAAATTGAAAATGGAGAATGGAATGGTCCTCCGTCCCCACATTCTCCATTTTCTATTCTTAATCCTCGATCAAATAATCTCGGATCCGGCCGTAGGTCTTGTCATCTACCACGGCCTCCACGACCGTGCCTTCCTCCGCATAGTCGGTCGATTCCACCTGCGCTTCCCGGTGCAGCATATCGAGCACCGCGCCGTCGCTGTACGGGATGCACAACCGAACCTGATGCTTGCCGCGTCCAAGCGCACGCTCGATCAGCGCCAGCAGCGCATCGACGCCTTCCCCTGTTTTAGCTGAGATGCACACGCCTTCGTCCGGACGGAAAAATGGGATCGCATCCGGCGCGCACCGATCCGCTTTGTTGTATACCATCACA